>Ga0265780_10002088_pt1 | contig 27618 bp, 17 predicted proteins | sample P1T30metagenome_FD_192432 | JGI IMG/M metagenome (GOLD analysis project Ga0265780, IMG submission 192432) | Plant litter microbial communities from East Loma Ridge, Irvine, California - P1 T30 | ecosystem: Environmental > Terrestrial > Plant litter > Unclassified | place: USA: California...
CACGTTGAGCGGCACGGTGGTAGCCACGGCCACGTTCAGCGGCGTGAGGCCGTTGATGGACAGCTCGTCGCCGGTGATGAGGCTGCTCACGTTCATACCCGACGAGCTGGGCAGCTTGTAGGCATCGAAGTGGGAATCGAAGCCAGCGGTAGCGCCCTGCTCGAAGTACACCGACATTTCGTCGGCCAGTTGCAGCGAGTTGCCTTGCAGGCTCAACGTTACTTGCGGACGCGGGTCAGCGGTGGTGCGGTTGAAGCTCGGCGTGGTGCTGAAGGTCGTGACGCGAGCGGCGTTGGTCAAGGCCAAGCTGCCATTGCTGGTGCCAGGGGTCGTTACCCGCATAAAGAAGCCCTGCATGGCCGCTACCTGCGAGCTGGCGTTGGTGCCGCTGGCCATGCCATTGACATAACTGCGGTACTGGCCCACGTACTGGCCGGTACTCTGGTACACGTACACGGCGTCGTCGAGGTTGGTACGCGTAATACCGGCCGTTTGGCTGAAATCAATCGGCGAGGGGTACGGGTTGCCGAGCAGCTGCCAGCCACTTTGGGGCTGGGTGCCGCGGGCGAGGCCGCCGCGCGTTACGGTGCCGGTCGTCAGGTTGCCCGAAAGGTCGACTACTGCGCTGGCCGGGATATTCACGGTGTAGCCACCGAGTACGGTCATTACGTCGCTGGCCTGGGGCACCACGAAGCCCATATCGAAGGCGGCCGAGGTGTTAGCGGCCATCGTTACGCGGCTTTGGTCGTAGGCAAATACGTTCGGGAAAGGCGTTACGGTATTGGGCGTAGCGGCCGTATTATAAGCCTGGTTGAATACCGGGTTGAAGCTCGGCGTGTTGCTGGCCAGGTCACTGAGCATAGTGCTGAGTACCGGCGAGCTGTAGTGGCGGTAGCCCGCGCCGCTGTTGAAGGCGGGGTCGATAGCACGCTGCATAGTAGCTAGGCCCGTTACCGCGCCGTTGGTGTTCACGACCAAGGCCGTGCCGTTGGTGGGCGTCGAGAGCAGCGTCACCAATTGGGCGGCACTGCTGGCGAGGTTACCGTTAGTCAGGGTCAAGAGCTGGGCCACGCCTACGCCGCCGTTGTTCAGGGTGAGGCCGGCGGTATTGTTCACCGTCAGGCTGCGCACGCGGCCAGGCAAGCCGGGGCCGCTCAGCTGGGCATCGGTGCCGATGTACTCGTAGCTCGCATCATTGGAATAAGTGCGCGTGCCAGCCAGCTGAATAGCGCCCGTGGTGCCCGTAGCCGCGATGCCGTTGCTGTCGCAGATGCGCAGCGTAGCCCCGGCTTGCAGCACAAAGCTACCCGGCCCCGTGATGGGGTTGCAGTTGGTAGCCAGTACGCCGCGGGTGCTCATTACGCCGCCCGTTTGCACGGTCAGGATACCGTTTACCACGATGGGGCCGTTGAAGGCCGCCACGCCGGTGCTGGTAATGGTCACGTTGTTATACGTGCCCGATTCTACCGACATGGTGGTGCTCACCGTCAGGTCGGGAATAACCACCGTGTTGGTGGGGCCGCTGGCCGAACCAGTGCCTACCCAAGGCGTCTGCACGAAGGGGAAGGTGGTGCGGATGGTCGTGTCATTCGCTTCTACGCCAGTGGTGAAACCCAACACATTGCCAAGCTGCGCGGTGACGGGCGAAGCGGTGGTCCCCGCTGCGTAGTCGTCGTACCACAGGCCAATGGCGGCCAGTACCACGCCGCTCACGGCTTTCAACTCAATCTGGTCCACGGCATCCTCCAGGCGGCGGCCGTTGGGGAAGCCGTCCATGTTCGGAATAAACTGGATGGGGTTGGCTGCGGTGGGCGTAAAGCCGGTATAAGTCGGGTTAGTCAAGCCCAGCACCGCCGCTTGCAGCAAGCCTTGGTTGCTGAAGTCGGGCGAGGTGCGCGGGGTGGCTGGCACGGCCATATTCAGGCGCAGCATATCCCCAAATACCGGCAAAAAGTTATTGATAAACGGCTTGCCGGCCGCTAGTGGGTTGCCGTTTTTGCCCGTTGCCAGCTGGTACGGAATCAGGTTTGGTACGCCCGTGTGGAAAATCGGCTTGATGTCGACTGAGCGCGGGCTGCCCGCCTGGCCGTTATTAAGTAGGTATTCGCCAAAGCCGCCATTGGCTGCCGAGGCGAAGGCCGTGCCAAGGTTGCCAGTCGCGCTGTACAGCGGGGCAAGGCCGGGCGCACCGTTGCGGAAGTCAAAGCCATTCTGCAAGCCGGAAGAGGCCGGAAACAAACCCGCCAGCGACTTGCTCTGAATGCGCAGCTTGGAGATGTTCGGAATGGCCTCGCCAAAATACGTTTGGCCGGCAGGCTTGGGGGCCGCGCCATTTACGGGCGCGTTATCAGCCATGTACAGGCCCAGTTCAGGGTTCGAGAGGTAGGTGTCGGTTACGGCCGCCTCGTTGCCGGGGGTGCGGGCGTTCCAGGCATCCTTAGAGCCTACGGGGTTGATTACCTCGTTGGTGAGCGGCATACCCAGGCGCGACACCTGAATCCAAGCCCCGGCATTGGTAGGGTTGGCGGTGCTGCTCAGGGTTTGCATAGCCGGCCGGCTGGCCGAGGCCCAAACACCGATAATGTAGTCGGAGTCCAGAATGTTGGCCGCCTGCCCGATAGTCTTGCCTGCTTTTTGCAGGTTTTCGACCGGAATACTCAGCGCAATGGCATGGCAGTTCTTGCGCGACAAGCCATCAGTAGGCGTACCGACTCCACCGGAAGCACCCCGAATGTTAGCCAAATCAAAAATGGCCCCCAGGTCAGCAAAGAACGGGTCATCGGCCGGGCCGCACAAAATGCGCTCGCCCGACGAAGCCGTGGCAATGGCGTTGGTCCGCAGCGACTCGTAAGGCGCAGAGAGGCCAAGCCCCGCCGCGCCACTGATGGAGCGTGGCCCAATGTTGTTGGGCGGCACCACGCCGCTGCTGACGATAACAGTCGTGCCACCTGCCGTGATTTTTTCGCAGATGTAGGTGGTTTTCAGGTTTTGCTTAGGCCCGGCCCCGGCATTGCGAATGTTGAAGAACGTCGTGGGGTCTTCATTCGTCCGCGTGAAGGTGAAGCGGTACGTGATGTCATCGCCCGTGGTCCCTGCCTGGTTTTTGACGTGGATTTCGTAGCGCACGTTCTCGCCGAACGTCGAGTAGTTGGGCCCGCCCTGCGGCAGCTCAAACGGAATATAGTTGGCAATAATGATGATTTTGCCAGCGTCGTTCGGGTCTTTGAAGGCGTAGAGGTCGGTGTTGTCGGCCACCGGGTCGTCGGCAATCAGCGGAGCCTCGCGGTGCGAGGAAGCCTCCAGGGGCGTGTAGCGCAGCTGGCTCCAGAGGGCGCCGCCGACTACCGCCGTCGCGAGCGCGGGCAGCGCGACGTAGGTACGTAACTGTTTGGTAGTCATTTTAGATAGGCGATAGCAAAGTGAGACAATGAGTTAGCGACGCACGCGCATGCCCTGCCACGGTGTCTGCACGTAGGGGAAGGTGGTGCGGAACGTGGTGTCGTTTTTCTCGACGCCCGCCGTGAAATTCAGCACGTTCTTCAGCTGCGTCGTCACGGGCGAAGGGCTGGTGGCCGGCGTGTAGTCGTCGTACCACAGGCCAATGGCCGCCAGCACGGCTCCGCTTACGGCCTGCAACTCGATTTTTACTACCTCATCCTCCAGCCGGCGGCCGTTGGGGAAGCCGTCCATATTGGGAATGGGTTGCAGGGTGGTAGTACCGTTGTAGCGCGAGTCGGTGAGACCCAGCACGGCCGCCGCCAGCAGGCCTTGGTTGCTGAAATCGGGCGAGTTGCGTGGAGTAGCCGGCACGGCCATATTCAGGCGCAGCATGTCGCCAAGCACCGGCAAGAAGTTGTTGATGAACGGCTTGCCGGCCGCCAGTGGGTTGCCATTTTTGCCCGTTGCCAGCTGGTACGGAATCAGGTTCGGCACGCCCGTGTGGAAAATCGGCTTGATATCTACCGAGCGCGGCTTGCCCGGCACCAGCAGATAAGGGCCAAACGTGGGGTCGGCAAATACCGTCCCGGCCCGCTGCCCGGCAGTTAGGCCCGAAAGGCCGGCCGCGCCATTGCGGAAGTCAAAAGCGCCCAGCGACTTGCTCTGAATACGCAACGCATTCAGCGCCGGCACTGCTTCGCCAAAATACGTTTGGTTGGCAGGCTTGGGAGCCGCGCCGTTTACAGGCGTATTATCGGCCATATACAGGCTCAACTCGGGGTTCGAGAGGTAGTCGTCGGTAATAGCTGCCTCATTATAAGGAGTGGCCCGATTCCAAGCGTCCTTGGCCCCCACGGGGTTGATGGCTTCATTAAGCAGCGGCATACCCAGGCGCGAAACCTGCGTGTAGGTGCCTGAGGTGCTGGTAGTGCCCGTAGTGCCCCCGTTGAGGGTGCGCATGGCGGGGCGGCTGGCCGAAGCCCACACGCCAATCACGTAGTTGCCATCCAGAATGTTAGCGGCCGCAGCGGCCGTTTGGCCACTCTTTTGGAGCGTAGCCACCGGAATGCTCAGCGCAATCGAATGCACGTTGTACTTGGCCAAGCCATCGCGAGCGCCACGGTTGGCGCGCAGGCCGGCGAGGTCGAAAATAGCGCCCAAATCCACGTAAAACGGGTCGTCGGACGAGCCGCAGAATACCTGCTCACCGCCGTTGCCGCTGGCGGGGGTCACGGCGCCCTGCCGGTAAGCCGCGTACGAAGCCTGCGCTAGGCCTACACCCGAGCTGACCGAGCGCGGCCCGATGTTATAAGCTGGCACCACCCCGTTGCTGACAATGGTAACCGGCGTGCCGCCCCCCACGATTTTCTCGCAGATATAGGTGGTTTTCAGGTTTTGCTTAGGCCCGCCCCCGGCGTTGCGAATGTTGAAGAATGTCGTGGGGTCTTCATTCGTCCGCGTGAAGGTGAAGCGATACACAATATCGTCGCCCGTGGTTCCCGTCTGGTTTTTGACGTGGATTTCGTAGCGCACGTTCTCGCCAAACGTGTAGTAATTCGGCCCGCCCTGCGCCAGCTGAAACGGAATGTAGTCCGCGATGATGATGATTTTCTCCGGGTCGTTCGGGTCCTTGAAGGCGTAGACATCCGTGTTGTCGGCCAGCGGGTCGTCGGCAATCAGCGGGGCCTCGCGGTGGCTGCTGGCTTCGAGCGGCGTGTAGCGCACGGTGCCCCAGGTAGCGAGCGCCGTAACTGCACATGCCCCGACCGCCCATTGGATAGGTCTGGTAAATCTTTTCATGGAGAAAATGAAAGGGTGAATGGGTAGGAAAAAACAACAAACAGCAACACCCCGCACCAGCCGAAACCTGCGCGAGGACATTATTAGATAATATCGGGCACTACGAAGGCCATCAAAGACTACTCATTGGCGTTAAAAGAGTGGCTTTAGCCTGTACTGAACTGGGAGAAAAGTGGCAGCTAGGCTACCTAAATGCGCTACTTACTTATTGCCGAGTCTTGCGAGATAAAACTCAGGAATTACACTAAAGCAACTATCTGATTACTTATAAAATCCCTATCCCATCTCATCAGTACATATATATTCCCGCTTGTTGCTACCTACGAGATTATTTTCAACTCGGACTTTGATAAATGAACTTTTCTACAGAAAAATTTAGCTGCGCTTTTTCCGTACATAATTCGGGCAAAATCTCACCTTTTAGCACTCAGTGAAATTGTACTTATCCGACAGAAACAACTCAGAAAGCAGGCAATTATTCACCGTAAGTTCACTTTCATTGTTACATTGGCTCAACTGCTACTACACTTTGCCAGAAGCAGAATCTGCCCCAGCAAAAAGCCCACCCTCGATAGTTATCGGGGTGGGCTTTTTGCTGGGCTTGTAGTAGGGTGCGGGGGCCAGCCCCGCACCCTACTTTCCTAAAAAAATACGCTGGCATTAAGCTTTATAAAAAACGGCGTGCCGGGCGTAAAATTTAGCTCGTTGACCGAAGCAGCCTCGCCGCGCAGCTGGCTGTCGGTAGCAAACTGCGCTTCGTTCCAAGCCACATTTAGCAGGTTTTCGGCCGTGGCTCCTATTTGGAAGCGCGGCCGGGTATAGTTGGCCACGGCATCGAGCAGGAAGTAGCCCCGCGCCCGAATGGCGTTATCCTCCTGCGCCGGGCGGGTGTCGATGTGGCGGTAGCGTAGGCTGGCGCTCAGTCCATTGGGGTTTTTGAGCGTGAGCCCGCCGATGCTGGTGAAGCTGGGGGCCAGTGGAATACGGTTTTCACCCTCCGGCGCATTCACGATGCGGCCGTGGCTGTAGTTGAGGTCGGCATCGATAAACAGGCGATTTGTGAGTTGGTAGCGGGCCGATACATCAACGCCGTAGCGGCGCGTGGGGCCGGCGCTTTCTGTGGTGCCCTCGTCGCCCGAGTACACCAGCTCGTCTTGCAGGTGCAGCGTCCAGAGGGCGGCGTTTACGACCAAGCTGGGCACCGGCTTGAAAGTGCTACCCACCTCGGCCCCCACGGCGCGGGGCAGCGCGTTGAAGCTGCCGCTGCCCTGCACCACGCCCCGCGCATCGTTGGAATGGAAGCCCAATCCTGAGCGCACAAACAGCTGCACGGCCGGCGAAAGCTGGTAATAGAGGTTAAGCTTGGGCGAAACCCGGCCCCGCGTCACGCGGCCCGTCAGCGGCACAAAGCCGGCCGCCGAGTCGGCTTTTTGGCCCCTGAACTGGAAGATGAACAAGTCGGCCCGCACGGCCGCGTTCACGGTCAGGCGGTCAGTCAGCTCCAGCGTTTCGTCGAGGTAAGCGTTGATATTTTGCTCGTACAGCCGGCCCGTGCTCACCGTATCCAGGATGCGGCGCTGCACGGCGCGGCGCAGACCCAGGTCCGAGGCGTCGATGCGGGTGCCCAGGCCAACTACCGTGTGCAGGTTGCGGCCCGCGAGGCGGTCGTCGCGGTCGTAGGTACCGGTGTAGCCGTAGAGGTTGCGGTGGTCGGTCTGGTCTATTTCGTCGCCGTTGACCGGGTCGTTCTTGAAGAACGTGAAGTTCGAGAACAGGCTAAAATTGTAGCGCGAGTAGTAGGCCTGCTGACGCAGCACGGCATCGTGCGGCAGCGCGGTGGTGAGCACCACCGAGGCGTTGGTGCGGTTGGTACTGCCGCCCTCGCTGGGGTCGAGGCTGCCAAAGCGCGATATAAGGCCTTCACTCACAGCGCGGTCGGGTATCTGGCCGCTGGCATCCCAGCTAGAGGTAAAGTGCGAGCCCAGCAGTGTCAGCGAGGTGTGGTCGGTGAGCTGGCCGGTGTATTTAACCATTCCGTTGAAGCGCTTGAAATGCTGCGGCGCATCAAAATACGAGTTGGTGAAGTTGTACTCGGCGGCCACGTAGGCGCTTTCCGGCCGCTTCGAAAACAGGTGGTGCGTGCCCAGCAGGTCGAGCATCACCAACGCCCGGCGCGTGTCGAATCGGCCCACTTCAAGCTTCACCTGGCTACGGTCGAGGCTGGTTTTAGTGGTAAACTCGCCCGCACCCGCCGTGGCAAAGTCCCCAAAACGCGCCGTGTACGGGCCTTTGTACACCCGCAGCTGCTCCACCGTTTCGGGAATCACGAAGTGAAAATCGGCGTAGCCCTGGCCGTGGGCGTGGCTCACCATGTTCACCGGCAGCCCGTCGATGCTCACTGCGAAGTCAGTGCCGTGGTCGGCATCAAAGCCCCGCACGAAAATCTGCTCGGCCTTGCCGCCGCCCGCGTGCTGCGCAATAAACAGGCCCGGCACCAGCCGCAGCAAGTCCTGCGCCGAGTTTATAGGCCGCAGCGTCTGGTCGATGTGCGAGATGGCGGCCAGCGTCTGGTTGGGGTCGCGGAGCTGGCTCACGGTTACCTCGGCCAGATTGAGGTTAGTGGTGGCGAGCGAGGTAGTCAGGCCCCGCGTCTCGCCGGCCACCAGGGCTATTTCATTGGTTTTTAGCTTATAGCCCAAGGCCCCAAATCGCACCTGATAGGTACCCGCCGCCAGCCCCGAAAGACGAAACTGCCCGAGCGCATCGGTAGCTGTGCCGCCTGACTGGCCCACTAGCCCCACCCCCACCCCAGCCAGCGGCTGGCCCGAAAGCGAGTCGGTCACGGTGCCGCGCAGCGCGGCCGTGCGCTGCGCCACCGCGACCTGCGAGCCCAGCAGCAGCCCCAAAAGCAGCCCAAATGACCGTCCCCAACCAATACTCTTCTGTAAATCAATAACATTCATACCAACGCGATAACAACGACCAGCGCACTCCGCACGGGTGCACTACTGACGTAAGCTTCAACTAAAACGGCTCATCGCGCGGGCCTTGCCGGGGGCACGACGGAGCGACCAGCGACCGGGCGGGCGCTGGGACGGGCAGTTTTAGCCGCGTTGGGGCGGTGGGTAGTCGTGGGGGCCGACCCAGGCCGCCCACGCCGATGGGGCTAGCGCCGGGTGCTGTACCAGGCTTGCCCACTGTTGAGGAGGCACGATGGCCACCACCGGCGCGGCGGCAAAATGCACATCAAGCCCCTTCAACTGGGCCAGATAATGCAGGCCAGTGCCAGTGGGCACGGGCCGATGCACGGCGCGTTGGTCGCCGTTGCAGCGCTCGAAGCAGTCGAGGCGCAAGTAGTTATGCTGCTGGCACTCTTTGCTATGCACGTAAGGGTGCGCAGCCGAAAAAGGCGGTTCGGCCGGCCGGCTCACGACAAGGCCCGCCCCCACTACCAGCAGGTAGTTGAGCAGCAGGAACCAAGTGAGTAGCGGACGCAACATAAAAGTGAGTAAGTTATTAGTCTGTCATTGCGAGCGCAGCGAAGCAATCGCACCTGTTAAGCGTTACCATTGTGGTGCGATTGCTTCGCTGCGCTCGCAATGACAGATGCTTTTCGGGCAGTAAAACTAGCGGCTACGCTAGCAGCCGCTCCACCGTCCAGTAGGCGGCCACCAAGCCAACCACCACTGATACTGGCACCACCACCCGCGCCCGGTACCAGGGCCGGTCGGCGGCCCAGCGCCCGATGAGGCCCCAGCACAGCAGAATAATAGTAATCTGCCCTAGCTCAACCCCCACGTTGAAGGAAATAAGGGAGCCAAAATAGTCCTTTTGGGGCAAGCCCAGCCCGGTAAGGGCACTGGCAAACCCCATCCCATGAATAAGCCCGAACCCAAACACGATGGCCAGCCGCCACGGGCTGAGCTTGGTCATGATGATGTTTTCGAGCGCTACAAACAAGATAGACAGTGCGATAATGGGCTCAACCACGCTGCCCGGCGGCCTGATGATGCCGTACATCGCCAGCCCCAGCGTGATGGAGTGCGCCACCGTGAAGGCCGTGGCCTGCCACAGCACCGGCTTCAGCCGCGGCTCCAGGATATATAGGCTGACGATGAACAGGATATGGTCGAACCCCAGCGGCAGAATGTGGGTAAAACCAAGCTTGATATATGTCCAGAAAATCTCAGTGCGCGAAAGCTTGCTCAGGTCGGCATCGATAACGTGGGCGGCAGCGGGGAGGGTGAGCAGCAGGAGTGCTAGTAGCCAAAAGGCCAGCACAAGCGGACGTTTACGTAAGGCTGTCATCGCCTTCTTACCGCGCGGCCAGCAGATTTTCGCCTTCGGCCGTTACCTCGGGGTTGAGGTAGGGCGCGGTTTTGACGGCCTTTTCGATGAGGGCGCGGCCTTCGGCCGCTTTGCCGGTTTTGCTCAGGATGAGGCCGGCGCGGCACAGCAGCACAGGATTTTGGGAGTTGGTGCGGCGCGCCACCTGCATGTATTTCTGCGCTTCGGCGTACTCACCGCGCTTATAATAAACCCAGGCCAGCGTTTCGTTGACGTCGATGTTATCGGGGCGGCGAGCGTACTCGATTTTGGCGTGCTCCAGGGCTTTGTCCAGCTCGTTGGTTTTGAGGTAGGCGTAGGCCAGCTCGCGGTCGGTATAGTGGCCCAGCTCCTCATTATCATTGGCTTGCTTGGCGGCATCAGCCAGCATCGACACCGATTCCTGGGCCATTTTGGCGGCTTCGGCGGGCTGATGGTTGAGGCGGTACACGTCCACCAGCTCGTCGGTGAAGGCGTAGTCTTTCACCGTGGCGCGGGCCAGATTCAGGTTATTGATGGCGGTGGTATAGTCCTTACGGGCGGCGGCCACGCGGGCCAGGCCGGCCAGGGCGTAGGCGTAGTTGGGGCGCAAAGTCAGCGTCTGCTGGTAGTAGCCGGCGGCCTGGTCGAGTTGGCCGCTCACTTCGTAGAGGTGGCCCAGGGCCACGCGGCTCCACTCAGTTTGCTCAAGGCCGGGGTAGCCGGCTTTCACGGCCATATCCATCGCCTGAATGGCACCCGGTAAGTCACCGTGAATCTCGCGCAGGTAGCTCACGCGGGCGTAGGCCGTGAGGTCGGGGCGCACCTGGTTCATCTTATCGGCCATCTTCACGGCTTGGTCGTAGTGACCCAACTCCACGTTGGCATCCGTCAGCAAACCATATACATAGCCGCTATTTGGGTTGATGGCCTGGGCTTGCTCGGCCAGCGCCAAGCCCTGCGAAAAGTGGTGCTGCGTAAGACTAAGCGAAGCTTGGCAGCACAGGGCCTCGAAGCTTTCGGGGTCGGCCTTCAGCACTTCTTGCAGCAGCTGCATGGCGGCCGCATCGTAGTACGGGTGGTTGCCGGTTACGCGGCCTTCCTGCATGTAGGCTTCGGCCAGCAGCAGGCGGCTTTTTTGGTCGGTAGGGTCGGCGCGCAGCTTGGCCAGCAGGCCTTCCATCGCGGCTTTCGTGTTCAGCCACTCGCCGCCCAGCGCGAGGCTGCCAATGCGGTTTTTGGGCTCGGGCAGCGCGGGTGGGCCTTGCTTTTTAAAGAAAACAATGGCCGCTACCGCCAGCCCGAAAGCCAGCAACAGCGCGGGGTAAAGCTTTTTTTGCATAGATAAAGAGTGGGTGGGAATAAGAGCCTGTATCCTACTACGGTCAACGAGGTACGGCAAAAAGTAACTTCGGCCACCCCTGCTGCCGATACAGCGATTCGGGCAATAAGCTGACCCAGCTACGAAATCGCGCCAAGAGCAGTTTTTAGACCTCTAAATATAGTTTACTTTACTGCGTAACCCGGAAGAGGGCACCGCTGCGCTAAACCTAGGCCCGGCCCCACTCTCCTGACTTTTACGCCGCACGGCCGCCCCTTTCTTTCGCTAAAAAGTGCCCGCCGGGCGCGCAACGCCCGCGCTGCCGCCCGCCAGCCCTGGCCAGCGCGTGGCGGCCTCTGTGCCTGCATGGTGGCAGCCCAACCGTTCACTTAATTTTCCTAAGAAATACCTGAGCGCGGTGGCCGGGCAGCAGATTTCGGCCGGCCGCGCCCATAGTTAGGCTTAGATAATCAAGGCATTAGGCAGGAGGGTACAGGTTGGTTGAGAATTACAGTCGCCGCTACTTCGCAGCCTCTCCTAACCTTTTTCCCACCCTATATTGATGAAGCTCTCCTCTCTGGTGAAAGGCGCGTGCGTGCGCGCCGCTATCTACGGGCATAGCCGCGTGCCCGGCCGCTGGGCCGTCGGCCTGCTGGCCCTACCGCTTTTAGTTGCCGCGCCGGCCCACGCCCAGCGCTACGTCGAAAAGCTCAACCGCAGCGTCGTGGCCATTCGCACCGATGCCAACACCGTGTTTGTGAGCTGGCGGGTGCTGGGTACCGACCCGGCCGGCTTGGCCTTCAACGTGTACCGGGGCGCTACCAAAATCAACGCCACGCCCATCACAGGGGCAACTAACCTCACCGACGCTACCACCAGCACCGCCACCTACACCGTGCGCCCGGTGCTGAATGGCGTGGAGCAAGCCGCCTCGGCCGGAGCCAGCGCCTGGGCCGACAAGTACCTGCGCATCCCGATTCAGCGGCCCACCGGCGGCACTACCCCCGATGGCGTGGCCTACACCTACTCGGCCAACGACGCCAGCGTGGGCGACGTGGACGGCGACGGCGAGTATGAGATTATCCTTAAGTGGGACCCCTCCAACGCCAAGGACAACTCGCAGAGCGGCTACACCGGCAACGTATACCTCGATGCCTACGAGCTCGACGGCACCCGACTGTGGCGCATCGACCTGGGCCGCAACATCCGGGCGGGGGCGCACTACACGCAGTTTATGGTGTATGACCTCGACAGCGACGGCAAGGCCGAGGTAGCCTGCCGCACCGCCGACGCCACTATCGACGGGGCCGGCACCGTCATCGGCAATGCTGCCGCCGACTACCGCAATTCGACGGGTTACGTGCTGAGCGGGCCCGAATTCCTGACCATCTTCAACGGCCAGACGGGCGCGGCCATGGCTACCACCAACTACCTGCCCGCCCGCGGCACTGTGACTAGCTGGGGCGACAACTACGGCAACCGCGTAGACCGCTTTTTGGCTACCGTGGCTTACCTCGATGGGGTGCGGCCGAGCCTCGTGATGGGCCGGGGCTACTACACCCGGCTGGTGCGCGTGGCCTGGGACTGGCGCAACGGCCAGCTGACCCAGCGCTGGAATTTTGACAGCAACAACGCCGGCAACGGTAGCTACGCTGGCATGGGCAACCACCAGCTGACGGTGGGCGACGTGGACGGCGACGGCAAAGACGAAGTAGTGAATGGCGCCAGCGCCATTGCCAGCAATGGCACCGGCTACTACAGCAATGGCCTAGGCCACGGCGACGCGCTGCACATGAGCGATATGAACCCCAACCGGCCCGGCCAGGAAGTGTGGCAGTGCCACGAAGAGCCTGCCAAATACGGCCAGTACGGCCTCGAAATGCGCGATGCCCGCACCGGCCAGCCCATTTGGGGCGTGCCGGGCGGCGGCGCCGACGTGGGCCGCTGCTTGGCCGCCGACATCGACCCAGCCTACCCCGGCTACGAGTGCTGGGGCTCGGTGGGGGGCCTGTATACCAGCACCGGCGTGCAAATTGGCACTACTAAACCTACCACCAACTTTGCCGTGTGGTGGGATGGCGACCTGAGCCGCGAGCTGCTCGACGCGGGCTATAATTCCACCACCGACGTGGCCACCGTGCGCCTCGAAAAGTGGGTCCCCCCCACCGGCGGCGCAGCCAATGGCAGCTTACAGCGCCTGCTCACGCCGAGCACCGTGGCCGATGGTGATGCCCAAACCAACAACACGACCAAAGCCAACCCCTGCGTGACGGCCGACATTTTGGGCGACTGGCGCGAGGAAATCCTGCTGCGCGCCCGCGACAACCAGAGCCTGCTGCTGTACTCGACTACGGCCCTCACCACCGTGCGCCAGTACACCCTCATGCACGACACCCAGTACCGCGTGGCGGTGGCCCACGAAAACTCGGCCTACAACCAGCCACCGCACCCCAGCTTCTTTTTGGGTAATGGGATGGCCCCAGCCCCCACGCCCGACATTATGCTGGCGTCCGTGGCTACCCTCTGGAACGGCAGCCAGTCTACGGATTGGTTTACGGCGGCCAACTGGTCGGGCGGCGTGCCCACCAGCAGCCTCGACGCCCTGGTGCCTGCTGGCCTCTCGCGCTACCCCGTGCTGCCAGCTGGCAGCGCCGCCGAAGCCAAAAACCTGACTTTGGCCCCCGGTGCCACGCTAACTCAGGCGGGCGGCACCCTCACACTGGCCGAAACCCTGGCCAATAGCGGCACCCTCACCGCCACCGGCGGCACGGTAGTCTTGAACGGCACGGCCGCGCAAACTGTGGGCGGCAGCGGCACTACCCAACTCTGGAACCTAACCGTCAGCAATGCCGCCGGCGTGCAGCAGGCCGGCAGCCTGGGCATCCACGGCGTACTATCGCTGGCCAGCGGCAGCCTCAGCACCGGCGGCAACCCCTTGACGCTACTCAGCGACGCCAGCGGCACGGCATTGGTTGATAACAGCGGCGGCGTGGTAAATGGCACAGCCACCGTGCAGCGCTACATCGACCCGGCCCAAAACCCCGGCCTGGGCTACCGCCACTACGCGGCCCCAGTGAGCAACACGACCGTCGCCGACCTTGCCACCACCGGCTTTGCGCCCGTGCTCACGCCGGCCTATAACACGAGCGCTACCCCGACGACGGTTACTCCTTTCCCCAACGTATTTGGCTACGATGAGAGCCGGGTGCTGACCTCGCCCGCCACGGGCATGTCGGCTTTCGATAAAGGCTGGGTGGTGCCCGCTGGCAGCGCGGCGATGGAGCTGGCACGAGGCTACTCGGTCAGCATTGATGCTTCGCAAAATGTGGACTTTGTGGGCACACTCAACAACGGCACCATCAGCCAGACGCTGACCACTGCCGGCGGCCCCGATGGCGGCTGGCACCTGCGCGGCAACCCCTACCCCTCGCCACTCGACTGGAGCAAGGTCACCATTCCGACTAGCATGAGCGGGGCGCTGTACGTGTTCAGCAGCACCTCGGCCTACGGTGGCACCTACCGCACCTATCAAAACGGCGTGGGCAGCAGCCCCATCATTCCGGTGGCGCAGGGCTTCTTCGTGCGCTCGACCGGCACCCCCACCCTCACGCTCACCAATGCCGCCCGCGTAACCACGGCCGCTGCCACCGCCTTCCAGCGCCCGGCCGCCGAAACCCGGCCCCTGGTGCAATTGACCCTGCACAACAGCACGGCCCCGACCCTGGCCGCCGAGACGTATGTGTACTTTGAGCCCGGTGCCACGGCCGGCATCGATGCGCACTACGATGCCGAAAAGCTCCTTAACAACAGCGGCGGGGCTCCTTCCCTTTACGCAGTAGCCGCCGGCACCGAGCTTAGCATCAATGGCCTGCCGCCGCTGGCTGCGGCCACCATGGTGCCCCTGAGCGTAGTGGCCCCCGCGGCGGGTACCTACATCTTTGAGGTGCCACAGCTACTCAATGCCAACGCCATGACGGTGTACCTGGCCGATGCCGCCACGGGCCAGCGCACCAAGTTGCAGCCGCTGGCTACCTACACGTTTAGCCTGGGCGGGGCGGCCAACCTGCCGGGCCGCTTCTCGCTGGTCTTCGAGCCGGCCGGCGTGCTGGCGGTGTCGCCCGGCCTGGCAGCGGCCAGCGTGGGCGTGTTCCCCAACCCGGCTACCCACGCCTTCACCGTGTCGGTGCCGGCGGTGGCCGGGGCTAGCCAGGTGCAGGCCACGCTGCTCAACAGCCTGGGCCAGGAAGTAGCTCGCCAGTCGGGCGGGCTGCCGGCCGCCGGCGCTCAGCTCACGTTTAGCCGCGGGCGGCTGGCCCCCGGGGTGTACTTGCTGCGCGTGCAGGCCGGCAGCACCAGCATTGTCAAGCGCATTCTACTCGACTAAGCTACTGCGCTGCGCGACTTGGCCAGGCGGCCGGGTCGCGCAGCTTAGGGCGGCCCTTACCGCCGCCTCCACACGCTATGTACGCTGACTCGCTTGCTTGAAAAAACCAAGTTGTAGTCGTCAGCATCCTGAGCCGCTCAGTAGCGGCACCCTGCTTCAAACCGGGGTGCTGCCGCTGGGCGGCTCATCGCTTTTACGCACCGCTCCTCCCCCTTTGCAGCTAGGGCTTATGCTGCTGGCGCGACGCAATACTTACTCACCTAATTCACATACATTACTTTACGAAATAATAGCAGTAGAAAAGCGTGACAAATGTCACCGTCAAATAGTGTCAGGTGACGTCGCTTTAGGGCAAGGTGAATTCTCAATTTTGCCTCGGCATCGGGACGTTCTGCGACGGTAACGATGACCACCAAAATCCTACTAACTCACCACATGACAACCGAATCACGCGGCCCGAATGGGCCCCTCTACTACCAAGATGCCACGGCGCTGGCCGCCCTCATCCGTACCAAGCAGGTGACGCCCCGCGAAGTCGTGCAGGCGCACCTCGACCGCATCAGCGCCGTTAATCCCCAGCTCAACGCCCTCGTGACGCTGCTGGCCGACGAGGCTCTGCAAGCCGCCGATAGTGCCGGCAAAGCCGTCATGAGCGGCGCTCCCCTGGGTGCCTTGCACGGCGTACCCTTCACGGTGAAAGATTCTATCGACACGGCCGGGGTGCTGACGCAGCGCGGCTCGCCCATCTTCCGGGGCCGTACCCCCGAGGCCGATGCCACCAGCGTGGCCCGTATGAAGCAGGCCGGGGCCATCTTGCTGGCCAAGACCAACCTACCGGAGTTTTCCTACTCCACCGAAACCGACAACCTGCTCACCGGCCGCTCAAACAACCCCTGGAACCTAGCGCGCACGCCCGGCGGGTCGAGCGGCGGCGAGTCGGCGGCCATTGCGGGCGGGCTTTCGCCGCTCGGGCTCGGCACCGACCTGGCCATCTCCGTGCGCGGGCCGGCCGCCCACACCGGCATTATCGGCTTCAAAGCCACCCACGGGCGCATCCCAATGACGGGCATTTGGCCGCGGGTACCGCGCCGCAACTGGCACGTGGGCCCCATGGCGCGCAGCGTGCGCGACGTGGCCTTGGCGTACTCGCTACTCGCCGGGCCCGACGGGGCCGATGGCTTCGCTACCCTGCCACTCCAGTTTGATACCGGCGTGGGCGCGGCGCCCGGCCGGCCCCTGCGGGTGGGCTGGCTGGTGGAGCCCGGCTTTGGACCCATTGATGCAGAGGTAGCGGCGACCGTGCAGGCGGCGGCCGAGGCGCTGCACGGGGCTGGCTGCGTGGTAGAGCCGGTACGCATTCCGGCGCTGGAGCAGGAGAATGCGCTCGACATCTTCAACCAGCTGCACGTGATGGAGCTGAAGCCCGCGTTTGCGGAAGCTACGGCCGGCCACGAAGCCGACATGTTCGCCATTTCCAAAGCCATGCTATCCACGCCCGATACGGCCATGCGCGCTTACGTGCTCGCCGAGCAGGCGGCCGAGCGCCTGCGCGATGGCTTTGCCGACTACTTCCAGCGCTACGACGCGCTGCTGTGCCCCGTGCTGCCCATTCCGGCCCACGCGCACGGGCTCTCCGAATTGATTATCAACGGGCAGACGGTGCCCGCCACGTACATCCAAAACGCGACCGTGCCGCTCAACGTGACCGGGCTGCCGGGGCTCTCTATCCGGTTTGGCACCAGCCACGATGGCCTTCCCATCGGCGTGCAGCTGGTGGCCAATTGGTGGGCCGAATCGACGGTGCTGCACCTCGCCGCGCTGCTCGAAACGGTGAGCCCGGTGCGCGACCTGCACCCTGCTATTTAGCGCTTATTCAAAAATCAAGAAGCGCGTTATGCCAAAAAACCCTCCCAGAGAGCTCTCTGGGAGGGTTTTTGCTGGGCATAGACTTTGGCACCAATTACCGCCGCAGCCGGCTCAGGGTCTCGCGCGACATGCCGAGGTACGAGGCCACCATGTGTAAGGGCACCCGATTGAATACCAGCGGATAGGTTTGTTGAAATTCGAGGTATTTGGCCTCGGCCGAAAAGCTGATAAGCGAAAAAATCCGGCGCTGGCTGGCTTCGTAGCTGCGGGCTTGCAGCTGCTCGTAGAATGCGCGCAGGGCCGGAATCGCCAGCGTAAGCTCCTGCCAGCTTTCCTTGGTCCACGTGATGACGGTGGTACTCGCCAGGGCTTCAATGTTATACACCGAAGGCGTTTCGGTGCGGTAGCTTTCCTGGTCGGTTATCCACCAGTTCTCGACTGCAAACCGCAGGGTGTGGTCGGCCCCGGCTTCGTCGAACCGGTAGAGCCGGCAGCAGCCGCTGGCAATAAAGCACTGGAGCCGCCAGATTTCGCCTTCGTGCAGCAGCGATTGCCATTTGCGAAGCTTGCGCACCACGCTGCGGGCGCGCAGCAAGTCTAGCTCCGCAGCAGTCAGGCTGGCCTGCTGGCGCATGTAGTGGGCAAATACATCAAACATGCGGGCAAAAATCCGGGGTAAGCGTCGTGAAGCAGGTACGCCGCAAAGTAACGGCACCATGCCAACGTACCAACTGCTTTACCAAGGCGCAGGCACCGCGCCCTAGCAAGGCAGTTGGATTAGCAAATAGACTTGTCCCCTACTTAAAAACCTTGTAAATCAGTACGACCCGTTTTTTCGTTTTCCTTAATTTAGAACATTCTACTGATTTCAAAATTGCTCCAGGCTTAAGCTGCGGCATAAGTGAGCCGGGTTACCTCTTTTCGGGCCCTCCCAGCCCACCTTTTGGGTTACTCAATAACCTGCCCCATGCGGCTCCAGCGCAGCTTGTGCAGCCAGTCGGCATAGGGGTCGAGCGAGAGCCACACCCGCACGGCCTTGCCCACGAGGTGGTCTTCGGGCACGAAGCCCCAAAACCGCGAGTCTTCCGAGTCGTGCCGGTTGTCGCCCAGCACGAAGTAATAATTCTGCTTGATGGTATACTGCGTGAGCGGCTGGCCGTGCTGATATATCATCCCATTCACCCAGCTAACGCCCTGATTGTGCTCGTAATGCGCCACTATCTTATAATAGACAGCAGCATTAGCCGGGCTCAGCGCCACTACCTGCCCCTGCCGGGGCACGGGCAGCGGGCCATACGTATCGAGCTGCCAGCGGCGCGGCACCGCGCTCCGGATGCCGGAAACCCGGAAATCGGCCACATCGGGGAACAGCGCCGCCACGGCCGGGCGGGTGGGCGTGAGCGCCTGCACATAGGGCTGCCGCCGTAGCGAATCTGCCACACCGGCCGGGCAGTTGATGGCGTAGCCCAGCTGGCCGCTTTCGGGGCTGACGGCCGGAAACGGAATACCATCGGGCTGGGTATAATCAATCAGGTGCTGGGCGCGCAGCGCCTGGCCTATCTCAGGGCTGGGGTTGGCCACCTCGGCAAAATAGCTGGTTTGGAGCGCGCCGGCCACGGGCGCCGGCCGCCCATTCAGAAACACCTGGCCCTGGCGCAGCTCAAACGTGTCGCCGGGCAAAGCCACGCAGCGCTTGATGTAGTGCGTGCGCAAGTCGGTGGGGTGCTGCTGCTCGTGGGGCACGTGAAATACCAGCACGTCGTTGCGCTGCACCGCGCCCAGGCCGGGCAGCCGGTACGTAGGCAGCTGCACCCGGCTCGAATAGCTGGGCCAGCCCAGCCCCGGCACCTGCTGGTACATCAGCGGAATTTGCAGCGGTGTCTGCGGGGTAATGGGGCCGTAGGCCAGCTTGCTGACCAAAATATAGTCGCCCACGAGCAGCGAGTGCTCCATGCTTGCCGAGGGCACGAGGTACGCCTCGAAGGCGGCCCACCGCACCACAATAATCAGGAGCAGTAGCCACCCTAGCCAGCCATAACCGCTTTTCGGCCGCTTTTTGGGCTCGGTCAGGAGCGGCGGCGTTGAGCGTTCGACGAAAGGGCTAGACATTAAGAGAGGAAAAAGTCGGCGGGCGGCGCAAAGTACTTGGTTTTTAACTAGCAGCCCGCAGTTGCGCGGACTTTTTAGTCCGCGGTTAAGCGGTAAAGCAACGCGGACTAAAAAGTCCGCGCAACTATAGCCCGCCCGGCCCTACTCCGCCGCCAGCACGGCCTTCATCAAGGCCGTCAGCTGGGGCTCGGCCACTGCGGCGGCGGCCAGTATCTCGGGTAGCTGCACGGGCTTGAGCTGGCCGGGGTAGCAGAGGTCAGTGATGACCGACACGGCCAGCACCGACAAGCCCAAATGCCGCGCCGCAATGACTTCGGGCACCGTACTCATGCCCACGGCATCGGCCCCGATGGTGCGCAGGTAGCGGTACTCAGCAGGGGTTTCGAGCATGGGGCCGGGCACGGCCACGTACACGCCGCGCTGGGTGGTGGCATTTTGGCCCAGCGCCACGGCCGCCGCGCGGGCACGCTCCAGCAGCGCGGGGTCGTAGGCGGCGTACATGTCCGGGAAGCGCGGCCCGAGCTTGGCGTCGTTGGGGCCTATGAGCGGGTTGCCGGGTAGCAGGTTGATATGGTCGTCAAGCAGCATCAGGTCCGAAATGGCGAACTCAGGGTTCAGCCCACCGGCCGCGTTGCTCACGAACAGCTGCTTGATGCCCAGCAGCTTCATCACCCGCACGGGCATCACCACTTGCTCCAGGGAGTAGCCTTCGTAGTAGTGAAAGCGGCCTTGCAGCACCACTACGTTGCGGCCGCTGAGGGTGCCCAGCAGCAGCCGGCCGGCGTGGCTCTCCACCGTGCTCACCGGAAAGTGCGGGATGTCGGCGTAGCTGATTTCGTGCTGCACCTCCACTTCTTTAGCCAGCGCGCCCAGGCCCGTGCCAAGGATAATGCCGGTGGTGGGCTGAAAGTGCTGGGTTTGGGCCTGGATGAAGGCGACGGCTTCGAGGAGGTGTTGCATAAGGAAGTTTAGTAAGTGTCTCGCTCGCGTGAACCTCACCCCCCGGCCCCCTCTCCAAAAAAGAGGGGGAGCCTGATGATTTCCAACGTTTGCTTGCGGTCGGCTACCCCTCTTTTTTGGAGAGGGGGCCGGGGGGTGAGGTGAGCGTTACTGCACCGACAACCTATCGTTCTTGGTATCGGCATCCAGATAAATCCCGTGGTCAAACGACACGCTGCGTACGGCTTTGCCGGCCGACACCGTAATAGTGGCCTGCTGTTGGTTGGCGCGCCACACGTCGGGCGAGCGGTGCAGGGTTTCGATACTGCCATCGGCGTAATCGATTTTGAGGTCAACGGGCACGGCAAAGCCACCCACGTTTTTGATGGTGATAGCGGTGCCCTGAGCGGTTTTGTCGGCCTTGGTCAGCGCTAGGTCGATGTAGTTATTGGTGAAAAACCAGTTCTGGAAAAACCAGCTCAGGTCTTGCCCGGCGGCGTTGCTCATGGTGTTGAAGTAATCCCACGGGATGGGGTGCTTACTGTGCCAGCGGCCCATGTACTCGTGCAGGCACTTCTTGAACAGCTCGTCACCCAGCATATCCTTGAGGGCCAAGTAGCTGAGCGAAGCCTTGCCGTAGGAGTTGTTGCCGTAGCCGGCCTTTAGCTCGCTGCTGGGCGTGATGATGGGCAGGTCTTCGGCCGTGCTACGGTCGTTGATGTAATTCACTACTCTGAACTTCCGGTAGAAGTCGTCGGCCGCCGCGTTGCCATTTTCGGCTCTTCCAATAAGCAGCTCAAACGTGGTCGCCCAGCCCTCGTCCATGAAGGCGTAGCGGCTCTCGTTGATGCCCATGTAAAACGGGAAATACGTGTGCGCAATCTCGTGGTCCTGCACCAGCTGCGCGAATTTCATGTCGCCCTGGGGGCTGTCGTTCACCATCATCGGGTATTCCATGTCGGCAAAGCCTTGGAAAGCCGTCATTTTGGGGAACGGGTACGGCACGCCCGGCCAGTTGCGCGAAAACCAGCCCAGCGCGTTCTGCCCAAACTTCACCGACGAGTGAAAGTCCTTGGTCGAGTCGGCGAAAGCGGCCTGCACGCTGGCCCGGCGCTTGGTGGCGGGGTCCACAATCACGCTGGCCGCGTCCCACACGTAGTGGTCGCTCAGCCCAAAGGTGACGTCCGAAATATCGGTCGATTTCCAGACCCAGGTATTGAGGGGTTTTTGGGCCGTGACGTTCTTTTTGGCCAGGTCAGCGGCCGTAGCCACGTGAATCAGCTCGTCGCTAGTCAGCGACTTCTCCAGCTTTTTGGCAAAGGCGGGCTGCAATACTTGCTTAGGGTTTTGCAGGGTGCCGGTGGCCCACACGATATAGTTGGCCGGCGCTTGCACGCGCAACGTGTAGTCGTTGAAGTCGTTGTAAAACTCCTTGCTATCGAGGAAAGGCAGGCGGTCCCAGCCAGCGTAGTCGTCGTACACGGCCACGCGGGGGTAGAAATAGGCCAGGAAGTACGTCGTCTTATCAATCATCCCTTCGCGGCCGCTTTGCACCGAAATGGGGAAGTGCCAAGCCACCTGCATCTGCACCGAGTCGTGCGGGGCCAGCGGGCGCGGCAGGCGCACGGTCTTCACGGTAGCAGGGCCGCCCCAGGCGGTGGGCCGCGCCTGCCCAGCCACGGCAAACGAGTCGATGCTGACGCCGCTGGTCAGGTAGTCGGCGCCCGCGTCGCCCTCACGCGCCGCGCCGGGCTGGTGGATGTTCTGAATCAGCCGAAGAACCAGCGTTTTCAGCGTATCGGGGCTATTGTTGAAGTAGGTAATGGTTTCGCGGCCCCTGATGTCGCGGGCGGGCGGCGCGGCCTGCACCGTAATGTCGTAGCGAGCGCGGTTTTGCCAGTAGTTGGGCCCAGGGCGGCCGTCAGCGGCACGGGTGCCTTTGTCAAACGCCCGCTTGATATCGCGGGGCTGGTAGAGGGTTTGGGCGGTGGCGGCCTGGGTCAGGCCCACTAAAGCGAAGGTGCCAAGCAGCGCTTGGCGGAAGAGTTGTGGCATGAAAGAAGAAGCGTAGACAACACAAAAGAACGCACGCGGCGTGGCGAAAGCAGTAGGGTGCGGGGCTGGCCCCCGCCCGGCATTGCCAAGCTCTTGCACGAGCCTGAACAACGCCGGGCGGGGGCCAGCCCCGCACCCTACGCTAAATCTTCTTTATTTTATCTCCAGTTCATAGGGCAGGCGCGCCTGCACGCCGCGCATCTGCATCAACAGTTGGTACTGATGATAAGCGGGGTACAGCGGCCCGAGCTTGGTCTGCATGACGCGGGCTTCGGCGGCGGCTTGGTCGTCGTCGTCAGTGTCAATGAAGCGGCTCAGGAGCTTCTCAACGGTCGTTTTGGTGCGCGGCAGGCGCTGCACGCGGTAGTCGTCGGCCTTGAGGTGGGCGCGGGCGGCGGCTATTTTGAGGGCGTCCTCATACGAGCCCAGCACATCGACTAGGCCTATGGCCTTGCCTTCGGTGCCGCTCCAAACGCGGCCCGAGGCTATGCGGCGCAGGCGGCCCACGTCCATGTGTCGGCCCTGGGCGGCTTTGCTCGTGAAGTCGGCGTAAATCTCATTCACCTCCATTTGCAATTGCTGCTTCTCGTAGTCGGTCAGGGCGCGGGTGATGGTGGGGAGGTCCGAAAACTTGCCGGTGCTCACGCGGTCCACGGTTACGCCGAGCTTGTCGGCGAGCAGGGGCTGAATGTTGGGTAGCACGCCGAAGACGCCGATGCTGCCCGTGATGGTGTTGGGGTGGGCCACGATGGTATCGCAGGCCATAGCGATGTAGTAGCCGCCCGACGCCGCCACGTCGCTCATGCTGGCGATAATGGGCTTCACTTTCTTAGTCAGCACCACCTCGCGGTAGATAATGTCGGAGGCCAGCGACGAGCCGCCCGGCGAGTTGATGCGCAGCACCACGGCCTTCACTTTATCATCGAGCCGGGCCTTGCGGATGGCTTCGGCAAACTTCTCGCTACCAATGTTATCGTCCGAGCCGCGGCCCGTCACGATGTCGCCCTCGGCGTAGATAACGGCGATGCGGTTGCCGCTGGTTTTGCCTTCTTTTTCGTCGTCCTTGTCGGCATCCTGGTAATCGCTGAGCGAGATGAGGCCGGGCTTTTTATCCTTGGCCAGGCCCAGCTTGCCACGCAGATAGTCCTGCACTTCGTCGAAGTAGCCGAGCTTGGTCACCAGCTTCAGGCGCAGCGCGTCCTTGGCGTTGTGCACCAGCATCGAGTCCGAAATGACCTTGAGGCGCGGCTCCGGTATTTGGCGGCTGGTGGCCACCTGGCTCAGCATGTGGCCGTTGAGCGAGTTGAGGTACGACACGGTCTGGTAGCGGGCCGAGTCGGAGAAGTTCTCGCGGAAAAACGGCTCCACGGCGCTCTTAAAGGAGCCCACGCGGAAGATGTAGGGCTGAATGCCCGCCTTGTCGAACAGCCGCTTGTAGAACATGACCTCCGAGCTAAGCCCGTTGAACTCCAGCGTGCCCTGCGGATGCAGGTAAATCTCATTGGCCACCGACGAGAGGTAGTAGCTTTTCTCGGACGCGATTTCGTGGTAAGCCACTACAAATTTGCCCGACTTCTTGAAGTCGAGCAGCGCGTCGCGCACTTCCTCCAGCGAGGCCATGCCGCCCTGCACCAGCTCCAGGTTGAGCAAGATGCCCTTGATATCGTCGTCGGTCTTGGCGCGCTTAATGACGTCTTTCAGGCCCACTAGCCCCAGGCTGCTGCTACCGCCCAGCGGGTCGGCACTCTGCGAGCGCTCCGAAATGGGCTTATTCAGCTTCAATTCGAGCACCGAATTGGCGGCCACCGACTTGTTGGGGCTACTAGTCCCGATGGCCGCAATGGCCCCCACCAGCACGATAAAACCAAGTACCGAAAACAGCACCAGCCCCACCACGGTAGCTAGTACAAACTTGAAAAACTGGACCACAGATTCAAACGGATTTTTAAGATTTAACGGATACGCCTGCTGCGCAGGCTGACTAAGCTTGCGTAGCACTTGCGAGCGGGCGGCAAGATACAGCCGCCAATTCTCTGGCACTTCTATCGCGGCGCTCCCTTATGCATTACACGAACACTGGCAGCACTGGCGCGAGTTTAGCGCAGCGTAACTCGTGCCGACCATGATGTGGAGGCTGTGCCTCCACTGTCGCAACGCGGCAAGCATCGGTTGGGAGGCGCTAATGTGTAGTGTGCACGTCAATTGCCGCGTTGCGGCAGTGGAGACACAGCCTCCACCCCATGGTCGGCACGAGTTACGCTACGCTGAACTCGCGCCAGCATCAACGTATTAATACGCATATTTCTCCTGCCACCAGGCGCGCAGGCGCTCCCGTATTTTGGCTTCGGCTGGGTTGTCGCCGGGGTCGTAGAAGCGAGTGCCGGCCAGCGCATCGGGCAGGAACTCCTGGTAGGCGAAGTTGCCGGCGCTGTTGTGCGAGTACTGGTAGGCGTCGCCGTAGCCCAGTTCCTTCATCAGCTTGGTGGGTGCGTTGCGCAAGGGCACCGGCACGGGGTGCACGCCCTGCTGCCGCACCTGCGCCTGCGCCGCCCGGATGGCCGTGTAGGCGGCGTTGCTCTTGGGCGAAGTGGCTAGGTAAATAACCGTCTGGCTTAGAATCAAATCGGACTCGGGCAGGCCGATAAAGGTGCAAGCCTGAAAGCAGTTTGTGGCCAGCAGCAGGGCATTGGGGTTGGCGTTGCCGATGTCTTCGGAGGCCAGAATGAGCATGCGGCGGGCGATAAACTTCACGTCCTCACCACCTTCGAGCATCACGGCCAGGTAGTAAAGCGCGGCGTTGGGGTCCGAGCCCCGGATGCTCTTGATGAAGGCCGACACCACGTCGTAGTGCATCTCGCCGCCCTTGTCGTAGCGGGCAATGGGGCGCTGGGCGGTCTGTTGCACGGCCGCATCGGTGAGCTGCACGCGGCCGGTGGTGGGGTCGGGCGCGGTGCCTTCCACCACTAGCTCGAGCAGGCCGAGCAGCTTGCGGGCGTCGCCGCCGCTGAGGGCCAGTAGCGCGTGGTCCTCGAGAACATCGACCGGAATCTTCTTCAGAATCTCGTCTTCGGCCAGCGCCCGGCGCACGATTTCGCGCAGCGTATCGGCGCCCAGCGCTTGCAGGGTATAAACCTGGCAGCGCGAGAGCAAGGCTGGAATCACCTCAAAAGACGGGTTTTCGGTGGTGGCTCCAATGAGCGTGACCACACCCTGCTCCACGGCCCCCAGCAAGGCATCTTGCTGCGCCTTGCTGAAGCGGTGAATCTCGTCGATAAACAGGATGGTACCCGTCTGCTTCTTCGCTTTTTCAATCACCTCGCGCACGTCCTTCACCCCCGCGCTGATGGCCGACAGCATGGCAAAGGGCCGCTTTAGCTCGTCGGCCAGCAGCAGGGCCAGGGTGGTTTTGCCCACGCCTGGCGGCCCCCAAAGTATGAGCGAAGGCAGCCGGCCGGCCGCCAGGTAGCGGCGCAGCACGCCGCCCTCGCCGAGCAAGTGCGTTTGGCCGGCGTAGTCCTGGAGGCGGCGCGGGCGGCGGCGCTCGGCGAGCGGCGCGGTAGTAGGGATATCGAAAAGGGAAGGCATGGACAGGGCAGTTGCGCGAACTTTGTAGTTCGCGTCCGGTGGAATAAGCTCTTACGGACGCGAACTACAAAGTTCGCGCAACTGCTTCATGTCTCCCTTTCGCATTCACGCGGCCCTGTTCGCGGCCGCCCTCATCTACGCCGCCACCTACAGCCTGGCCAAAGACCTGATGCCCGCCTACATTTTGCCGCAGGCGGCGGTGGTATGGCGCGTGGTGGGGGCAGCGCTGGTGTTCGCGCTGCTCAAGCGCTGGGCCGCCCCGCACGAGCGCATTGCGGCCGGGGCCGACACCTGGCGAATGGTTGCGTGCGGCGTGCTGGGCATCGGGCTCAACCAATTGGCGTTCTTCAAGGGGCTGGCCCTCACCACGCCCATCAACGCGGCACTGCTACAAACCCTGACGCCCATCGTGGTGGTACTAGCCTCTGCGGCGCTGCTGGGCGACAAGCTCACGCTGCCGCGCCTGCTGGGCGTGGGACTGGGCACGTTGGGCGCGGCCCTACTCATCCTCAGTCGCCCCACGGCGGGCCACGCCGCTGCCAATCCGCTGCTCGGCAACCTGTACCTGCTCTTCAACGCCAGCGTATTTGGGCTATACGTGGTGCTGGTAGGGCCGCTCATGCGCAAGTACCACGCCTTCACGGTGCTGGCGCGCTGCTTTTTGGTGGGGGTGGTCGTGGTGTTGCCGCTGGGCCTGCCCGATGCCATCGCCACCGACTACAGCCGCTTCACGCCCACTATTTGGGCCGAGCTGGGCTACATGGTGGTGTTCCTCACCATCCTGGCCTATCTACTTAACAACTGGGCGCTTAAGTACGCCTCGCCAGCGCTATCGGGCGTGTACATCTATGTGCAGCAGGTGCTGGTAGTCGTCATCGCGGTAGCCCTGGGCACCGATACCGTAACCTTCGATAAAGCCTGGCAGGCAGCCATTATCTTCTTGGGTGTGTGGCTGGTAGGCCGCAAGCCCAAAACGGCTCCTGCACCCGTCGAGGCGGTGGTAGCAGAGTAAGGAACGGTTCGCAACGCTTTGGCGTAACTTGTTGGTCTAACTGCTTACTCCTTATGGAAACGCTCACCGTCACTCTCCAAAACGAACACGCCCGCCGCCTGCTGGAAGACTTGCAGCTGATGGGCGTACTGACCATTCAGGAGGCCTACCCCAACCGGGCGCTCCCTCCCGAACAGCGCACGTTCAATGCCTTAAGCGTTGATACCCGCGGCTTCAAGTTCAACCGCGAGGAAGCTAATGAGCGCTAGAATCTTTCTCGACACCAACGTCTTGATATACGCGTATGCCAGCTACGAGCCGGTAAAACAAGCCCAAGCATTAGTCCTACTCAAAGCCCCGGACGTTTAGCTTTCTACGCAGGTACTCATTGAGTTCGCCAATGTCTACCACTGCAAGCTGCAAACGGCGTGGCCCGACGTAGAAACTGCTCTGAATGAGTTGGTGCAGGATTTCAACGTTTACAAAACAAGTTCTGCCACCATCACCCACGCCACGCGCTTGGCCCACCGCTACGGCTTCTCATGGTTCGATGCGCTCATTATGGCCGCTGCGTTGGAATGCGGCTGCGAAACGCTGTATTCGGAAGACCTGAATGCGGGCCAGCTTATCGAGGGTACGCTGCAAGTCATCAATCCCTTCGCGGTGTAGTAAACCTTGCTGGGGCCGGGCCGTTAGCTAAGCTCCACCGTTTACTTGCTACCCGTCGCCGTGAATTTTACTGGCAAAAATATCCTCCTCGTGGGCGCTTCCTCCGGCATCGGACTAGCCACCGCCCAAGCGCTGCAAGCGGCCGGGGCCACGCTC
>Ga0265780_10002090_pt1 | contig 27613 bp, 28 predicted proteins | sample P1T30metagenome_FD_192432 | JGI IMG/M metagenome (GOLD analysis project Ga0265780, IMG submission 192432) | Plant litter microbial communities from East Loma Ridge, Irvine, California - P1 T30 | ecosystem: Environmental > Terrestrial > Plant litter > Unclassified | place: USA: California...
TCCAAAAGGCAATCGCTCTCGTGTGGCGTTGTGGCAATAATTTGGTATCCCTTTTCCTTTAGAGTTTTTATGCAAGAAATATTAGAATCATAACGGTTCACATCAACCCATTTTTGAGCGCCCATCGCAATTTCTTTATCAATACTTTTCCCAAATTTCTCCTCAATTACGTGCAAATTCTGGATTCCAAAGACTTCACAGCTTCGCATCACCGCGCTCGTATTATGCAATTGAAAGACATCTTCAACCGCCACAGTAAAATGATTAGTACGTCTTTCTAGAACTTTTAAAAATTTGTTTTTGCGATTTTCGGTAATAAATTCCTCTAAGTAAGATAAATATTCAACTTGTGATGTGTTTTCTTTCATAATTTAATGTAATTGTAAAATAGTTTTCTTAATTTGGCAATGATAAAAAATTGACATGACTCAAGAAGAATTACTACCACAAATTTACAAAAAAGACGACAGAGCATTCACATTAATGTATGATATGTACTCAAAAAGTCTTTACAGTGTTATTTACAATTTAGTTCGCGATCAGGAAGAAGCCGAAGATGTGCTTCAAGAAACCTTCGTGAAAATCTGGAAAAACATTGACAGTTATAACGAAACTAAAGGTCGTTTCTACACATGGATCCTCAACATTGCTAGAAATACGACTATCGACAAACTTCGTTCAAAAGGTTTTAACAACAAGCAAAAAAACCTTAGTTCTGATAATTTCGTACATCTATTAGACGACAGTAACAAGCTGACCAATAAAATTGATACGATTGGAATTCGCGAATTTGTAAAAAAATTAAAACCAAAATGTATTCAGATTATTGATCTTTTGTTCTTTAAAGGTTACACGCAGCAAGAAGCTTCTGAGGAATTACAAATTCCGCTTGGCACTGTCAAAACCCAGAACAGAAACTGTATTAATGATTTAAGAAACTTTTTAAAAGTATAATGGATAAGCAAGAATATATAGATTCAGGTATTTTAGAACTTTATGTTTTCGGACGTTTAGACGAACCCGAATTCAGTGAAGTCACAAAGATGGCCGAAAGCGACGCAGACATCAAAGCAGAAATTATCTCGATTGAAAAAGCGATAATTAATTTCTCAGAAAGTGTCTCACCTTTCCTTTCTTCAGAAAATTACGAAAAAATCCGTGAGGCATTGATGCTGAAACACGGAGTTGTGGACATTGCTCCAAAGAAATCGAATCTCTTTTTATATCTCGGTTATGCCGCATCAATTTTATTGTTGATTGGAGTTGGATATCTGTATCAAAAACTAGAGGAAAAAGACGCTCAGATTGTCAATGTTGAAAAAGAAAGAAGCGATTTGCAAAAATCGGTTGTTGATTTGACGTTGCAAAACAAAGAATCTGAAACGGCACTTTCTGTGGTTCGTGACAATAATAACGCGGTAATTGCTTTGGCCGGACAAGAAGTTTCGCCAACGTCTTTCGCAAAAGTATATTGGAACAAAGACACAAAAGCGGTTCATATCGATGCCGCAGGTTTGCCAGAACCTCCTGAAGGAATGGTTTACCAAGTTTGGGCGCTGAAGTTAAATCCGTTGACACCTACAAGCATTGGTCTTTTGGATAATTTTAAAGGAAATTCGAAACGTATTTTCTCTGTTGAAAATGCTAACGAAGCCGAAGCTTTTGGAATCACATTAGAACCAGCTGGCGGAAGCGCTTCTCCAACATTAGAGCAACTTTATACGTTAGGAAAAGCATAATTCGCAATAAATTTATACCTTTAAAACGCCTTATTTGATTTTTTCAGATAAGGCGTTTTTTAATTTCAGAAGATTTAAAAAGATGAAAAAGAAATTAGTCGTTTTATCAGGAGCCGGAATCAGCGCCGAAAGCGGAATCAAAACTTTTAGAGATTCTGACGGACTCTGGGAAGGTCACAATGTAATGGAAGTTGCGTCACCAGAAGGCTGGAGAAAAAATCAAGAATTGGTTTTGGATTTTTATAACAAAAGAAGACAGCAACTTAAAGCAGTAAAACCAAATCGCGCTCACGAGATTTTGGCAGAATTGCAAGACGATTTTGACGTAAATATCATCACCCAAAATGTGGATGATTTGCACGAACGCGCCGGAAGTTTAAAGGTTCTGCATCTTCATGGAGAATTGTTAAAAGTTAGAAGCGTTCACAATGAAAAGTATATTTTAGATTGGACGGAAGACATAAATATTGGCGATTTTGATGATAACGGAAACCAACTGCGTCCGCATATTGTTTGGTTTGGAGAAGCGGTTCCAGCTTTAGAACAAGCAATTCCATTAGTGATGCAAGCTGATTATTTGATCGTAATTGGAACTTCATTGCAAGTTTATCCCGCTGCAGGATTGATCGATTTTGCAAAACCGGAAGCTGAACTGTTCTACATTGATTTAAAACCGGCAAGGATTTCAAATTTGAAAAATCCGTTGGAAATTATTGCAGAAACGGCTTCCGAAGGAATGAGAATCTTAAAAGAAAAATTACTTAGAAAATAATAAAAAAAACTGCAATATTTCAAAATCCATTTGGCAATTGACTTTCATACTTCGCTCATATAAAGTATATTTGCGCTTACCTGAATAACAACACAAAATGACAACTTTAACAGAATTGAACGCTATATCGCCAATCGACGGAAGATATAGAAGCAAAACAAAATCACTTTCAAATTATTTTTCAGAAGAAGCATTGATCAAATATCGTGTTTTGGTGGAAATCGAATATTTCATTTCATTGTGCGAAATTCCGTTGCCACAATTGAAAAACGTGGACGCTTCGCTATTTGAAAGCTTGAGAAATATCTATAAAAATTTCTCGACAGAAGATGCTCAGGCGATTAAAGACATTGAAAAAACGACAAACCACGACGTAAAAGCGGTAGAATATTTTATTAAAACTGCTTTTGACAACTTAAATTTATCAGAATATAAAGAGTTCATCCACTTCGGATTAACTTCCCAAGACATCAATAATACCGCAATTCCGTTATCGACAAAAGAAGCTTTTCAGGAAGTTTATTTGAAGTCATTAATCGAATTGACTTCTAAATTAAAAGAACTGAGCGTGGAATGGAAGGACATTCCGATGTTAGCAAGAACCCACGGACAACCGGCCTCTCCTACTCGTTTAGGAAAAGAAATCGCTGTTTTTGTGGAACGTTTAGAAGAACAAATGCGCTTGCTTTTCAACATTCCGTTTGCAGCTAAATTTGGTGGCGCAACTGGAAATTTCAACGCACATCACGTAGCGTATAAAAATATTGATTGGAAAGAATTCGGGAAAAAATTTGTGGAAGTAAATTTAGGATTGCAACATTCTTTTCCAACAACGCAGATTGAACATTACGACCATTTTGCAGCATTTTTTGATGCTTTAAAAAGAATAAATACTATCATAATTGACTTGGACAGAGATATTTGGACGTATGTTTCAATGGATTATTTCAAGCAAAAAATTAAAGCCGGAGAAGTGGGCTCTTCTGCAATGCCACACAAAGTTAACCCGATTGATTTTGAAAATTCTGAAGGAAATTTGGGTATTGCAAATGCGGTTTTCGAACATCTTTCAGCAAAATTGCCTTTGTCAAGATTGCAACGTGATTTGACTGATTCTACGGTTTTAAGAAATGTTGGCGTGCCAATTGGCCACACGATTATCGGTTTTGAAGCGACGCTTAAAGGTTTAAACAAATTGCTTTTAAACGCTCCAAAATTCGCAGAAGATTTAGAGAAAAACTGGGCTGTTGTTGCCGAAGCAATTCAAACGATTTTAAGAAGAGAAGGCTATCCAAATCCTTACGAAGCGTTGAAAGGTTTGACCAGAACGAATTCTGTGATGAACAAAGAATCGATTCACGAATTCATTGGAACTTTAGATGTTTCTGATGAAATCAAAAATTAACTTTTGGTAATTACCCCGAGTAATTATTTGGGCGTTTAAGAATCAAAAATAAATTATAAAGTCCCGAGACTGGAATGTTTTCATTTCATCTCGGGATTTTTTTTTGAGAATGTTACTTTTTTTTCGGATATTTAACTACCGTGTAACCATAATGTGTATCGACAAACTGATTCAATAGCCCCGATTGAAGCGGAAATCCTTTTTTATGAAAGCGCTATTTTTTTCAAATTTAAAACAGCGACCAAAGGAAACTCGTTTTTAATTTAGAAAAAAAAGCGGTTTTGAAAAAAGATTGTAGCGAAAAGCGGGAAATAGCTTCTAAAAAATAAAAAATGTCTAACAAAATTCTGATTTTATTTGCGCATCCTTTATATGAAAAGTCTTCTGCAAATAAGGCTTTAGTTAAACATGTTCCTGATTCAGAGAATATTACGTTTCACGATTTATATGAAACGTATCCAGAATTTGACATTGATGTGAAGCGCGAGCAAGAATTATTGAATTTGCACGATGTGGTGATTTGGCATCATCCGATGTATTGGTACAGCTGTCCGCCGTTGCTGAAGCAGTGGATTGATATGGTTTTGGAATATGGCTGGGCGTATGGAAAATATGGGCTGGCGTTGCAGGATAAGGTAATTTTTCAGGCGATTACAACAGGCGGAAATCAGGAAAATTATTGTGCAGAAGGTCGGGAAAATCACACGATTTTGGAACTTTTAGAACCTTTTCAGCTGACCGCAAAGGTTTGTAAAATGGAATATCTGCCTCCGTTTGTGGTTCACGGAACGCATAAAATGGACGAGAAAAAATATGAAGAAAACGGAATTTTATATGGAAAATTGTTGAATTATCTTGAAAATACTGAGCTGAATATCAAGCAGATTCGGGAGTTTAAATATCTAAACGACTGGATGAAAACCGTGGAAACCAATGGAAAATAATTTTTTTCTTCAAGCGATAATTTACCTTGCGGCGGCCGTGATTTGCGTTCCGATTGCGAAGAAAATTGGCTTGAGTTCTATTTTGGGCTATCTGTTTTCCGGAATAATTATTGGGCCGTTTGTCTTGGGATTTATTGGTTCGGAAGGTCAAGATTTGATGCATTTCGCAGAATTTGGTGTTGTCATGATGCTGTTTTTGATTGGATTGGAACTCGACCCTTATAAATTTTGGAAGATGCGGCGGTTCATTTTAGGGATGGGTTCGCTTCAAGTTGTGATTACTTCGCTTGTGATTTTTGTGTGCTGTTCTATAATTTTTGATTGGAATTGGCAGACCGCGCTAACGATTTCATTGGCGTTGGCACTATCTTCCACAGCAATTGTTTTGCAGACTTTAAAGGAAAAAGGCTTGTCGCAGACTTCTGTTGGACGCTCTTCTTTCGCGGTTTTGCTGTTTCAAGATATTGCCGTAATTCCGATTTTGGCGATAATTCCCTTGCTTGTTTCTAGTTCCAATGTGATTCCCGATGATGATTTGCACCATTCTTTGATTTCTAATTTAGACGGTTGGTTGCAGACATTGATTGTAATTGGAACAATTCTGGCAATTTATATTGGCGGACGATTTCTGATTGTGCCGTTGCTTCACGTCGTGGCGAAAACCAGATTGCAGGAATTGTTTACAGCTTCGGCTTTGTTGCTGGTTTTATCTGTTTCTTATTTGATGCAATTGGTGGGTTTGAGTCCGGCTTTGGGGGCATTTATGGCTGGAGTCGTTTTGGCGAATTCCGAGTTTCGACACGAATTGGAAGGCGATATTGCTCCCTTTAAAGGATTACTTTTGGGATTATTTTTCATAGGCGTCGGCGCTTCCATTAACTTCCAATTGATCATTGATAATCCAGCATTCATCTTAATTTTCGGATTTATTCTGACGATGATTAAGTTTTTTGTTTTCCTTGGAATTGGAAAATTGTACAAGAAACGAATTGACCAGAACTTTTTGTTTGCGATTGGTCTTAGTCAGGCCGGAGAATTTGGTTTTGTCATTATGAGTTTTTCGATGCAGTTAAATATTATCCCGAATATGCTGGCGAATCAAATTATGGCGATTATCGCGATTAGTATGATTTCCACGCCGTTTTTACTGTTGATTAACGAGCGATTGATTGATCCTTATTTTGGAGTAAAAGAAAAAAAATCAGACAATTATGATGAAATCAATGAAAATAATGACGTGATTATCGCAGGTTTTGGAAACTTTGGAAGTACGATTGGACGCCTTTTAAAAAATAACGGAATTCCCGCCACGATTCTTGATATGGATTCTGATCGCGTGGATTTGCTTCGAAAAATGGGTTTCAAAGTATATTATGGAGACGCAACCCGACTGGAATTATTGAAAGCGGCCGGCTGTGAAAATGCCAAATTATTTATTGCCGCGATTGATAATCCCACGGCGAATTTAATTGTAATTGAATTATTGAAGAAGCATTTTCCGAATTTAAAAATTTTGGCGCGAGCCAGAAATAGAAATGATGCCTTTGAACTAGTGGATATGGGATTGGACAGTATTTACCGAGAAAATCTGTACAGTGCGGTCCATCTGGGCGTGGATGCCTTGGTTTTTATGGGACACCGTCGTTATTCTGCAACTCGGCAAGGTCAGCATTTTATCAAACATGATGAGGAAGCTATTTTCAGGTTAGCAAAAAAACGTCACGATAAAAAGGCGTTTATGATTTCTGCGATGGAAGAAATTGAAATGCAAGAACAGCTTCTCAAAACGGATTTATTCAATCCTGTTGGTCCAGACGATCACGCTTGGGAAAGCGACAATTTGAAAAAAGATAATTTGGAATAAAAAAAAAGCCGAAATCTAAATTTAGACTTCGGCTTTTTTATACTTGAAAATTATTATCTAGAATAATTCGGAGCTTCTTTTGTAATCGTCACATTATGAGGATGACTTTCGCCAATTCCGCTTGCGGTGATCCTCACAAAACGTCCTGTTTCTTGTAAAGTTTCGATATTTTTTGAACCGCAGTAACCCATTCCCGCTCTCAAACCTCCGATAAACTGAAGCATACTTTCGAAAAGCTCACCTTTATAAGGAACTCTGCCCACGATTCCTTCTGGAACTAACTTTTTGATATCGTCTTCTACATCTTGGAAATAACGATCTTTTGAACCTTCCTGCATTGCTTCCACAGAACCCATTCCTCTGTAAGATTTGAATTTTCTTCCTTCAAAAATAATCGTTTCGCCTGGAGATTCTTTAGTTCCTGCTAAGAGCGAGCCTAACATCACGCAGTCAGCTCCGGCAGCAATCGCCTTCGGAATATCTCCTGTGTAACGAATTCCGCCGTCAGCAATAACAGGAACGCCTGAACCTTTAATCGCCGCAGCAACTTCAAGAACAGCCGAAAATTGAGGAAAACCAACACCTGCCACAACTCTCGTTGTACAAATTGAACCTGGTCCGATTCCTACTTTAACTCCGTCGGCTCCGTTTTCAACCAAATATTGAGCGGCTTCTGGAGTAGCGATGTTTCCAACAATTACATCTAAATCTGGGAATTTGCTTTTTACCAATTTCAAAACATCAACCACGCCTTTTGTGTGACCGTGAGCAGTGTCGATAATTACAGCGTCAACTCCAGCAGCAACCAAAGCGGCAGCGCGATCTACAGCGTCAGCGGTAACTCCCAAAGCAGCGGCAACGCGAAGACGACCGAATCTGTCTTTGTTTGCAATTGGTTTTTGAGTCAATTTTGTGATATCTCTGAAAGTAATCAATCCGACTAATTTATAGTCAGCGTTTACCACAGGAAGTTTTTCGATTTTATTTTTTTGCAGAATTCCTTCAGCTACTTCAAGCGTTGTTCCTTCTCCGGCAGTTACCAGATTTTCGGTTGTCATCACTTCTAAAATAGAACGAGAATTATTTTTTTCGAAACGCAAATCACGATTAGTTACAATTCCTTTTAAGGTTTGATTTTCATCCACAACCGGAATTCCACCAATGCTGTATTCTCTCATCACCTGTTTTGCATCGCCAACCGTTGCTGTTAAAGGCAAAGTTACAGGATCTATGATCATTCCAGATTCGGCTCTTTTTACTTTTCTAACTTCTGCAGCTTGCTGTTCGATAGTCATATTTTTATGCAAAACTCCGATTCCTCCTTCTTGAGCCATAGCAATTGCCATCGCGCTTTCAGTAACTGTGTCCATCGCAGCAGAAACAATTGGAACGTTTAATGTAATATTTCGAGAAAATTTTGATTGAATGCTTACTTCGCGCGGTAAAATTTCTGAGTAGTTGGGGATTAGCAGAACGTCATCGTAAGTAAGACCTTCTCCGATAACTTTAGTTGAGTGTGCTTTCATGTTGCAATTTGTAGTTAAATTGCGTGCAAATGTAATCAATTTTAAGCAATAAATAAAATCAATCGCTTATTTTACATTTATTTAGCTTTTTGAAAGGAAGCAATGAATTCGGTTCCACTTTCTGCGTGGTGGATAATATTTAATTTTCCATCATTTTCAATCAAAAATTGTTTTACCAAAAGCAGTCCCAAACCAGTTCCTTCCTCAGAACTTGTTCCTTTTTCAGAAATCATCCTTTGGTTAAAATTTAAAATTTCATCAATTTTTGTTTTTGAAATTCCGTTTCCTGAATTAATAATATGAACATTTAAAAGTAAATTTTGCTCAGAAAACTTAATTTCGATAGCGCCTTTTTTCGGAGTATATTTTATCGCGTTTGACAGTAAATTATTTATAATAATATGCGCATTTCCTTTATCGGCCAAAATTAAATTGTGATTGTTCTCGTTGAATATGACTTCAATATCTTTAGATTTAGCTGTCAAATGTAAAGCACCAATTGATTCTTTAACGATTGCATTTACGTTTAAGTTTTCTAAATGAAGCTTCGAACCGTCTAACTGCGTCATGGACCACTGCAAAATTGTATTCAGCATCATAGAAGTTCCGTCCACTTGCGTAACCAAATGTTCTGTCAGCGTTTTTAATTCTTCGTCACTGATTTCGCCTTCCTTTAGCATCGCCAAAACCTGCTGTATCGAATTTATGGGCGCCTTTAAATCGTGAGAAAGTATTGAAAAAAGCTTATTTTTTGTCTTATTCAACTCACTTAAAACTTGATTTTGTTCTTTAATTAGCGCTTTCCTATTTTTTATATCTAGATTTTTTTGCTCCAAACGATGATATAATTCTTCCTTAATCTTGCTATTTTTTCTAGATTGGTACAAAATAATCAACAGGAAAAGCATAAAAAGAGCAATCGAAATGGCGAACAATCGAGTATTATTCAATTTGTGTCTTGCCACTTCATTTTGGGCCACAAGTTTCTCATTTTCAGCTTCTTTTCGTTTTAGCTGAAGCAAATTTATTTCCTTCAATTTTGATTCAGTGAATAATGAATCATTATAAGTCTTGCTGATCTCAAGAAATTTATAAGCCAAATCAAACTTTTTATCTGCTTTATAAACTCGGGATAAAATTTCAGATGATCTTGCGATGTCCCATTTTGCTTCAACATTAATTGCAGACTGATATCCTTTTAAACCAAATTCTTCAGCGGTTTTGTAATTTTTACGCTTTAAAAAATTTTCGGAAAGACCAGAAAATGCAAACGATTTCTCCCACAAATTTGCTTTTTTGTCATCAATAATTTTCTTGAAATAATATTCTGAAGAATCAAGTTGATTTCTCAAAAGATGAATGTCTCCTAGCCTATTTAACGACAAATGAATCATCTCGGCACTTTTCGTTTTCTTTGCTAATTTGTAAGTTTTATGAAAGTTTAAATACGCTTTTTCAAACTGATTTAATTCGCTTTCAGAAATTCCGATATTGAAATAACCACGACTCAACAAGACATCATTATTGACTTCTTTATTTAGTGCAATTGCTTTTTCAAACAACTTTATCGCTTCTTCATTTCTCCCAATTCCTTGCTGTATAAGGCCTTGACCAATATAACATTTTAGAACTCCTTCTTTATTATTGTTTTTTTCGTATAAAAAAAGCGCTTCCATAAATTTTTGCAAAGCGATATCATAAGAACCTACGATATAATAAGTCGCGCCATAATTGTGCGCTACATCGGCCAATAAATTTTCATCGTCAGCTTTTTTTGCTACGTTTTCTGCCTTAATTAAATAGAACTCTGCTTTCGGAAAATTGTCATAGGCATGCTTTTTAGACTCTTTTAAATAGTATTGAACAGAATCTTTTGGAGCAAAAGAATGTGCTTCCGTTTTGAAGAAAACAGAAAATAGCAGTAATAAAACGAGGTGTATTATAGGTCGGGGCAACTATATTACTTTGTTAATTAATGAATTACAAAAATCGAAAATATTTTTATGGGACGGCAAAAATAGAAAAATTAATGATAAATAGTAAATATTTTTGTTGCTTCGTTGTAAGCACTTTCAAAACTCATCGGACTGGTTTCTGTTGAAGCTTTTTCTGCAGTAAAATAGGAGAGCATTTTTTCAGTTGGCATATTTCCGGTTAAGTCATCTTTTGCCATCGGACAACCTCCAAAACCTTGAATTGCACCGTCAAATCGGCGACAGCCAGCTTTGTAAGCGGCGTCCACTTTTTCAAACCATTTATCTGGAGTCGTGTGAAGATGCGCTCCAAATTCAATATGCTTGTATTTCGGGATTAAATTTGAGAATAAATAATCAATAACTTCTTGTGTTGAAGAACCCACAGTATCTGAAAGCGACAAAATTTTCACTCCCATATTTGACAATTTTTCTGTCCATTCGCCCACGATTTCTACATTCCAAGGATCGCCATACGGATTTCCAAAACCCATTGAAAGATAAGCGACTACCTCTTTATCAGAAGCATTTGCAATATCAAGAATTTCTTGCAAAGTCACCAAAGATTCTGCAATTGTCTTGTGCGTATTTCGCATCTGAAAGTTTTCAGAAATAGAAAAAGGATAACCTAAATATTGAATTTCTTTGTGTTTGGAAGCCGATTCTGCGCCTTGAGTATTTGCAATAATAGCCAAAAGCTTGCTTCTTGTTTTTGATAAATCTAATTTAGAAAGCACTTCTGCGGTATCAACCATCTGCGGAATCGCTTTTGGAGAAACAAAACTACCAAAATCAATAGTATCAAAACCCACTCGCAATAGCGATTGAATGTAATCAACTTTTGTTTGCGTCGGGATAAAGGATTTGATTCCTTGCATCGCGTCCCTTGGGCATTCGATAATTTTTACGTGTTCCATAGAAGTCCAAAGATATGCAAAGAAATATATTTTACGAAATCGTTTTTCTTTTTTTATTTTTCAAGTTATTACCAAATTACGTAATTTTCATAAATATTACATATTTACGTAATAAATTAAAATATTACATAATTTGGTAATATTAAAAATTATTACGTAATTTGGTAATAATTAAATTTTTAATCTTTTCAATTTTTTAATTTATATTTGAATTATGACAAGCATCATCATTGGAGATATTATCAATTCCCGAAAATTATCCACAAAAAAGTGGCTTGTTCCGTTAAAGCAATTTCTTGCTAATCAGGGAAAAAGCCCAAAGGATTGGGAAATTTTTAGAGGCGATCAATTTCAGCTGGAAGTAAAAAATCCAGAGGAAGCTTTGCTGATTGCCATTCAAATAAAAGCGTTGATGAAAAGCATAAAATTAGACGCAAGAATGAGCATCGGCTTAGGCGACAAAACACATAATGCAAAGAAAATTTCTGAAAGCAATGGTTCTGCGTTTATTAATTCTGGTGAATTATTTGAAAATTTAAAGAAGGAAAAAAATACGCTTGCTATAAAATCTGGAAATGCTATTTTCGATTATGAAGTCAATTTAATGCTTCGCTTGGCATTATTAACAATGGACAATTGGCTTCCGCAATCATCTGAATTTGTTTTAGTTGCCATTAAAAACCAATCTTTTTCACAAGAGCAAATCGGGGAAATATTAAATATAAACCAAGCAGCGGTTAGCAGAAGAAAATCAAGATCACAGCTTGATTTAATACTGGAATTTGATACTTTTTACAGAGAAAAAATTAAAAATCTAAGTCTATGATTTTATTTATAAAACTGCTTTTGGCGCATTTATTAGGAGATTTTCTTTTACAGCCAAATTCTTGGGTTTCGCACAAAATCGAGAAAAAACAAAACAGCATCTTCCTTTACATTCATTCGATTTTACACGGATTATTGGCTTGGCTTTTCGTCTTTGAAAAAGAATTTTGGATTTTTGCTTTAGCAATCACCGTTTCTCACGGATTAATCGATTTGATGAAATTGCACTTTCAAACCGAGCGATCAAAAAGAAGTTGGTTCATTTTTGACCAAATTTTACATCTTTTAGTTTTGGGAATCGTTGTTATTTGGTATCAAAATACGTCGATTATTTTCTTTCCAGAAATCAAAAATCATTTGTGGATTCTTGGAACATCTGTTATTTTCTTGACAAAACCCACATCCATTTTAATCAAAAATATTATCTCAATCTGGACACCAGATGAAAATAGCAATGCCGATCATTCCTTACAAAATGCTGGAAATTACATCGGAATTTTGGAACGATTGTTTATTTTCTGCTTCATTTTAATCGGACATTTTGAAGCCATCGGATTTCTTTTGGGCGCAAAATCAATCTTCAGATTTGGCGATTTGAGAATGGCGCGCGATAGAAAACTTACAGAATATGTATTGATTGGAACTTTGATAAGTTTCGGAATCGCTATTGGAATCGGACTTTTAGCGCAATTTCTTATCCAGAATTTTTCGGTTTATTTTCTTGATTAAACTCGGACCTTCATAAATAAATCCGGTGTACAATTGAATCAAGCTTGCTCCTGCTTCCAATTTTTCAATCGCATCATCAGCAGTGTGAATTCCTCCTACTCCAACGATTGGGAATGATTTATTGCTTTTCTCTGATAAAAATCGAATAACTTCTGTGGAACGTTATGTCAACGGTTTTCCTGATAATCCGCCCATTTCCGCTTTGTTTTCAGATTGCAAACCTTCTCTTGAAATCGTAGTATTTGTTGCAATTACGCCCGCAATTTTAGTTTCGTTTACAATATCAATAATATCCAAAAGCTGTTCGTCTGTCAAATCTGGAGCAATTTTCAATAAGATTGGTTTTTGCTTTGGCTTTGCCAAATTTTTATTTTGAAGTGTTTGCAAAAGTTGCGTCAATGGCTCTTTATCCTGCAAAGCGCGAAGATTTGGCGTGTTTGGTGAACTCACATTTACCACAAAATAATCTACGTGATCATACAACGCATCAAAACAAATTTCATAATCAGAAGTCGCTTCCTCGTTCGAAGTCAGCTTGTTTTTTCCAATATTTCCACCGATTAAAACGCCGTTATTTTTCTTTAATCTTTCAACAGCTTCTAGAACTCCGCCATTATTAAAACCCATTCTATTGATAATCGCAGCGTCTTCTTTCAGCCTAAAAAGTCTTTTCTTAGGATTTCCTTCTTGGCCTTTTGGCGTAAGCGTTCCGATTTCGATAAATCCAAAACCAAGATTTGAAAGTTCCTTATACAATTTCGCGTCTTTGTCAAAACCCGCCGCCAAACCAACCGGATTCTTAAACTTTAAGCCAAAAACTTCGGTTTCCAATCGGCTGTCTTTTACTTCGTAAAGTGATCTAAAAAGCGATGGAAAACCTGGAATTCTATTCAAAAATCGAAGTGCCGAAAAAGTGAAATAGTGAATTTCTTCTGGATCAAATTTAAAAAGAATCGGACGAATTATGGATTTGTACATGGTGGTTGTGTTGTGTTTTGCAAAAATAGTTATTTGGTTTTGATTTTTACTTTTTAAAATGTGTAGAATTTCTTTTTAAAGCATGACATTTTGGACACAGATGACACGGATTAGAAAAATTTAAGAACTTTTTTTTGACAAAGATTGGACGGAATTTTAAAAAAATGCGGATAGTTTCTCCCATAGCCCCGATGGTGGCGAGTATCCTTTTATTTTTTTCTTTAAAAAATAAACGATACTGCCAACCAGCGGGAAATGCAATTACTGAAAATGCCTAGTGATTCGCTCCAAAAAACAAAAAAAATGCTTCTAAAATCGTTAAAGATTGGTTTCAAAATTAGAGAAAAGTCAAATAAATCGTAACTTTACATCTTACTTTTAAACATAAATTATGCAACATATTATTGACCGTTTTATCAGTTATGTGACGATTGATACGGAATCTGACGCAAGTTCAAATACAACACCAAGTACTGAAAAACAATGGGATTTAGCCAATAAATTGGTAGAAGAATTGAAGCAAATCGGTTTGGACGATGTGACAATCGACGAAAATGCTTATATCATGGCAACGCTTCCGAGCAATGTGGATCACGAAGTTCCAACGATTGGTTTTGTTTCTCACTTTGACACAACGCCTGATTTTACTGGCGCTAACATCAAACCACAGATTGTAAAAAATTATGACGGTGGCGATATTATCCTGAATGCAGCACAAAATATCGTTCTTTCTCCAAAATATTTCGAAGATTTATTGCAATACAAAGGGCAAACGATCATCACCACTGATGGAACAACGCTTCTTGGCGCTGATGACAAAGCCGGAATCACCGAAATCGTTACGGCTATGGAATTTTTAATTGCGAATCCTAAAATCAAACACGGAAAAATTAGAATCGGGTTTACACCTGACGAAGAAATTGGTCGTGGCGCGCATAAATTTGACGTTGCAAAATTTGGTGCTGATTGGGCTTACACAATGGACGGAAGCCAAATCGGCGAATTGGAATACGAAAATTTCAACGCAGCCGGAGCGAAAATTACCTTTAAAGGAAAAAGCGTTCATCCAGGTTATGCAAAAGGAAAAATGATCAATTCAATGTTGATTGCCAATAAATTTATCTCGAAATTACCAAAAGACGAAGTTCCGGAAAGAACGAAAGGGTATGACGGATTTTTCCACGTTCATCATTTAAATGGTTCGATTGAAGAAACTGTTTTGGAATTAATTATTCGTGATCACGACAAGAAAAAATTCGAGAAGAGAAAAAAGTTGATTGAAAAAATCACGAAGAAAATAAATAAAAAATTCGCGAAACAGTTCGGAGAGGATATTGCAGTTGCTGAAATTAAAGATCAGTATTACAATATGAAAGAAAAAGTGGAACCTGTGATGCACATTGTTGACATTGCTGAAGAAGCGATGAAACAGCTTGGAATTACACCGTTAATCAAGCCAATTCGTGGTGGAACTGACGGTTGCCAATTGTCTTATATGGGATTGCCTTGTCCAAATATCTTTGCCGGAGGCCACAATTTCCACGGAAAGTATGAATATGTTCCTGTTGAAAGTATGCAAAAAGCGGTGGAAGTTATCGTGAAGATTGCAGAATTGACAGCTTTGAAAAAGTAGATTTCAGATTGCAGTTTTCAGATTGCAAAAATAAAAAATGCCTCAATTTCTTGAGGCATTTTTTTGTATTCTTAACATCCAATTATTTCACGACAACTGGCGTATTTAATTGTTTGCTTAGTTCTAAAGAAATTGCAGAACGCTCCATTTTTAATTTTCCCGACATCGTTTCAAGAACAATTGTTCTTTCTGCCAATTCAGCAATTTTTCCGTGAAGACCGCTTTTTGTAATTACTTTGTCACCAACTTTTAATTCAGTTTCAAACTGTTTTTCAGCCTTAGCTCTTTTCTGCTGTGGACGAATCATGAAGAAATACATCACCACGAACATCGCTCCAAATAAGAAAATATTACCGTATTGTTCCATTATATTATTTTGTTACTCCAATTCCACCAGCTTTTGGCGTTACTTGAGCTCTGATTGTTAATAATTCGTTTCCTGAAGCTGTGTTTGCCGTGATATTCACAGATTTTTGTTGCGCTCCTGGCTTACCTGTTGAATCAAACGTTACTTTCATTTCGCTTGTTTCTCCTGGTTTAATTGGCTCTTTCTTGAAAACCGGAACTGTACATCCACAGCTTCCTTTTGCGTCAACAATCACCAAATCAGCTTTTCCTGTATTTGTAAAAGTAAAAACGTGCTCTACTTTATCGCCTTCTTTAATTGTACCAAAGTCAAATTCTTTTTCTGTAAAAGTCATTACCGGAACTTCTCCTGTAGCTTGACCTGCATTCACTGTTTCAGTCCCACTAGCCATTTCACTATTTGTAGTTTCTACATTTGCAGTCTCGCCGTTCGTCGCTGCCACTTTTGAAGAAGCATTTTCTTTACAAGAGATTGTCATTACTAACGATGCAATCGCCAATAGACCAACTGTTTTTTTAATCATAATAATCTGTATTTAAGTTACATAAGACCTCTACCGGCCTTGTTTAATTTATTGTTTTCTAGGAAATCCTTTACCAAGTTATCTAAAATTCCGTTGATAAAAATAAAACTTTTTGGCGTGGAATACTCTTTTGCGATCTCTAAATATTCGTTAATTGTTACCTTAACAGGAATTGATGGAAATTTAAGAAACTCACAAATTGCCATTTTCAGAATTATTGTGTCAATTTCTGCAATTCGTTCTGAGTCCCAATTTGGAGTTTTATCCATGAATTCTTTTGCCAAATCCTTCTCATTAAGAACAACTTTTCTGAACAGATCTTTGGTAAAATCTTTATCTTCAAAATCTTTATAAACCTTTGGAATTGAAAAATTTTCGTCCGTAGCTTTAATAGCCTTCAATTGTTTATTAATCAATGTGTTAACCAACGGAATATCATCTATCCAAGTTAATTTATTATCTTCAAGATATTCGTACAATTTCTCGTTTGGCGCAATTAAATCGGTGAAAATTGAAACCACAAATTGCTTGTCTTCCTCAAAATTATTCTCGCGATTGCTCATGTAGTTTGCATACAATTCGCTCGCTTTAATTTCTTCCAATAAAATTCTGATATATTCATCATTTAAGTGCCAATCAGTAACTTTTCGGTTCTCTAAAGCAATACTAACCGCATTACTTTCTACCAAAAGTTTTAATACTGAATTGTTGATGAACTTGTTGTTTGGATTACGTTCTTCGGCGGTAACCAGATGTTTTTTACTTGATTTATCTAAAAAATCTTCTTCTCTTTTTTGGATTTCAATCAAAGAAGATAACATTAGAAGATATAAATCTTGAATATTTTCGATACTATAAAATAAGAATTTCTCTTCTTTTTCAAGATTATCAGAATTGCTTTGATGCATCGCGTAAATGGACTGCATTACTTTCACACGGATATGTCTTCTATTTAACACCTGTAAGAACTTTTAAAAATTAACAAAGCGAAAGAGATTTTCTTTCGCTTTGCAAAAATAAGAATAATATTGAAAATCTAAATTATTATTTAGCGTTTTCTTTTTTTCTGTCGTCAATACGTTTTTGAGCGATTGATAACGCCGCTTGATGCGTTGTAATATTGTTTTGTTCAGCAAAAGAGAAAATTTCCAAAGTTGTGTTATAGATATTTTCTGTTCTTCTTAAAGCTTCCGCGCTGTCATAACCAACGATTTCCGCATAAACATTGATGATTCCACCAGCGTTAATCAAGAAATCTGGCGCGTAAGCAATACCTCTGTCTTTCAAGATTTTTCCGTGGATTTCTTCAACAGCCAATTGGTTGTTTGCAGCACCAGCAATCACTTTTGCTTGAATTTTATTAACGGTTTCGTCGTTGATTGTAGCTCCAAGCGCACAAGGCGCGTAGATGTCAACGTCAGCAGAATAGATGTCTCCGGTAAAAATTTGAGCACCGTACTTTGCATTAATTTCGATTAATCTTGCCTCATTAATGTCAGTCATTTGTACCAAAGCACCTTCGGCAGTCAAATGCTTAATTAAAGTTTCACCTACGTTTCCAGTTCCTTGAACTAAAACTTTTTTACCGCTTAAATTATCTGAACCAAATTGGTGCTTCGCAGCTGCTTTCATCCCCATGTAAACACCATAAGCAGTTACAGGAGAAGGATTTCCAGAACCACCTCTTGCTTCAGAGATTCCAGTTACATAAGGCGTAACGTCTCTAATCAAGTCCATATCTGGAGTTGTAGTACCGACATCTTCAGCTGTAATATATTTTCCGCTTAACGAATTGATATATTCACCAAACTTAATAATCATTTCTGGAGTTTTATCCACTTTCGCATCACCAATGATAACTGCTTTTCCTCCTCCAAGGTTTAATCCAGAAATAGCTGATTTAAAAGTCATTCCGCGAGAAAGTCTTAAAACATCGTTTAAAGCTTCCCATTCGTTTGTATATTTCCACATTCTTGTTCCACCCAAAGCTGGTCCTAAAACTGTGTTATGAATGCCAATTATTGCTTTCAAACCAGTATCTTTGTCATTACAAAAAACGATTTGTTCATGGTTGTCAAATGACAGCTGTCCAAAAACCGGGTCGATTTTGTGAAGCTCACTTGAATTTACTACTTCTGTTACCATAGTATCTTTGATTAGTGGTTAATTATGATTTTATCAAAAAGATAGCGCAAATTTAAGATATAAATCAAAACTTTGCAATCAAATTAACTTTAATTAGTAATTCAATAATCAAAAGTCGGTTTTGTCAGTTTTAATAAAAAAACATTTTTAGAATAAAATTAACGAAAAAATAACATCATTTCTTAAATTTTTCAGAATACAATGAAAGAACTTAAATATTTAAACAAATATTTCACTAAATATAAATATCATTTTTTATTAGGAATTGTTGCTACGATCATCGCCCAAATCTTTTCTCTTTATACACCAAAATTAATTGGAGATTCGATAAATGCGCTGACAAATAAAAACTTAAACAGTGAAACGATAAAATCGCTTCTGTTTGAAAATATCATTTGGGTTTTAATTACAACTGTAATTGCCGGAATTTTAACCTTCGTGATGCGTCAAACGTTAATCGTAATGTCGCGCTTTGTGGAATTTGATTTGAAAAACGAAGTCTTCCGTCAATATGAAAATCTTTCGCAGAATTTCTACAAAAGAAATAGAACCGGAGATTTGATGAATAGAATCAGCGAAGACGTGGGAAGAGTCAGAATGTATGTTGGCCCAGCGGTGATGTATTCGTTAAATACGTTCATCCGTTTTGCTGTCGTGATCGTTCAAATGTCGATTATTTCTCCAAAGCTTACCTTATATACTGTACTTCCGTTGCCAATTTTATCGTACCTAATTTTCAAACTAAGTAACGAAATCAATGTGAGAAGTGGAATTTTTCAAGCTAATCTTTCGCAACTTTCAAGTTATTCCCAAGAAGTTTTCTCTGGAATTAGAGTTATTAAAGCGTATAGTTTAGAAAATAAATCGCATAAAGAATTCTCGCAATTGTCTGAAGAAAGTCGTGATAAAAGTATGGATTTAGCAAAAACCAATGCTTTATTTGGTCCGCTGATGATTTTATTGATCGGATTGAGTAATCTTGTCGTGATTTATGTTGGAGGAATGATGTATATCAACGGTTCAATCGCCAGCATAGGGGTTATCGCCGAATTTATTTTATACGTAAATATGTTGACTTGGCCGGTTGCTTCCCTTGGTTGGGTTTCTTCAATGATTCAAGAGGCTGAAGCTTCCCAAAAAAGAATAAATGAGTTTTTGAAAATTCAGCCAGAAATCAAGAATAAAACAGAAGAAAGTTCTTTCATCGACGGAAAAATTACTTTTAATCACGTTAGTTTTACTTACGAAGACACAAATATTACAGCGCTAAACAATGTAAGTTTCACTATTAATAAAGGAGAAACTTTAGCAATTCTCGGAAAAACGGGTTCCGGAAAATCGACAATTTTAAGTTTAATCAGCCGACTTTATGACATCAAAGACGGAGTTGTTACCATCGACGACCATAATATTAAGGACGTAAATCTGCACGACGTTCGAAACAGCATCGCTTTTGTACCGCAAGATGCTTTCTTGTTTTCTGATTCGATTTTGAATAATATCAAATTCGGGAAAGAAGATGCAACAAAGGAAGAAGTTATGGAAGCTGCAAAAAAAGCGGTTGTTCACAATAACATTATGGACTTCAACAATCAATATGAAACGGTAATCGGCGAAAGAGGAATCACGCTTTCTGGCGGACAAAAACAAAGAGTTTCGATTGCCAGAGCGATTATCAAGGATTCTAAGATTTTACTTTTAGATGACTGTCTTTCAGCGGTTGATACCGAAACCGAAGAAGCCATCTTAAATAATCTCTTGGAATTCTGCAAAGACAAGACGACAATTTTGGTCAGCCACAGAGTTTCTTCTGCAAAAAATGCAGACAAAATCATCATTCTCGAAGACGGAAAAATCATACAACAAGGTTCTCATAATCAATTAGTAAACCAAGAAGGATATTACAAAGAGCTTTATTTAAAACAACTTTCTGAAAAAGAAATACAGTAAAATGTTGTTTAATTCAGCTATTTTTTAGATTTTTGGTTTCCACAATAACACACACACTTAAAATTGAAAGAAGGATTATGAGAGAAAATGACATGTTAGAAAAAGAAGAAATTTTTTCTAAAGTATTAAGAGCGGGAAGAAGAACTTATTTCTTCGATGTTAGAGCTACAAAGGCTGACGACTACTATATCACGATCACTGAAAGCAAAAAATTCACAGAAGAAGATGGATCTTTTCACTTTAAAAAACATAAAATCTACCTTTATAAAGAAGATTTTAGTGCATTTTCAGAAATTTTAGAGGAAATGACTTCTTACGTTTTAAATCACAAAGGCGAAGAAGTAATCTCTGAAAGACACCAAAAAGATTTTAAGAAAGAATTTTATTCAGATAAACCAGAAACAGAATTGGCAGTAGCCTCTGTGGGAACTGCAAGTTTTACGGATATTGATTTTGACGATATTTAATATTTTGCTGTAAGTTTTAAGCTTTAAGCAATACGCATAAAAGCCTGAGAGTCGAGAGATTTTCAGGCTTTTTTATTTTTACCCAACTCTTAATCCATTTTCCACTTTAAAATCCGTAGAAAGCAGAATTATATCGCCTTCCTCACCTATTGCTCCTAAAACCAGACATTCGCTCATAAATTTGCCGATTTGTTTTTTAGGAAAGTTTACAACAGAAACAATTTGTCTCCCAATCAAATCTGATTTTTCATAACTTTTCGTGATTTGTGCTGAAGTTTTTCTTATTCCGATTTCAGAACCAAAATCTATTGTCAGCTGATACGCCGGTTTTCTGGCTTCGGGAAAATCATTTGCTTCTAAAATTGTCCCGATTCGCATTTCGACTCTTTCAAATTCCGCCCAAGTTAAGTTGTTTTCAGATTCCATTTTTATAGTTTATTGCTTATAAATTCAAAGTTCGTTAATTTCTAATTATCTTTAAAGCACAAATGCAAATTTCACAAACTATGTCAAAAACGCCATCAAATATGTTGCCTCTTGGAACAAAAGCGCCACAATTTCGGTTGAAAGACGCCAATTCAAATTTCCATTATTCCTTTCAAGATTTAAAAGGAATCAAGGGAACTTTGGTCATTTTTATGTGCAATCATTGTCCGTATGTGATTCATGCCTTGCCAGAAATTTTGATGATTTCAGGAGATTATAAAGTGCAGGGAATTGGAATTATCGCGATTAGTAGTAACGATGCCGAGAAATATCCGCAAGATAGTCCAGAGATGATGACTGAATTTGCTTTTAAAAACAGCTTTGATTTTCCTTATTTATTTGACCAAACTCAAGAAGTTGCTAAAGAATTTGACGCTGCTTGCACTCCTGATTTTTATCTTTTTGATTCCCAAGAAAAATTATTTTATCGAGGTCAATTAGATGATTCGCGACCAGGAAACAACATTCCGTTAAGCGGAAGCGATTTGCGAAACGCCATCGACGCTTTGGTTTATAACCGAACAATGCCGGAACTGCAAAAGCCAAGCATTGGTTGTAATATCAAGTGGAAATAATTACTTTTTCTCTAAAACCACGTCAATCGGACGATTTGCTTTTGGTCCGAATTGAACTTCGCGGGCTTTGCTAGAACACAAAACATACATATTATAAGGAGCGAGTTTCACAATTTGCGTTTTGAAATTTCCTCCGTTCAAATCTCCGTCAATATCTTCGATTTTCACGCTATATTCATCCGCCGGAAAGGTGCTTTTTATAGAAAGTAAGTAATTATCCTTAGCAAACGGAAAATACCAACGTTCTTTTAAAACGACTGATTCTGGCGTAATTTTATTTCCGTTATCATCAACTTTATAATTGGAAGTAAAAAGCATTGGCTTTTCTGCATCCACCCAACTCAATTCATTTTTAGAGTTTAAAACTTCGACTCCAAAAACATTTACGATAGAAACTTTTAAGCCATGAACAGCTTCCGTTTTACCAGATTCGTGAACATTTAAAACAAAATAAGACGTAAAATCATAACCGCAATGCGTTGGAATTTGGGCTTTGGCAGAAACAGAAATCAATAAAAACAGAAAAAGTAAATAGCGCATCAGATTTATTTATTGGAACAAAAATACAAAAGCAAAAGCTATTCCAAATAAAAAAGCACCCTGAAATAGAGTGCTTTTTAAATTTATAAGAAAGTGATTATTTCACATCCATTAATTCTACATCGAAAATCAAAGTAGCGTTTGGCGGAATTGCTCCTCCAGCGCCACGAGAACCATAACCCAAGTGTGATGGAATTACGAAACGCGCTTTGTCACCCACTTGCAACAACGCGATTCCTTCATCCCAACCTTCGATTACATTTCCTCTTCCTAATGGAAATTCGATTGGTTTTTTTCTTGGATACGAAGAATCAAAAACTTTTCCGTCTTCCAATTGTCCAGTATAATGAACAGAAACTGTTTTACCGTTTTCTGCTTTTTTACCGTTTCCTTTTTGAATCATTTTATAACGAAGTCCGCTTTCAGTTTTATCAAAACCAGCAGCCAATTTTTCCATTTTAGCTTCTGCTTCTTCTTTTACTTTTGCTTCACGTTTTGCGCGAGAACCTTCAAAAGTTCTGAAAGCTTCCACTGCATTCCAAGCTTTTGCTTCTTCACCTTCACGGATGATTTCAATGCTTTGAATTTCATCGCCTTGAGCAACAGCATCAACAACATACTGACCTTCAACAACATGACCAAAAACAGTATGCTTGTTATCTAACCAATCTGTTGGAATGTGCGTGATAAAAAATTGAGAACCGTTTGAACCCGGACCTGAATTTGCCATTGACAAAACTCCCGGACGGCTGTGTTTCAATTCTGGGTGAAATTCATCGTCAAATTGGTAACCAGGACCGCCTGTTCCTGTTCCTTGTGGGCAACCACCTTGAATCATGAAATCAGGAATTACACGGTGAAATTTCAATCCGTCATAAAACGGTTTTCCTTGTGGTCTTGATTTATTTTCTAAATTTCCTTCTGCTAAAGCAACAAAGTTTCCAACAGTTCCTGGCGTTTTATCGTGAGTCAATTTCACTAAAATTGCACCTTTTGGAGTGTTGAATTTTGCGTATATTCCGTTTTCCATCTTAATTGTTTTATTTTTAAAGCACAAAATTACGAATTAAAATGTGAAAATAAATACAAAATACTGACCTATGTGAAACAAACAGACTTAGTATTTGCTTAAATTTGCTTCACAGAAAAATTAAATTATCTGTTTATAGAATTTTAACGACCTGACCTTATGAACAGTATTTTTCAACCAGAAGAAAACAAAAAAATCATCGAGCGAATCAACACTTTGACGCCGATTACACATAATGAATGGGGAACGATGAACGTGAGCCAGATGCTTGTTCATTGCCAAATGCCGATTAAAGTAGCGTTTGGAGAAATGGAAATCAAAGCTGGATTTCTAACTTCTTTCTTCGCAAAATTTATGAAAAAAAGCTTTACCGGAAACGCGCCGTTACGAAGAGATTTGCCCACGGCAAAAGAATTTGTAATCAAAGGCCATCCTGATTTTGAAGAGTCGAAAGCAAATTTATTACTGATGATTTCAAAATTTGAAAACGAAGGGCCAACGTCGATAAAAAATAGAAAACATCCTTATTTTGGAGAATTAAATGATGCTGAATGGGGACATTTGCACTGGAAACATTTGGACCACCATTTAAAACAATTTGGTGCATAAAGTTTCATTTATAAATAGAAAATCGTGATAATTTCAAGCTGTAATTATCACGATTTTTTATGTCCGAAAGGTTGAAAGTAACTTAAACCTTTCTCGTATAAATACTTGTTTCGATGTTCTGTCCAAAATAGTTTCTGTTGCTTGTCTGCTTTGAAAACGCAACATGCTTCGAGATTTCGAAGATTATTTCTTTCAAGATTTCTGGCTTGTGTTGTGGCTGAATTTTTATAAACACGCTACCATCTTTGCCAAAAAAATCCATCTGATTCAATTTATCGACATTTATTTGAATCTTAGCAATATCTTCAAAATACATTATTTTATTCTCTCTTTTACCTTTGAGAAAAAGTAATTTATCATCAAATAGTTCTACCGATATTTTCGGCATTATCACAGCCAAAAGTATCACAAATGGACCGATGACGCCCAGGCCAATCAAGAGTCCGGCGCCTTTTGCACTGCCAATATTATTGACGGCGTCCGCCACTCCTAATATTCCATCAAATTTTATATAACAAAATATAAAAACCGACACTAAATAAATAATAGCAAAAGGCACGCCTCTTTTTAAATCGTTTTGTTTGAATTCGAATCGTTTAGCCATCCTTTAAAAATTTATTTGTTCATCTATAAATTTGAAATTAATTCCCCATCATCGGAGGCGGATAATACGGTTCTGAAGGCAGGTATCGCTTTTTCGACGACACACTTTCTAGATACAGAATCTTCTTTTTTGCTTTGTCTAGCACCGCTTTAAAAACCATCGGTTGCTTTGTTTCCCTTTCAATTGCTGTGATGATATTATTTTTTGCGGTAGCATCAAAACTTACCATTTTTTGATAATAACTTTGCGCGAGTTTTGTTTCTTTGTTCTCTGAGGCTGATATTTTCAAGGTACCTACTGCCGTATTGGTTCTGATTAATACGTCAAAATCATCGAGATATTCGCTGTAATTGCTTAAAATAATAAGTTCAGCAAATTCGCCCTTCGGCAAAATTATCGTGTCCTTTTCCACTTCATGTTTAAAAGTCAGCGAACCGTCAGTTTCTTTTATAATCAAACCAATTCTGTTGACTGGTTTTGGAGCTTCTTTTGGCAATGGTGGCGCTCTGACTATCGGTGGAGGAACAGCAACTTTTTTTGGAGTGGACGGAACCGATTTTTTCTTAGTTTGAGAAAAAGCCAACTGGCAACTTATTGCTAGCAACACGATAAAAATTTTCTTCATAATTTATCTTTTTGAATATTCTTCCATCTTCAAATCATTATCGAACGGACTTTTCGTAAACGGATAAATCGCCTGTTTCAAATAACCTTTTGGGTAATCTGCTTCTAATAAACCGGTATCTTCTGGCCATTCATTTTTTGGAAGATAATAAGTTCCGAAAATCTTGTCAATAAATGGAAATATTGTCGCAAAGTTTTTCCCGTAATGATTCGGATTTTTGCAATGGTGCCAATGATGGTATTGTGGCGTGGCAAAAATATATTTTATGAATCCGAAATTAATTCTAGTATTTGAATGTATCAAAACCGCATGAATTGCCATAAAAATCACATACACATTAAAGGTAATCGTCGAAAATCCGAAGATGTATAAAGGCACGAACGCCATCGACCTTGTCACAAAAATATCAACGAAATGTGTTCTTGAACCCGCCAACCAGTCCATATTTTCGGTAGAATGATGGATGGAATGAAAACGCCACAAAAACGAATGATTGTGGAAAAAACGATGAGTCCAATATTGAAATAAGTCGGTTATAAAAAAAGCAAATAAAAGTTCAACTATAAATGGCAAGCTTTGAACCGTTTCGTGAAGTCCCGACAATCCCATCCAACCAAAGAATAATGTTGCTGGTTTTTGGGTAATTACCCCAAAAAATTGTACCAATAAATGACTTACAACGAAATAAACCAAATCCGTTCGCCATTCTTCGTGGAAGGTTTTCTGCTCTTTCCGTTTTGGGAAAACCATTTCAATTGGAACAAAAATAATGGCCATCAGAAACAAATCCAGCAAAAGCCAGTCTAATCCTAAATGGTATTTTGTTTCGCCAACGGCTCGTGGGTCCACATCAAAACCGCCTAGAAAAATTGTCGCAATGCAAAATACGATACCAATTAATGCAAACTTCTTTTTCTTGCTCAGCATAAAACTGACTACCGCAAAAAACAAGGAAGCAATAATGACCGCGGTAAGCAAAATTTTCATCGACTCACCGGTATAAATTTCTCTAAACTCTGGCGTGGTCAGCCATTCTGGATATTTGAAACAAAAAACTCCCAAAAAAGACATCAATCCTAAAAAAATCGAAATGATTCCACTTATTTTTCCTTCGCCAAATTTTACGGTCTGTTTGGTTTCCATAAATTAAAATTCTTACAAATTAGATAACAAAAATAACAAAATAGTGATACGACAAGCAGATTATCAAAATTTTATCGCATTTTTTCGTTTAAATTTGCCCCATAAAATTGCTGACCAAAAATGAGAATCGATATCATCACGCTACTTCCTGAATTATTAAAAAGTCCTTTCGAAGCTTCTATCATGAAAAGAGCGATTGACAAAGGCTTTGTGGAAGTATATTTTCATAATTTAAGAGATTACACGACTAACAAACAGAAAAGCGTGGACGATTACCAATTTGGCGGAGGTGCCGGAATGGTGATGAATATTCAGCCTATCGACGATTGCATTGCCTTTTTAAAGAGCGAGCGTTCGTATGATGAAATCATTTATATGACGCCTGACGGAGAGACATTGAACCAAGGAATGGCCAACCAAATGTCGTCGCTTGAAAACATCATTATTCTTTGCGGTCATTATAAAGGCGTGGACCAGCGCGTTCGCGACCATTTTATTACAAGGGAAATTTCTATCGGAGATTACGTTTTATCTGGCGGAGAATTAGGCGCCATTGTTCTGTCAGATGCTTTGATTCGACTGATTCCTGGCGTTTTGAGCGATGAAACTTCGGCGTTGACTGATAGTTTTCAAGATAATTTGCTTTCTCCTCCAATTTATACAAGACCTTCAGATTACAAAGGTTGGAAAGTGCCCGAAGTTTTATTGAGCGGTCACGCAAAGAAAATTGACCAATGGCGAGAAGATATGGCGTTTGAACATACAAAAAATCGCAGACCAGATTTGCTGGATAAATAGATTTCAGATTGTAGATTGCAGATTTTAGATTGCAGATTTTAGATTGCAGTTGGTAGAAATTGAGAAACTGCTAACTAAAAACTAAATACTGCTAACTAAAAAAAACTCATAATTCATAACTCATAATTCATAACTTTTTATACCTTTGCACCCACTTTGGACCAACCTCTGGCGAAAACCGCGTATGTTGCTCTAATTAAACTATTTAAATCAAACAAAATGGCAGATTTGATGAAATTCGTTAATGACGAATTTGTAACAAGAAAAGATTTCCCAACTTTCGGAGCTGGAGACACAATCACAGTTTACTACGAAATTAAAGAGGGTGAAAAAACTAGAACTCAGTTCTTCAAAGGAGTTGTAATCCAAAGAAGAGGTTCTGGAGCGACTGAAACTTTTACAATCCGTAAAATGTCTGGTGCTGTTGGAGTTGAGCGTATCTTCCC
>Ga0265780_10002091_pt1 | contig 27586 bp, 31 predicted proteins | sample P1T30metagenome_FD_192432 | JGI IMG/M metagenome (GOLD analysis project Ga0265780, IMG submission 192432) | Plant litter microbial communities from East Loma Ridge, Irvine, California - P1 T30 | ecosystem: Environmental > Terrestrial > Plant litter > Unclassified | place: USA: California...
GTCGTGGCCACCGCCTTCGCGCTGGCCAAGCTGCTGCGTAAAACGCCGGTACGTGCGGGGGTGTGCGACGGTTTTATCGGCAACCGCATCCTGGCCGTGTATCGTACCGCGGCCGACCACATGCTCTAAGATGGCGCCTCTCCATACCAGATCGACGACGCCGTGCGCGGCTTCGGCTATCCGATGGGACCGTACCAGATGTCGGACCTGGCTGGCGGCGATATCGGCTGGGCCACGCGCAAGCGCCGCGCCCCCACGCGCGACCCGCGTGCGCGCTACGTGCAGATTGCCGACCGCCTGTGCGAACGGGGCTGGTTCGGCCAGAAGACCGGGCGCGGCTACTATCTGTACGCGGATGGCGCCCGTAGCGGCACGCCGGATCCTGAAGTGCTGGCGATCGTCGATGCCGAACGCGCCCGTGCAGGCGTCACCCCACGCAGCTTCACCGACGAGGAAATCATGCGGCGCTACATGGCGGCGATGATCAACGAAGGGGCGAATGTCGTGCACGAAGGGATCGCGCTGCGTCCGCTCGATGTGGACGTGACGTTCGTGCACGGCTACGGCTTTCCGCGTTATCGTGGCGGGCCGATGCACTATGCCGATACGGTCGGCTTGCCGCAGGTGCTGGCCGACATCCGCACGTTCGCCGAGGAAGATCCGCTGTTCTGGAAGCCGTCGCCTTTGCTGGTGGAACTGGTGGAGCGGGGGGAGAATTTTGCGAGTTTGAATCAGCGCGATTAAGTAATAGACGCAACCACCGCCCTCACCACTACACCGTCACCCCCGCCGAGGCGGGGGTGACGAGTTAGCGAAAAATTTTTGGAGATTCTAATGCGCCAGGCAGTCATCGTATCCACCGCCCGCACCCCGCTTACCAAGGCCCACCGCGGTGAATTCAACATCACCAGCGGCCCTGCCCTGGCCGCCTTCGCCGTGCGCGCCGCCGTCGAGCGCGCCGGCATCGACCCCGCCCAGATCGAGGACGCCATCCTCGGCTGCGGCTACCCGGAAGGCACCACCGGCCGCAATATCGCCCGCCAGGCCATCATCCGCGCCGGCTTGCCGGTATCGATCGCCGGCACCACCGTGAACCGCTTCTGCGCCTCCGGCCTGCAGGCGATTGCCATCGCGGCCGGCCGCATCGTCGTCGATGGCGCCTCCAGCGTGATCGCCGGCGGTGTCGAGTCGATTTCGCAGATCCGCTCGCGCGAAGCCGGCGACACCAGCCTCGATCCGTGGATCCTCGAGCACAAGCCGGACCTGTACATGCCGATGATCGAGACCGCCGACATCGTCGCCGCCCGTTACGGCATCAGCCGCGAAGCGCAGGACCGCTTCTCCGCCGAGAGCCAGCGCAAGACGGAGGCCGCCCAGCTGGCCGGGCGCTACACCGACGAAATCGTCCCGTGCACCACCATCATGGGCGTCAAGGACAAGGACACCGGTGCTGTTTCGGAGCGCGAAGTGACCATCGCCGAAGACACCTGCAACCGCCGCGGCACCACCTACGAGGCGCTGGCGAAACTGGCGCCGGTGATGGGCCCGAACAAATTCATCACCGCGGGGAACGCGTCGCAGCTGTCCGACGGCGCCTCGGCGTGCGTGCTGATGGAGGCGGCGGAAGCGGAACGCCTGGGGTTGAATCCGCTGGGCGCCTTCCGCGGCATGGCGGTGGCCGGCTGCGAGCCCGATGAAATGGGCATCGGCCCGGTATTCGCGGTGCCGCGCCTGCTGGCGCGCCACGGCCTGACGGTCGGCGACATCGACCTGTGGGAATTGAACGAAGCGTTCGCCTCGCAGTCGATCTACTGCCAGCAGCGCCTCGGGATTCCCGACGAGCGCCTGAACGTGAATGGCGGCGCGATTTCGATCGGCCATCCGTTCGGCATGACCGGTGCGCGCCTGGCCGGCCACGTGCTGATCGAAGGGCGCCGCCGCGGCGCAAAATACGCGGTGGTGACGATGTGTATCGCCGGCGGCATGGGCGCGGCCGGCCTGTTCGAGATTTTCTGAAGCATACGAGGGCATACCATGGACTTGAATTTCACCCCCGAAGAAGAGCAGTTCCGCAGCGAAGTGCAGGCCTTCCTGGCCGCGCACCTGCCGGAGCGCCTGTCGAGCAAGGTCGCCAGCGGCAGGCACCTGAGCAAGGCCGACATGGAAGAGTGGCACGCCATCCTGAATGCGCGCGGCTGGCTGGCCAACCACTGGCCGGAAGAATACGGCGGCCCGGGCTGGACCGCGATCCAGAAGTTCATTTTCGAGAATGAATCCGCGCTGGCGAATGCACCGCGCATCGTGCCTTTCGGCGTCAACATGCTGGGTCCCGTGCTGATCAAGTACGGCGACGAAGCCCAGAAGCGCCACTGGCTGCCGCGCATCCTCGACGGCTCCGACTGGTGGTGCCAGGGTTACTCCGAACCTGGCGCTGGTTCCGACCTGGCGGCGGTCAAAACCATGGCGGTCCGCGATGGCGACCATTACATCGTCAACGGCCAGAAAACCTGGACCACGCTGGGCCAGTACGCCAACATGATCTTCTGCCTGGTGCGCACCGACCGCGACGCCAAGAAGCAGGAAGGCATCAGTTTTCTGCTGATCGACATGACGTCGCCCGGCGTCGAAGTGCGCCCCATCATCACGCTCGACGGCGAACACGAAGTCAATGAAGTCTTCTTTACCGATGTGCGTGTGCCGGCCCACAACCTGGTCGGCGGCGAGAACCGTGGCTGGACGTGCGCCAAGTACCTGCTCACGTACGAGCGCACCAATATCGCCGGCGTCGGCTTTTCGACCGCCGCCCTGGTGCGCCTGAAAGCCATCGCGGCCGAACAGCGCCGCAATGGCCGCCCCTTGAACGAGGACCCAAGCTTCGCCGCGCGCCTGGCCAGGGTCGAGATCGACCTCGAGAACATGAAGACCACCAACCTGCGCGTGATCGCGGCAGTGGCCGGCGGCGGCGTGCCCGGTGCGGAAAGCTCGATGCTGAAAATTCGCGGCACCGAGATCCGCCAGGAGATTTCCTCGCTGGCGCGGCGCGGGATGGGCGTGTATGCGCGCCCGTTCGCCCCCGAGATGCTCGATGCCGACTACACTGGCGCGCAGTTCGGACCTGATTTCGCTGCGGCAGCCTCGGCGCAGTACTTCAATAACCGCAAGCTGTCGATCTTCGGCGGCTCCAACGAAATCCAGAAAAACATCATCTCGAAGATGATCCTCGGACTGTAAAGGCACGCATATGAACTTCGAACATACGGAAGAACGGCGCATGCTCGCCGACAGCCTGAACCGCTTCATCGCCGAGCAGTACACCTTCGAGGCGCGCAACCGCATCGCCGCCACACCCGAGGGAATGAGCGCCACGTTCTGGCAGCAGTTCGCCGAACTGGGCGTGCCGGGGGCGTTGGTGCGCGAACAGGATGGCGGCTTCGGTGGCGGCGGTTTTGATATCGCTGTCGTCTTCGAAGCCCTCGGCCGCGGCCTGGTCGTGGAACCGCTGCTGGGCAGCGCGGTGCTGGCCGCCGAAGCGATTGCGCATGCCGGCAACGAGGCGCAGCGCGCGCACCTGGAAGGCATCGTCGACGGCAGCGTCATCGCGGCCTTTGCGCACGACGAGCCGGGTTCGCACTACGAGATGGCGCGCCTGGCGACGCGTGCCGAGCGCCAGGGCGATGGCTGGGTGCTCAATGGCGCCAAGGCGGTGGTGGCGCAAGGTGAAGCGGCACATTTTTTCGTGGTCTCGGCGCGCGTGGAAGGCGCCATCGACGATGAAGCCGGCATCGCGCTGTTCGTGGTCCCGGCCGATGCGCCTGGCTTGACCATCACCGGCAGTCCAAGCATCGATGGCGGGCGCGTGGCCGAGCTGAAGTTCGACAACGTCGCGCTCGGCGCCAATGATGTTTTGGGCGAAGCCGGGCAGGGCTACGCCACGCTGGAACGGGCCATCGGCCGCGGCGTGCTGGCACTGTGCGCCGAGAGCCTGGGCGCGATGGAAGCGGCCAAGGCGGCCACGCTCGACTACCTGCGCACCCGCAAGCAGTTCGGCATGTTGATCGGCAGTTTCCAGGCGCTGCAGCACCGCATGGCCGACCTGCTGCTGGAAGTCGAGCAGGCCCGCTCCGCCGTCATCAACGCCGCCGCCGCGCTCGACGCCGACCGCCTTACGCGCGAGCGCGCGCTGTCGGCCGCAAAGATGAGCATCGGGCGCATCGGCACGCTGGTGGCCCAGGAATGCATCCAGCTCCACGGCGGCATCGGCATGACCTGGGAACTGCCGCTGGCGCACTACGCCAAGCGCATCGTCATGATCGACCATCAGCTGGGCGACGAAGACCATCACCTGCAGCGCTATATCGCACTGGGGAAGGCGGCGGCATGAGCATCTCCCTGCCACTGGCCGGCGTGCGCGTACTCGACCTGTCGCGCGTGCTGGCCGGCCCCTGGTGCGCGATGGTGCTGGGCGACCTGGGCGCGGAAGTCATCAAGGTCGAGCATCCCGAGCGCGGCGACGACACGCGCGACTGGGGCATGCGCATCGGTTCCACCGAGACGGCGTATTTCAACAGCGTCAACCGCAACAAGCGCTCGGTGTGCCTCGACCTCAAAACCCCGGAAGGCCAGGCCATTGCCCGGGACCTGATCCGCAAGAGCGATGTCGTCATCCAGAATTTCAAATTTGGCGACATCGAAAAGCTCGGCCTCGGCTACGATGCCATGCGCGCCGAGCAGCCCGGCCTGATCTACTGTTCGATTACCGGCTACGACCGCACCGGCCCGGAAGCCGCGCGGCCCGGCTACGACCTGGTGATCCAGGGCGAGGCCGGCCTGATGGCGCTGAATGGTGAACCGACGCAGCCACCGCTCAAATTCGGCGTCGCCGCGGTCGACATGATGACCGGGATGTACGCCGCCCAGGGCGTGCTGGCAGCGTTGTACGAGCGCGAAAAAACCGGCACCGGCCGCCACATCGGCATGGCGCTGTTCGATTGCGGCCTGATGATCACCGCCTATTACGGCCTGGAGGCGCTCTTGCGCGGCAACGACCCGCCGCGCTTCGGCAACGGCCACCCGTCGATCATGCCGTACGGCGTGTACGAGGCAGCCGATGGCCCGCTCGTGGTCGCAGTGGGTAACAACAGCCAGTTCCTGCGGTTTTGCGTGGACGTCATCGACCGCCCCGATATCGCCGCCGACGAGCGTTTCAAAACGAATATCGCGCGTACCCAGCACCGCGACGAACTGATGCCGGAAATCCGACGTGAACTGGCCAGCCGCCAGCGCGCCGACCTGTTGAAGCGCATGAGCGAAGCGGGCATCCCGTGCGGTGAAGTGGCAGGTTTGCACGAAGCGCTGACGTCGCAGCGCGCGGCCGATGGCGGCCTGGTCAAAACCATGCCGCATGCGGAAGTGGGCAGCGTCAGCGTGCTGGCGTCGCCATACCGCTTCGACGGCGAGCGCCTGCCGGTGCGCAGCGCGCCGCCAAAGCTGGGGGAGGGGACTGCGGATGTACTGCAGGATTTGCTGGGATTGTCGCCAGAAAGACTGGCGAGTTTGAAGTCCAGCGGGGTCATCTAGCCTCGCGACGGCATCGCGGGAACTTGGAAGCGCACGCTCAATCAAAGCAAGCTTGATTGCAGTGTGTTTCTTTCCAAGAGGGCATCATGGCCACCCGAGGTTTGACGAGTTTTCTGCCGGCGGTCCTTGCGACCGCCATCCTGCCCGGCTGTGCCGGTAACCATACCCCGGTCGTTCCGCGCATCGACCTGCTCGGCATGCCCGTTGTCGACCGGTCCCCCACGCTGTCGCATCAGCGCACTGTCACCATCACGCCCGAGACGCATTCGATTAACGTCGAGGGCGGCGACACGGTCCGGTTTATCGTGGGCGCACGGTCTTTCGCGTGGGAGTTCGAGGTCAGCCCGAATGTCGCGATGTTCGACCTGAACCAGGTTGCGCCGCCCGGCGTGCTGACGCACCGCGTTGCTGTCTATGTCGCGCGCAATCCCTTGTACGGCACCGGCGCCTGAGACGGTTGGCTCCTGAACAGCATCACCGCCTGGAATCCCCTATCATGCGGTTCCAGTGCAGTTTCTTTGTTCGCTCAGGAGTGCAGTATGCGTACCACCATGTTTTATTCGCTTGTCGCGACGATCGTCCTGTCCGGCTGCGCCACCGGGACGACCGTTCCCCGCACCGCATTGCTGGGCACACCCGTCACCGGCCAGCCGGCGGTGCTGGCCGTCCCCCGCACCATTACGATCACCCCCGACACGCGCTGGGTGAATGTGACGAGCGGCGATACGGTGCGGTTCATCGTGGGCGAGCAGACCTTCGCCTGGAACTTCCAGGTCAGCTCCACCATCACGAGTTTTTACTTGAACCAGGTCGCGCCACCCGGCATGCTGGCGCGCCAGATATCGGTCTACGTGGCGCCGAACCCGCTCTACATTTCGAACAGCTGAGCGTGTTTAGTTCTTGGCCGACTCCGTCGCGCGCAGGAACTGGCCCTTCAGCTTGCCCTTCTCGACCACCGCGATGATGGTATTGGCCACCGTGCCGCCCTTGTCCGTCAAACCCTCGATTTCATTCGGATTGAATTCGGCCGGCAAGGTACTGAACGCCTTGTCCATCTGGGCGCGGATGGCGACCGCATCGGTGACGGTGCCGGCCAGTTTCATCGCGGCCACGGTGGCGTGCACGGCCGAGTAGTTCAGGCTGACCTCGGTGCTCGGGTCCTTGCCCGGATACAGCTTGCGGTAGCGCGCCGTGAAGGCGGTGGGCGATGGCCGCTCGTCGCCCGACAGCGGCATCACGCCAATCGCGCCTTCCAGCTGGGCGTAGCCACCGGTGACCTTGGCCATCTCATCCAGCTTGGCCTGGTCGAGCACGACAAAACCGCCCTTGAAGCCCAGTTCGCGCGCCTGCTTGGCCACCAGCGCGGTGGGTTCCGACGCGCCGCCGATCAGCAGCACGTCCGGCTTCGATTGCAGCACACGACTGACGCCACTGTAGAAGTCAGCGGCCTTGTTGTAGGACATCGGATTTTCACCGACCACCTTGCCGCCAGCCGCTTCCCAGGCTGGTTTGAAGGCCGCGGTCCAGGCCTTGGCGTAGTCATGGTCGCCCGTGGCAAAGGCGATATTTTTGCCGAAGCGCGCCATCATGGTCTTAGTGAAGGGCACGACGTAACCGGTGAAATCAGGCGGGATGCGCACGGTCATCTTGTTGCCGCGCTCGGTGACCTGCGGCAGGCTCGTATAGGCCAGCAGCAGCACTTTCGATTTTTCATTGAAGGCCTGCACGGCGAATACGCCGCCCGAGTGCGGCACCAGCACGGCGGCGGTTTTGTGCTGCTGCACCAGACGCTGTACATTGATGCCGGTTTCGCTCGGGTTGTACTTGTCGTCCAGAGGGACGATTTCGACCTTGTATTTCTTGCCGCCGATGTCGAACGGCCGGGCGTTGATTTCCGCCGCCGCCATCTCCATCCCGCTCAGTACGTTCTTGCCGTACAGCGCTGCGCCACCGCTTAGCGGCCCGGAAAAGCCGATCTTGATGACTTCCTGCGCAGTGGCCGCACCGGCCATGGCGAGGGCGGCCGCCAGCACTGTCAGGCTGCGTAATTTCGTCTGCAATTTCATGGTCTGTCTCCTTGTGTTTTTTGATGGTCGTACCACGCCGGGGTCTTCACGCCCCGATATATGCCTTGCGCACCTGCGCATTGTTCAGCAATTCTTCGCGCCCGCCTTCCAGCACGATGCGTCCCTGCTCGAGCACATACGCGCGGCTGGCGATGTTCAGCGCGGCGCAGGCGTTCTGCTCGGCCAGCAGCACCGTGGTGCCGGCCTGGTTGATGCGCGCGATGATCTCGAACATCTGTTTCACCACCAGCGGCGCCAGGCCCAATGACGGCTCGTCGAGCAGCAGCGCCTTGGGCCGGCCCATCAACGCGCGGCCCAGCGCCACCATCTGCTGCTGGCCGCCCGACAGCGACCCGGCCGGCTGGTCCTTTTTCTCGTCCAGGATGGGAAACAGCGCAAACACCTCGTCGAGCGAGCGGCGCGTGCCGGGCTGGTCGCGCCGGTGCACATAGGCGCCCAGCAGCAGATTCTTCAGCACCGACATGCCGGGAAACAGCTTGCGGCCCTCGGGACAGTGCACCAGGCCGTCGGCGACGATCTGCGACGCTTTACGGCCGCACAGCTCCTGCGTACCGAAACGGATGCTGCCGGCCGCGGCGCGGTGCAGGCCGCTCATGGTGAGGAACAGCGAGCTTTTGCCGGCGCCGTTCGCGCCCAGCAGCACGACCAGCTCGCCTTCGCGCGCGTGCATGGTGACCTGGTCGAGCGCCCTGAAACTGCCGTACGACAGCGACACATTTTCAAGCGTGAGCATGCTCGCTCCCGAGATAGGCTTCGATGACGGCCGGGTTGGCGCGGATGGCGGCCGGCGTACCCTCGGCGATCTTCTCGCCGTAGTTGAGCACCAGGATATGGTCGGCCAGGTTCATGATCATGTCCATCTTGTGTTCGATCAGGCAGATCGTCAGGCCGCTGTCGGCCATCTTGCGGATCAGCGCCGCCAGCCCCGCGGTTTCTTCGGGATTGACGCCGCCGGCCGGCTCGTCGAGCAGCAGCATGACCGGGTCGGTGGCCAGCGCCAGCGCAAACGCGACGCGCTTGCGCTGCTCCTGCGTGATGTCACCGGCCAGGCGCTGCTCCAGATGCGCCAGGCCGACGAAATCGAGTGCGGCGCGCGCCTTGTCGCGGCAGGCGCGCTCTTCCTCGCGCAGCCGGCGCGAGCCCACGATGACATCGAACAGGTTGGCGCGCGTGCGCAGGCGGTGGCCGACGATCAGGTTATCGAGCACGGTGGCGCTGTCGAACAGGGTCGTCGTTTGAAACGTGCGCGCCACGCCCAGGCGCGCAACCTGGTCGGCACGCAGGCCGGTGACGTCGGCGCCGTTGAAAACGATGCGCCCGGACGATGGCGCCATGGCGCCGGCTACCAGGTTGAAAAACGTGGTCTTGCCGGCGCCGTTCGGGCCGATGATGGCGTTGATCGCCCCTTTTTCAAACGTCACGGTGACGTCGCTGACGGCCTTCAGGCCGCCGAACTGCTTGGTCAGGGCGCTGATCTCAAGCATGCGTGGCCACCTCCACCACGGGCGGCCGCACCTCGCTTGCTGCCTTCCTCCGGCGCCAGCGCAGCCACGATCCCACCACGCCGTGCGGCACGAAAATCACCAGGATCACCAGCAGCGGTCCGAAGACAACGAAGCGGTAATCCTGCAGCACCTGCAGGTACTGCGTCAGCCAAGGCACGGCGATCGCACCGAGCAAAGGGCCGAGCAGCGTGCCGATGCCCCCGACCAGCATGTACATCGTCATGTCGAAGGTGTGCTCGACGCTGGCGATGCCGGGGCCGAGGAAGCGCACATAGCCTGCGTACAGGCCGCCGGCCAGGCCTGCAAAAAACACCGACAGCATGAAGGCCAGCAGTTTATTGCGCATCAGGTTGATGCCGAGCGCCTGGGCCAGATGGTCGCCGTTGCGGATCGCCACAAAAGTACGGCCCAGCAAGGAGTGGACGATGCGGTGCATGATCCACAGGCTCGCCACGAGGAAGAACAGCACCAGGTAGTATTGCGGGCGCGCTTCCGTAAAATCGATGGGGCCGACGGCGGTGGGCGCCGGGATGCCGACGATGCCGACCGTCCCGTGGGTGAGGCTCTCCCACTTCTCGATCAGAAGGAACATGATGTAGCCGACACACAGCGTAAAAATCGAGAAGAAATGGCTTTTCAGGCGCAGCGACACCAGCCCGACGAACAGGCCGATGACCGCGGCCACCACGCCCGACAGCGCGAACGCCACCCAGAACGGCACGCCATGGTCGACCGTTAGGATTCCCACCGTGTACGCGCCCACCGCCATGAAGCCGCTGTGGGCCAGGTTGAACTGGCCGGTGTAGCCGGTGATCAGGTTCAGTCCCACCGTGGCGATGGCGTAGATATAGGCGGTCGACATGACGGTCAGGTGGTAGTCGTTCCCGGACAGGTAAGGAAATGCCAGCGCCAGCACCAGCAGGGCGCTCCAGCCGAGTGTGGGAGACATCAGCCGCATCAGTGCGCTCCCTTGCTGAACAGGCCTTCGGGCCGGAACGACAGGATCACGACCAGCAGCGCGAACGCGATGATGTCCTTGTAGTCGGTCGAAATATAAAAGGCGCCGAATGCTTCGGCGAACCCGATGATCAGGCCCCCGGCAATCGCCCCGGGCACGCTGCCCATGCCGCCCAGGACGATGATCACGAAAGCCTTGGTGATGACCAGGTTGCCCATCGAGGTGTAGACCAGGTTGATGGGCGCGTACAGCACGGCCGCCATGCCCGCCAGCGCGCCCGAGATGGCAAAGGTCAGCATGGCGACACGCCTGGCGTCGATGCCGACGAGCGCCGCGCCGTCGCGGTTCTGCGCCATGGCGACGATGGTCGCGCCCATGATGGTTTTTTTCAGGAACAGCTGCAGCAGCCCCACCAGCACGAACGCGGCGACGATGATCAGGATGCGCTGTGCCGGCAGGCTCAGGCCGGCGAAATCGAGGATGGCCGTGTACGGCGTTTCCATGCGATGAAAGTCGGCGCCCCACAGCGCCTGCGCGCCTGCTTCGAGGAACAGCAGGATGCCGATCGACGCGATCATGTGGTGCAGGTAAGGGGCGTTGCGCAGCGGATGAAACACCAGGCGTTCGGACAGCACGGCGATCAGCGCGACGGCTGCGGCGGCGCCGGCCATGGCGACCCAGTAGTTCAGGCCCAGGCTGCTGATCCCGTAAAACCCGACAAAGGCGCCGGCCATGTAGAAGGCGCCGTGGGCGAAATTGGGCACGTGCAGGATGCCGTAGACCAGGGTCAGGCCCAGCGCCACGAGGCTGTACACGCCACCCAGCGTCAGCCCGTTCAGGACTTGCTGCAGGAATAATTCCAAGGTCTCGTCTCCATTGTTATATGGTGCGGCCGGGTTGCGGAGGGCGCGGTCTGTGCCGCTTGCCCGTCCGAGGCGTGTGACTCGGTCAAAACAACATTGAACACTGCAGGGGCCGTGTAACCAAAAATGGCGTGAGTTTTGCGAAGCAAAACCAAGCCATGTAGAATGGAACACGGGAAAAGAATACGGTATTTTTGATTGATCGGCAACGATTTGTGCGCGATATCGCCGGCGCGGGAAGCAGGCAGTGTTTACGGACTATAAGGTAATTTATGCAAGATAGCGACATCAATCAGGCGCCCGGCGACGACCTCGACGCCGGCCTTCCCGTGGACCTGGCACGGAACAACGAGGAGCGCTATTTCATCACGGCGCTGGCGCGCGGGCTCGAAGTGCTGGCCTGCTTCCGCTCGGCCGACAAAGCCCTGTCGAACCAGCAGATCGCCGAACGCTGCGGCCTGCCCAAATCGACCGTCACGCGCTTTACGTACACGCTGACGCGCCTCGGTTACCTGGTGCAGGTGGAGGCGGGCGGCAAATTCACGCTCGGGACGGCGACGCTGGCGCTGGGCAGCTCGATGCTGGCGCGCCTGGATATCCGCCAGATGGCGCGCCCGATGATGCAGGAGCTGGCCGATTTTTCCGGCACCACCGTCTCGATCGCCGTGCGCGACCGCCTGTCGATGATCTACGTCGAGGTATGCCGCAGCACCGCCGCGCTGTCGCTGTCGCTGCAGGTCGGCTCGCGCATGCCGTTGGCGGCATCGGCCATCGGCCGCGCCTACCTGGTCAAAACCAGCGAGCAGGAACGCAAGGAAATCCTCAGCCGCAGCCAGGAGCTCGACGAACTGGCCTATGGCGCGATGCGCGACGCACTGGCCAAGGGCCTGGCAGACTACGCCCAGTACGGCTGCGCGACGTCGTTCGGCGACTGGCAGAAGGATGTCAACGGCATCGCGGTCGGCTTCTATCCAATTGGCGGCAGCCAGCTGATGTCGATGAACTGCGGCGGGCCGGCGTCGAGCGTGTCGCAGGCGTTCCTGCTCGAGGAAGTGCGTCCGCGCCTGATCGAGATCGCCCGCCGTCTGGAGTCCTGACGAGAACTTAGCCGCCGGCCAGTTGCGCGGCCGTCAACGCCGGCATGACGGCAAACACGCCGCTGGCGCGCAGGATGCGCTCTTCGCCCACTTGCAGGTAGCAGTTGGCGAAGGCCATGCGCTGGCCGATGCGCTGGATGTCGATGTGCGCTTCGACCCAGTCGCCCGGGTGCGCCGCCGCGACGAAATCGGTGCTCAGGTTGACCGTCACGAACGAGACCTTGTCCTCGCAGGCCAGCGTCAGGCCGATGCCCAGCGCGCCGTCGGCCAGTGTGGCCAGCATGCCGCCGTGGGCGATGCCGCGCATATTCGTGTGCTGCGCGGCGATGCGCAGCGCGATGACGATCGCGCTCCCGCTGCGGCGCACGTACAGCGGCCCGAGTCCCGCCATGAACGGCCCGCCGCGGCGCAGGCGGACGAAGCCTGGCGGCAGCGGGGGATCGGTGCCGTCTTCCTGGACTGCTGATTCAGTTTGATCATTCATGTTTTGCAGCGTAGAACAGTGTTCGAGCCTGCGTCAAGGGTGACTTCGCAAATGTGCGCTGATAGAATGAAACGGGTTTTGCAGAGCAGTTGAACGAGCGTGATTTCGTTCGCTGATTTCGTCTGAAGGAGCGCGCCACATGTCCGACCGTCACCTCGCTTTCTGGCCCGCCGGCTTGCCGCGCCACCTGACTGTCCCGTCGACGAATCTGTTCTACAACCTGGAAGTATCGGCGCGGCGCTATCCCGGCAAGCCGCTGGCGATCTTCTACGATTCGCCCCTGACGTACGCGGCCTTTTACGACCAGGCCGAGCGCCTGGCCGGCTACCTGCAGGCCGAATGCGGCGTGCGCCACGGCGACCGCGTGCTGCTGTTCATGCAGAACAGCCCGCAGTTCATGCTGGCCTATTACGCCATCCTGCGCGCCAATGCGGTGGTGGTACCGGTCAACCCGATGAACATGGCAGAGGAACTGCGTCACTACGTCGGCGACACCGGCGCCACCACCATCGTCACCGCGCAGGACCTGTATCCGCAGGTGGCGCAACTGGGCATGCGCCATGTACTGGTGGCCGCCTATTCCGACTACCTGACGGTGCCCACCGATCTGGCCATTCCGGAGATGGTCGCCGCGCCGCGCATGGCCGTGTCGGGCGACGGCGTGGTGCTGTGGTCGGACGCGCTGGCGCGCGCACACAAGCCCGGGCCCATGACGGCGGGCGCGGACGATCTGTGCGCGATGCCCTACACCTCCGGCACCACCGGCCACCCGAAAGGCTGCATGCACACGCACGCCAGCGTGATGTACAACGCGCTGGCCGGCGTGCAGTGGTTCGGCGCGCAGCAGGATGCGGTCGCGCTGTCGGTGCTGCCGCTGTTCCACGTTACCGGCATGCAGGGCGGGATGAACGGCCCGATCTTCAGCGGCACCACCATCGTGCTGATGGCGCGCTGGGACCGCGCCACCGCCGCCGAACTGATACGCCGCCACCGCGTGAACGCGGTGCAGCTGATCACGACAATGGTCGTCGACTTGTTGTCCAGCCCCGCCATCGACACCTTCGACCTGTCGAGCCTGACGCGCATCAGCGGCGGCGGCGCGGCCATGCCGGATGCGATTGCGCTGAAGCTGCAATCGCTGCTGGGCATCCCCTACGTGGAGGGCTACGGCATGTCGGAGACCATGGCCCCGACCCACATCAATCCACCCGCACGGCCCAAGCGCCAGTGCCTGGGCATCCCGATTCACGGCGTCGATGCGCGCGTGGTCGATCCGGAAACGCTGCACGAACTGGCGCCCGGCGAAGTGGGGGAGATCATCGTGCATGGCGCGCAGGTCATGCGCGGCTACTGGCATGACGAGGCAGCCACCGGCGAGACGTTTGTCGACATCGACGGCAAGCGTTTCCTGCGCACGGGCGACCTCGCGCGCATCGATGAAGACGGCTATTTCTTCATGGTCGACCGGTTGAAACGCATGATCAATGCGTCGGGCTACAAAGTCTGGCCGGCCGAAGTGGAAGCGCTGCTGTACCGGCACCCGGCCATCCGCGAAGTATGCGTGGTGGCGTGCGTCGATGCGCGCCGCGGCGAGACGGTGAAGGCGGTCGTGGTGCTGAAGGAGGAGGGGATGGCCAGCGCGCAGGACATCATCGACTGGGCGCATGCGAACATGGCCGCTTACAAGTGCCCGCGTATCGTGGAATTTTGCAGCGCCCTGCCGAAGTCGGGAACCGGCAAGGTGCAGTGGCGCGCGCTCGAGCAGCGCGCGCCGATCGTACGCTGATCAGGCGCCGGCGTCAGAAGTAGTGGATCACGCCGGTGGTGGCGCGGTTGGCCTTGTCGCTGCCGACGGCCACGAAGCCTTGCGCCAGGTTGATCTGGGTGGCGGTAACGACCGTATCGGTGGTGGCGCGTCCGATCGACACATAGCCAGAGGTGCGCTTGCTGAACGCGTACTTGGCGATGCCGATCAGCTGCTGCGACTTGTCGTTGGCGTCGCCGGAGCGCTTGGTGTTGTAGAACGCCGCGGTCAGCGTGACCGCCGGCGCCACCAGGAAATCGGCGCCCACGCCGAACACGCTGATCTTGCGACGCGAGCTGTCGAGCCGGTTTTCCGAGTAGGTGGACTTGAGCACCACGACCGGGAAAATGTACTTGATGCCGAAGGCGTGCGACGTGAGGCGGTCGGTGCCGAGGTTGTTCTTCAGGCGCGCATAAGCGCCGCCGACCGACAGCGGCCCGCCGCCATGGTAGAACGCTGAGACGCCTTCGTAGGCGCTTTTATGGACGTCGCCAGGCTGCTCGCCAAAGCCGCGCATCAGCGCGAAGCCCACGCCCTTGAAGTTCGGCGACACGTAACGAATCGAGTTGTTTTCGCGCAGCGCGGTGCCGCCGTTGTTGGAGCCGAACGCGCCGTACACGGCGGAGTTGTTCAATGCCGAAAACAGCACGTTCGGGCTGGTGGCTGCAAACGCGAGTCCCATCGGATCGGCCATGCCCACCGACTGCACGCCCAGGATGTTCTGGCGGCCGATGTCGATCGAACCGTAGTTCGTGATCAGGCCGACCGTCGCTTCGCGGTCGAACAGGCTGGTGGAAGAGGGCGTGCCCGTGGCCACGCCGGCGCCGCCGGTGTCGTTGAGCAGCGTGCCTTCGAGGCCGAAACGCGCCTTGACGCCGCCGCCCAGGTCTTCGACGCCCTTGAAGCCCCAGCGCGACACCTGCATCTGCCCGGCTTCGACCGAGGTGCGGTTGCCACTGTCATTGTTCACGTAGGTGACGCCCGCATCGATGATGCCGTAGATCGTCACATTCGACTGGGCGTGCGCCTGGGTCATGCCGGCACCGAACAGGGCCAGCGCGATGATGCTTTTTTTCATTGAAGCCGTCTCCTTTTGGGCGGAGAATGCACCGGCCCGGACGAGCCGGCATGCATTCACCTTCAGCCTCCCGTTTCTCATGGTGGAACGTAGTAAGCTGAAATGAAACTGTATTTTCTGCGGTCAATACTGTCAACCATATTCGTTTGCAGTGTCGCCAGGTGTGGTTTTTGTTGCAGAAAATGCCATGCGATGACGATACGGCGCGCTCCCGTCCGGCGCGGCTGGCAGCCTGTCAACGCGGTCGGCGGGATGCCGCTACAATGAATATTCGAATGTATATAAGGAACCACACCATGGATGCAAAAGCCGTCAAGATCGACATCGGCATGTCCGATGAGAGCCGCGCAAACATCGCGGCGGGCTTGTCCGGCCTGCTGGCCGACAGCTACACCCTCTACCTGATGACCCACAATTTCCACTGGAACGTCAAAGGACCGATGTTCTCGAGCCTGCACCAGATGTTCATGACGCAGTACACGGAACAGTGGGCCGCCCTCGACCTGATCGCCGAGCGCATTCGCGCGCTGGGCTATCCGGCGCCGGGTACCTATTCCGAATTCGTCAAACTGGCGACCATCAAGGAAGTCGAAGGCGTGCCGAAAGCGCTGGACATGGTGCGCTACCTGGTGGCAGCGCAGCAAGCCACCGCCCGCACCGCGCGCAAGCTGTTGCCGCTGGTGGAAGAGGCAGATGACCAGCCGACCGCCGACCTGCTGGCGCAGCGCCTCGACCTGCATGAAAAAACTGCGTGGATGCTGCGCAGCCTGCTCGAAGAATAATTTCGGTGGGCATAAAAAAGGGAGGCAAGATCACCTTGCCTCCCTTTTTTTGCGGCATTCGCTGGCGGGCTGTCGCAAACTGACGCGCTTTCCGGGCTGCCAGGGAGCAGCCGTTGCCAATGAAGGGCAGGGCAGGCAGGGAATACCTGTTCAGGCTGCTGGCATCTGTTCAAGTGCCTTGGCGGCTGCCACCAGGCCCCCAAGGATTTTATCGGCGACCTTCTCCGAAAAGCCGGCGGGAAGCTCGGCGCGGACCCTGTCGACGACGGCGGGCGTGCGGCCGATGAAATCCTGCAGCAGCTGTTCTGCGTCTGCGCCGAAGCCGACGGCTTTCGCGGTGCTGTTGAAATGGCGCCGCTCGATAGTGTGCGCCAGGTAATGCCGGTTGTCGCCCAGCAGGGCCATCGCCATCTTGAGCTTGCGTTCCGGCCATTGATTCGGCCCGGTGCCGATGACGGGATAGCCGGACATCACGTCGTAGATCGGCGTCAGGTTGAACCGGCCGGCACCCGCGAGTAGCTGGATACTGAAGTTTTTGGCGTGGCCATCCGGCGCGCGCAGCATCCAGAACAGCAGCTGCGTGGCCATCAGCGTGTACATGTCCGCGCTTTTCTCTCGGGACTGCTGCAGCAGGGTGAACATCTCCCTTAAGCCCGGCCCGCCTTCATTTTCGTATTTCATCAGGGGCGAGGTGCCCGTGGCCTGGCAAAAGTCCTCCTGAACGAGCCGGAACAGCTGCTTGCCGTCGGCCGAGCGCCGACGGTCGAAACGCTCGACGACCAGCACCCGCTGCGTGCCGAACGTCGCGATTTCGGCATTGGCCGTGGGTAATCCGAACGCTTTGAACAGGCGCAGGCATAACCATTCGTTGTCGACCGATGTGGAAAAGTCCGCGCGTTTGCCGCCCACCATGCCAATGGGCAGCTTGAAGATGTGCGTCGTCGGCGTGGCGCCGCGCGGCTTCATCCACTTGCCATCCCACCACAGGAATGCGTCCTTTTCTTGTGCGCCGGCCAGCGAAATCCTGAAGTCGTCGTCGGGGTCTTCCGGCGCGCCATGCCGTTCCAGGTTCACCACTTCGAGCAGGTGCCGCTCGATTGCGCTTTCGTCGACGACGATGCCGTCGACCTGGGCAAATCGTTCCGGCGTCACGCCTTCCGGCAGCAGCTGCAAGGCGCCGACGCAATCCCGGCCGATGGCCGCAAGGAGGTCGAAAGGTTCGAGCGAGCCAGTCTTGAACCGGGCTGCAACACGTCTGCGGATGATGTCGCTGTCCGGTAGCAGACCCTCGAAGTAGCTCGAGACGCTGGCGCCCTTGATTGGCTCGTTGTGCAGATTGAACGGCAGCGATAATGAGATGGGACGGCCAATTTTCGACGCGCGCCATTCGGCATCGTAAGCCAGTTCCGATTCCCCATTGGCGTTGACGGTCCAGCGGCCGACGTAGTCGCCGTTGGCCCAAAGGTGGAGCGTTTGGCTGTGCGAGCGGCGACCCATGGTTACCACTCCGCGGCGCTGGTGGGCGAGGAAGCATCGCGCTCGCCCAGGTGCAGTTCCAGCTCCAGCGCCGCGCACCAGCTCATCAGCTGCCTGACGCTGATCTCGTCAGCGTGGTTCTCGAGGTACGAGATGCGATTCTGGCTCAAGCCGACGCGCGCAGCCACGGCTGCCTGCGTGAGCTTGCGCCTTTTGCGGGTCGAGACGAGCAGCTGGCCGAGCTGGGCCGCGGTGAGCAGAAGATAAGAGAGAGGCGCGGAGGACATGCGATTATCCGGTAATCAGATATATCCATATTATCTGAAGTGCGGATAAAGTCAATGTAGCTGGATTACAGATATATCGACAATAGTCGAGATACGGATAATGCGCCGTTCCAAGCTTGCTGGATGTTCGCCAAGCCAGTTAGCCGACGCAAAAAAGGGCTACAAGCGAACTTGTAACCCTTGATTGACTGAATTCTGGTGCCGACTGCCGGTTTCGAACTGGCCACCTGATGATTACAAATCAACTGCTCTACCAAATGAGCTAAGTCGGCGAAAGCTGTGCGGTCGAGATTATACCGCTATTTGATGACCGTTAGCGTCGGACGACCGCCTTTTTTAGGTGGTTCGTCGTTGCCGTCAGGGGCACCCGAGGTCGTGGCCGGCTTTGTGTCCTGCTCGCCGCTCGGCACCGCTGCCAGCGCAGGGGCCGGAGCCGGTGGCGTGGCGGGTGCCAGTTGGAGGGAGGGCTCCGGTTGCGGCGTGGCCGGCGACGGAGTCGCTTCCGCGGAAGGCGTGGTCACTTCGAAGGCCATGCCCTGGCCGTTCTCGTTGGCATAGATTGCCAGCACGTTGTGGACCGGCACATAGATTTCACGCGAGACGCCGCCGAAGCGGGCGCGGAAGTGGATGGCGTCGTTGTCCATCTTCAGTCCGGACGTGGCGCCGTAACTGATATTGAGCACGATTTCGCCTTTTTTGACGAATTCGAGCGGGACGGTGGTCGAAGCGTCGACCTTGACCGCGAGGTAAGGGGTGAATCCGCTGTCGGTGCACCATTCATAGATGGCGCGCAGCATGTACGGTTTGGTGGAGATGTCTGGCATGTTTGGCTTGAAAGATGATGCTGTTGCACACCAGTCTACTGTACATCACCCATTGGTGTTGTAAACCGGTGCGCAGTGCAGGAGACGGCATCGAGGGTGAAACCCTGATGCCGTGACCTGGTTAGCGGCGCATGACCTTTTCGGACGGGGTCAGCGCTTCGATGTAGGCCGGGCGCGAGAAGATGCGCTCGGCGTATTTCATCAGCGGTGCCGCCGTCTTCGACAGTTCGATGCCGTAATGGTCCAGGCGCCACAGCAAGGGGGCGATGGCCACGTCGAGCATCGAGAATTCGTCGCCCAGCATGTACTTGTTTTTCAAGAACAGCGGTGCCAGCGTGGTCAGGCGATCGCGGATTTCGGCCCTGGCCTTGTCGTGGCTCTTGTCGCTGGCTTTCGCGCGTTCGCTTTCGAGCACGTGGACGTGGACGAACAGCTCTTTCTCGAAATTGAACAGCATCAGGCGGGCGCGGGCGCGCATCAGCGGATCGGCCGGCATCAGTTGCGGATGCGGGAAGCGCTCGTCGATGTACTCGTTGATGATGTTCGATTCGTACAGAATCAGTTCGCGTTCGACCAGGATCGGGACCTGGCCGTACGGGTTCATCGTCGAGATGTCCTCAGGCTTGTTGAACAAATCCACATCGCGCACTTCGAAGTCCATGCCCTTTTCGAACAGGACAAGGCGGCAGCGTTGGGAAAACGGGCACGTGGTGCCAGAGTAGAGAACCATCATGGTTTATAGTTCCTTAAGAAACAAAGGGGTAAACCGCACGCGGCTCACCCCGAAAAGATTGTCCGCGTCGAAGGCGGACAATGAAAACGATTATTTAACTTCTTTCCAGTACGACTCACTCAAGCGCCACGCCAGAAACGCAAACAAGGCCAGGAACATGACCACGATCACACCGAGTCGACGGTGCGATTCGCGGCCCGGTTCGGCCATCCAGTCCATATAGGCCACCAGATCGGCCGTGGCCGAGTCGAACTCGGCCGAATTCATCGTGCCCGGTGTAATTTGCTCGAAACCGGACATCGTCTGGATTTTCTTGCCATGCTCGTGAGGATCGTCGGTTTCGACCATCTTCACGGCGCGCACACCCTGCAGTTGCCACAATACATGCGGCATCGCGACGTTCGGTACCACCAGATTGTTCCAGCCAGTTGGCCGGCTGTCATCCTTGTAGAACGTGCGCAAGTAGGTGTACAGATAATCCGGACCGCTTCCTCCCGCCGATGCCTTGGCGCGCGTGATGACGGACAAATCCGGCGGAACCGCCCCGAACCAGGCCTTGGCATCCGCCGGACGCATGGCCGTTGTCATCAAATCGCCGACTTTTTCGCCGGAGAAAAGCAGGTTGGCCTTGATCTGGTCTTCTGACAGACCAAGGTCGCGCAAGCGATTGTACCGCATGCTCGCTGCAGAATGACAGTTCAGGCAGTTGTTGATGAAAAGGCGGGCGCCATTTTGCAGGGAACTGAGGCTGGATCGCTCGGGTGCGTTGTCTAAAGGATACGTCGCCTCGTTGGCAAATGCCAGCGCCGGCAGCAGCGCCAGCGCAATCCACAGCTTCTTCGAAAAATTCTTCATGGTTATCAGTCCTCTGGCGGCTCAGTGCGGGTGAAAGGTCACACGGGTCGGCACAGGCTTGAAGGTGCCCATCGTGCTCCACCACGGCATCAGCAGGAAGAAACTGAAGTAGAACAGCGTGCAGACCTGCGAGAGCAGCGTGAACGCCGGCGTTGGCAGGCGCGTGCCGAGGAAACCGAGCGTGACGAAAACCAGCGCCAGCAGGCACAGCAGGTACAGATGCCAGCGCGGGCGATAGCGGATCGAGCGCACCGGGGAATGGTCGAGCCAGGGCATCGTGCCCAGGATGACCACCGACGAGCCGAACAGCACGACGCCCCAGAATTTCGCATCCAGCACCGAGGGCAGCATGCCGATGATCGCCAGGATGGCCACGACGGCAATGATCGCCTTGGTCCTGAACGACAGGCGCGAGCGCAGCCAGATGAACACGACGTACGCCGCCACTGCCGCCATCACCACCCACATGAAATCGGCGGTGGTGGCGCGCAGTACCGAATAGAACGGCGTGAAATACCAGGTCGGTGCAATGTGCGACGGCGTTTTCAGCGAATCGGCCGGCAGGAAGTTGTTGTACTCGAGGAAGTAACCGCCCATTTCAGGCGCGAAAAAGACGACCGAGGAGAAAATCAGCAGGAATACCGAGACGCCGAACAAATCCTTGGTGGTGTAATAGGGATGCGATGGAATGCCGTCGAGCGGATGGCCGTCCGGCCCGAGGTGGTCCTTGATCTCGATGCCGTCCGGATTGTTCGAGCCCACTTCATGCAGCGCGATCAAGTGTGCTGCCACCAGTCCCAGCAGCACCAGCGGAATGGCGATTACGTGAAAGGCGAAAAAGCGGTTCAGGGTGGCGTCGGACACCACGTAATCGCCGCGAATCCACAGCGATAAATCGGGGCCGATGAAGGGAATCGCACCGAACAGATTGACGATCACCTGGGCGCCCCAATACGACATCTGCCCCCATGGCAGCAGATAGCCAAAGAAGGCTTCGGCCATCAGCAGCAGGAAAATCGCAAAGCCGAACAGCCAGATCAATTCGCGCGGCTTGCGGTAGGAGCCATAAAGGAAGGAGCGCGTCATGTGCAGGTACACGACGATAAAAAACGCCGAGGCGCCGGTCGAATGCATGTAGCGGATCAGGCGCCCGGACGGCACTTCGCGCATGATGTATTCGACGGACGCGAACGCCAGCGCCGCATCCGGCTTGTAATGCATGGTGAGGAAGATGCCGGTAATGATCTGCATTACCAGGATCAGCATCGCCAGCGAGCCGAAGATGTACCAGAAGTTGAAATTTTTCGGGGCGTAGTATTTGCCCCACTGATCGTTCCACAGCGTCGACAGCGGGAAACGGTCATCGATCCAGGCCAGCACCTTGGTGGATTTGGGCGCGTTCGGCAATACCTTGGTTTCCTTGAATGAGCCCATGTTATGCCTCGCCTTTTTCGTCTTTGCCAATCACAATTCTGTTGTCGGAAAGGTACATATACGGCGGCACATCGAGGTTCGTCGGCGCGGGCTTGTTCTGGAACACGCGTGCCGACAGGTCGAATGTGGAGCCGTGGCAGGGGCATAAGAAGCCGCCATTCCAGTCGTCCGGCAGATTGGGCTGGGCGCCGGGTGCAAAGCGCGACGAAGGCGAACAGCCCAGGTGGGAGCAGATGCCGACCACGACCAGCGTCTCCTTGTGCTCCTTGCGGGCGCGCTCCTCGTTCTTGCAGTATTCCGGCATCGGCAGCTGGTACACCTTGTCCGATTTCGGATCGGCCAGTTTCGGATCATTTTTGGCCAGGCTTGCCATCATTTCCGGCGTGCGGCGCAGGATCCAGACGGGTTTCCCGCGCCATTCGACCACTTTGAGCTCGCCCGGCTTGACGTCTGAAATATCCACTTCGACCGGCGCGCCCGCGGCCTTGGCGCGTTCGGAGGGCTGGAAACTGCTGACCAGGGCACCCGCTGTGGCAACTCCAACGACGCCGCCTGCCGTGCATGTAGCCACGAGCAAGTTGCGTCGGCCTGAATCGACCTGCTTCTCATCACTCATTACCAACCCCACTCAGTCAAAATGCGAAATTTCAAATGTCAATCAATAGCATCTTCTACAACAATAAATTATATGTGAACAATTCTGCCAGAAGAAAAAAACTTTCTGCCAAGCCAATCCAGCGGTGTGAACCGGCCGGCGCGCCACTGCGATGCCGAAAGATCAACCGCATGGGGTATCATCGAAGCGTCGTGTCGAGCGATATCACAAGGAGAATCCATGAGCATGATGCAGGAATTCAAGCAATTCGCCATAAAAGGGAACGTGATGGACCTGGCGGTCGGTGTCATCATCGGCGGTGCATTCGGCAAGATTGTCGACTCCCTCGTGCAGGACATCATCATGCCGCCCATCGGCAAGCTGTTCGGTGGCCTCGATTTTGCCAATTACTATCTGCCGCTCAATGGCCAGAGCACGTCCCTGTCGCTGCTCGAAGCCAAAAAAGCCGGCGCCGTGCTGGCTTACGGTAATTTCCTCACTGTCGCGCTGAACTTCCTGATTCTGGCGTTCATCATTTTCCAGTTGGTGCGCTTCATGAACCGCCTGCGCCCGGCGCCACCGCCTGCTGTCGCGGCCGCCACGCCGGAAGACGTGTTGCTGCTGCGTGAAATCCGCGACTCCCTGAAACGCTGAACGATTGAGCCATCCCGTGCGCCGCCTCTGGCTTTTGTTTGCGCAGACCGTCACCGTGGCTTTCGGGCTGTACCTGGTGCTGGCGGCAGTGCGCCCGGATTTGTTGCAGCGTGCTACGCCTGCGCGCCGGATCGATACCGGACCGGCGCCGGTCCTGCAGGCGGCAGGCACAGCCAAGCCGGCGGGTGCCAGTTTTCGCGAAGCGGCCGGGCGTGCCATGCCGGCCGTGGTCAATATCTTCAGCAGCAAGGCACTTCCCAAGGGCAAGGCGGGCAGCAAAGCGCAGCAACTGCGGCGCTTTTTCGGCGACGGCTCGCCGGAGCGGCAAAGCGCCAGCCTTGGCTCGGGCGTCATTGTCTCGCCCGACGGCTATATCCTGACGAACAATCACGTGGTCGACGATGCCGACGACATCGAAGTGGGGCTGGCCGATGGGCGCACGGTGCCGGCGAAGATCGTCGGCACCGACCCGGAAACTGACCTGGCCGTGATTCGCATCAATGAACGCAAGCTGCCCGTGATGCTGCTCGGCCATCCGGAGCAGGCGCGTGTCGGCGATGTGGTGCTGGCGATCGGCAACCCGTTCGGCGTCGGCCAAACTGTCACGATGGGGATCATCTCGGCGGTGGGCCGGAACAACCTGCACATCAACCATTTCGAGAATTTCATCCAGACCGATGCGGCGATTAATTTCGGCAATTCGGGTGGCGCGCTGGTCGACACCAGCGGCAACCTCCTCGGCATTAATTCAGCGATCTATTCGCAGACCGGCGGCTCCGTCGGCATCGGCTTTGCCATTCCCGTGACCACCGCCAAGATGGTGCTCGATGAAATCGTCGCGCATGGGCAGGTGGTGCGCGGCTGGATCGGCATCGAATCGCAGGACATCACGCCGGAGCTGGCCGACAGCTTTGGCTTGAACCGCAAGAGCGGCGCCATCATCGCCGGCGTGGTGCGCGGCGGCCCGGCGGACCGCGCCGGCATGCTGCCTGGCGATATCCTGGCCGATGTCGACGGCAAGAAGGTGGCCAGCACCAGCGAGATGCTGAACCTGATCGCCCAGCTCGCGCCAGGCGGCAAGACCCGGATGACCGTGATCCGCAAGAACAGCGAATCGACGCTCGATGTGACGGTCGGCAAGCGCCCGAAAATCGTCGATTAGCGTGAGCGTCCCCCCCATTTTTAGACTGTTGAATTGACCCATGCATTTGCGCGACCTGAAGCAGTATTTATCCGAACTCGAAGAAAACAATGCCCGTCCCTGGTTCGTCATGAACAAACCGCGCTACGACATTTTGCGCGAAGAGTTCCTGGAAGTGGTGACGGAGCTGATCCGGCAAATCACCCTGTTCGACAAGCAGGTGGCCGCCTGCAATCCGAAGAAGGCGATGTTCCGCATTAACCGCGACATCCGTTTTTCGAAAAACAAGACGCCGTATAAAACCCGGTTTTCCGCCGGCATCACACCCAACGACCTGCGCCGTCCCAGCGCCGGAGGCGGCCCGACCTGGTACTTCCAGATCGATGGCAAGGGCATACTGGGCATGGGCGCGGGCGAATACCTGCCGCCCGCGTCCCGCCTGAAAGCGATCCGCAACCATGTGCTCAACGATGCGACAGGCTTTGCCAAAATACTGAAAAATAAGGCTTTACGCGCCACCTATGCCGGCCTGCTGGAAGAAGACAAGCTGCAGCGTCCCCCGAAAGGATTCGATCCGGACCATCCGCATATCGAAGCGATCAAACTGAAAAGTTTTTTTGTCTGGACCGAGGTCAAACTGGACATCAATGCACCGGACAAGCTGGTGCCGCAACTGGCACAGGCGTTCAAGGATGCATTGCCGCTGGTCTTGTGGCTGCGTGGCGTACCCGAGCTGGATCTTGAAGAAACAGCTGACACCGAATAGGAGACCTACATGGCCTTGCAACATGCTGTATCTGGCGAAAAGATCGCCTTGCAACGGGGCGATGACGACATCGCCCATTTCACTTCCGTGGCGCTGGCCAAGACGGAGAACATGGAACTCATCCGCCTGGTGCTGCCCAAGGAGCGCACCATGCCGGAACACCGCGTGAATGGCGAATTGACCCTGCTGTGCCTGGAAGGCGAAATTGCGTTCGATGCGTACGGGCGCACGACAGTCTTGCGCCCTGGCGAGATGCTCTACCTGGAAGGCGGGCAGACGCATGCCATCCGCGCCAATGAAGATGCGGTGGGATTGATGACGATTCTCTTGCCGGCCGAACGCAATGGCGGTATTGCCGCGGTGGCCGAGGCAGGGCAGGAAGTACGCAGGGGAGGCATGGGGTCGGTGGCGGAGGCGGGGCAGCAGATCGCCTGATTCAGATGCCCCACCCAGGTCATTCCCGCCCTTGCGGGGATGACAGTCACGCGATCAAGCCGCCAGGGCGCGGCACGCCCTTGCCCACATCGAGGCGTCTTACGCCAGCTCATCCCGCGGATCGCGCGCCAGCAGGCGCGCCACCATCGCCGCGGCGCTATCGCCATCGAACAGCACGCCGGCCACCGCATTCGTGATCGGCATGTCCACGCCCAGCTTGTGCGCCAGTTCGCGCACCGCGCGCGCGCACGGCACGCCCTCGGCCACATGGCCCAGTTCCTCGACAATGGTTGCCAGCGCCTTGCCTTGCGCCAGCGCCAGGCCGACACGGCGGTTGCGCGACAGGTCGCCGGTGCACGTGAGGATCAAGTCGCCCATGCCGGTCAGTCCCATGAAGGTACTGGCCCGGCCTCCCAGGATGGTGCCCAGGCGCGTGATCTCCGCCAGCCCGCGCGTGATCAGCGCGGCGCGGGCGTTCAATCCGAGGCCCATGCCGTCGGCCGCGCCGGTGGCAATGGCCAGGATATTCTTGACGGCGCCGCCGACCTCGACGCCCACCATGTCATCGCAGGCATAGACGCGGATATGGCCGCCGTGCACCGCTGCAACGACACGGTTGCGCAGCCGTTCATCATGCGACGCCACTGTCAGCGCACACGGCAAGCCGCGCGCGACTTCCTGTGCAAACGATGGTCCCGACAGCGCAGCGCCGCTGACGCTGTCGCCCAGCACCTCGCGCATGACCTGGTGCGGCAACAGGCCGGTGCCATATTCAAATCCCTTGCAGAGCCAGACGATATGGTCGATCGGCTGGTCCTTGAGCTGCTCCAGGAGCGGGCGCAGCCCGGCAACCGGGCAAGCTGCGATGAGCAGCGTCTTGACGCCTTCGGCCGGCGCCGCGTGCGCCAGTGCCGCCGCGAAATCGCTGCCGACCTTCAGGTTGGCCGGCAATTTGAAACCCGGCAGGTAAGCGACGTTCTCGCGCGCCGCCTCGGTTGCCGCCATGGCGTCCCGGTTGCGTCCCCACAGCAGGACATCGTGGCGCGCGGCCAGGGCGATGGCCACGGCGCTGCCCCAGGCGCCGGCGCCGAGAACGGTAATCTTGTAGGGAACGGTCGAATCAGGCATGGATGAGCTCAGTCAAATAAACGTGCATGCAGCGGCGCAGGCCGGACAACGGGGCCTGATGGGAGACAGTAGGGGGGACATGACGGCGTCTTCTGTCACGGTGGACCGTACGCAGAAAGGTGTGGCGCACGGTAACGTCCCGCGCGCAGCACGGGACGCCCGGGCAAACAGATTAGTTTGCTGGTGCAGCGGCAGCGGCTTCAGCCATTGCCTGGATACGCTGCTGGTAGAACACTTCGAAGTTGATTTCCGCCAGGTGCACTGGTGGGAAGCCGGCGCGGGTGATCACGTCGGCGATGTTCGAACGCAGGTACGGATAAACGATGTTCGGGCAACCGATGCCCAGCAGTGGATCCATCTGCTCGGCAGGGATGTTGCGCGCTTCGAAGATGCCGCCTTGCTTGCCTTCAACCAGGAAAGCGACCTTGTCCTTGATCTTCGCGGTCACGGTGATGGTGACGGTCGATTCGTAGATGCCTTCAGCGATGGCTTCGGCGCCGACGTCCAGGGCCACTTCGATGGTTGGCGCTTCCTGCTCGAGGAAAATCGCTGGCGAGTTAGGTTGCTCCAACGACAGATCTTTCAGGTAGACGCGCTGGATTTGGAATACGGGTTGCAGGGTTTCGTCGGACATGGAACGCTTTCGTTGTAATAGTAGGGGAGCGGCCTCGGCCGTTCAGAGGGTGCCGGGAATCAAACGCGCGGGTAATTGTATCAAAACCAACCTGCGCGTCATAGCTCGCGGCCGGGCCTTGCCCGGCCAGCATCGCCGGCACAACAAATCGCGCGATCAGGCGCCAGCGAGCAGCGGATCGAGGCGGCCAGCCTGGTCGAGCGCGTACAGGTCGTCGAAACCGCCCACGTGGGTCTCTCCCACATAGATTTGCGGTACCGTGCGGCGGCCGGTCTTTTGCATCATGATCGTGCGCTGTTCCGGATCGAGGTCGACGCGGATGCGTTCGATGTCGGTGATGCCCTTGGCTTCGAGCAGGCGCTAGGCACGGACGCAATACGGGCAGCTGG
>Ga0265780_10002092_pt1 | contig 27584 bp, 22 predicted proteins | sample P1T30metagenome_FD_192432 | JGI IMG/M metagenome (GOLD analysis project Ga0265780, IMG submission 192432) | Plant litter microbial communities from East Loma Ridge, Irvine, California - P1 T30 | ecosystem: Environmental > Terrestrial > Plant litter > Unclassified | place: USA: California...
AGGGAGACATCCGTGTGTTAGAACTCCGGCCAAACAAATCACGCATCGAGATCCATATCGTCCATGTCGCTGTCTCGAGCAAATCCTACCAAGCTCTCTCATACGTCTGGGGAGAGCCAGACCAGTCTTATCGAGCGTTCGTCTTGGACAAGCACAGTTCGGCAATCAGCTCGCTTCTGTTGACGAAGAATCTTCATGACGCCTTGTGTGACTTGCGCGACACAAAAGACATGAAGAACCGGACCTTCTGGATCGATCAGATTAGCATCAATCAACATGATGACCATGAAAAAGGTCTACAGGTTTCCATGATGAGCAAGATTTATACGCAAGCACAACGCGTCATCACCTATCTTGGAACGGAAGAATCACCAGAGCAACAGCGGAAAGGGATGCGGCTACTCGAAAAGATATACAAGAATATACCGGAAAACGCATGGAACCACATGTATAAAGCTGATAGTATTCCGCAGTGTAAAAGTGGACCGCTGGATGGACGCATAGGCCTGAAGCCAATCCAGCCAGACATTTGTGTTGATTTCACATCAGCATCCCCGATTGAAAGACAGCTCTTCGATCTAGGCTGGAATTGGCTAGTTGGTGTAGCGTATGGCGAGTGGGCCCAGCGTTTATGGATCGTGCAAGAACAAATTCTAAATCAGGATGTCATGATACTTCGCGGGCGTCAGTTGATAGAATGGGACGCCATTGCTATAATTCCTATCCTCTTTGCTATTGGATACATTCCTCATTTGTATCTCCGTACTATAAAGCGTATCGCGGGAGCCGACCAATTCGACCGATATACCTATGGTAGTATTGAAAGGAGCATGTATGACATGTGGTGGGAGAGGCGTGCCAGGTCCACCGGCCGACCCTACTATAGAGAAACACTGTTCTACAATATTCATCAATATGCAGGACTATTCTGTGGAAACCCTCTTGATCAAGTATATGGCATTTTGGCTATTTCCAGAGATGCACACGATCTCGCGCTCACCCCTAACTACGGCTGTGCATTTAAAGAGCTGATAAAGGAAGTCTCCATCCGCACGCTCAAGCTCGCGTCCGATTTAATGCTCTTGGGTTATGCATCGACATGGCAACGACCAGACTCGACGCTTCCTTCCTAGTGCTGCATGTTCAGCGGACCGAGTGATGTCAGTAGAGTCCCGCAGGCTACCTTTTTCGATATGTATGCGCCACATCCGATGATGAGCATGGCTCGATCAGCGCGACTTGAGTCAGAAGACTCGGTGTTGATCGTGAGAGGTCGGGTTGTAGACGTTGTGTGCGTCTCACAAAAATGCCTCGATCCATCTGGCCAAGCTAGCTTATTGCAACTAGACGTGACTGAGATTGGAGAGCTCGATCAGCGCTTGGAGGTCACCAAGTTAGCGGACGAAGACAAATTGCCTGTCTTCCTTTCTAGCCTGCTCAATGTCTTTCCGGACAACCTGTGTTCAGAAGACTTGGAATCCCTGTTCTATACTGTTTTTGCACGAATTCCATGGTTCCTGCCCGTAGTTAATCAATGGAGTCGAGAGGAAACAACAGCCTTCCACTTCTGGGTATACTTGCAAGACTGGAAGTTAGCAAAGAAGGATCTCGATCGTCTCGAGCATGCTATATCTATTGTGGAACGTCACTCTTCGCGACTCGGAGGCACCGTGGGTAAATTTTCTGAATCCAATGACGAAAAGAAGCAGTCCATGCAGGAACAGGCTATGCAGCGAATGGAGAGCTGTCAACTCGGAAGGGGCCGTGTGCTTGGACGCACTCGCGCTGGTCGTTTGTACAATTCCATGCAACGCATCGAGGACGGCGATGTCATTATGGCACTTCAAGGGTCTAGACAACTCCACGTCATGCGCCCATGCGGAGAGATGTTCAAACTCATTAGCGACATTTACGTGAACGGCTTGATGTTTGGAGAAGCCTATGCTGATCAAGATCCCGACGAGGTCGACTATGAGATCAGCATATGTTAATTTGCAAATGGGGTTCGTTTCTTTGGGAGTAAGAATAGGACAGAACAATCCTTCATAGTCTTCATCGGAGGTACAAGAAGTTTCAGGCACCGCATTCTAGCTACTACGTTTCAATCAAATTCTCAAAAACGAGTTCCACAAACTGATGAAGCCCATTAGGCATAGATATCCTCGGGTCAGCAGTACCAGTATAAACACAGTCGATATACTGGCAAGAGCGCGTGCCGCAGCGAACGCGAGAATACTTACAAATCTTGCATGCGCAGTGTCATCCCATCTTTGCGCATGTGCGGAAAACCAGCAGCCGTCTCAAGCCCTCCATTCAGTGCATCATTCGCTGCCCACAACGGGTAATTAGATCAATATTATGCATCTAGTCCCAGCCGTATGTGCAAGTTTAATCGACATGTGCGATTTTTGTATGAATCTCCGTCTAATTTAGGCAACTAGAAAGCCTTACATGTAATCCCGGAGTGTATAACATCTACTTCGCTTGAATATAGACTGCCCCCTTGTGCTGAGCCCAGCTAAACTTAAAGTTAAATACCTTAACAAAGTCGCCCCGTCCCAACCTCCCATCTTCCAGAATCTGCATGTCGTTCCCCAGAATACTCTTCGCATGTACAAGAACTTGCCGCTCATATGCATCTCGAAAGGCTGTCACCGAAGCGAACTGAATATATGGTATTGAAGCATCCACGATACTCAGTCGGAAGTTGACACTCTGGAGATTGTCAAAGAGCTTGCCACCTAGATTCGGCAATACGAAGACGAAATTGCGACCCTGGTAATAGTTTGGTAGAAATCTCGTGGCTAACGTCACCGTCTTCAGTGTCGGCCCGAAGCGAGACATGAACGCTGGGACAACCGGTTTTTCTCGCTCTCTCATCGACAAAACACGAACGCCTTCGTATCGACAGTAAATATCTACTTCTGTAAAGAGGAGCGTGTCAAGTATAGGCGAGACTTTGATACAGCCGATTACGGGAATGTCAGTGTAGCAGGCGAACCTTGCATAGCTGCGTAATTGGTTGAGAGCCTAGGCGTAGACAGCCTTGTTAACGAGAAGCCACAGAGGAAGACCTCTTGCTACTGTTTCATAGTGCAAGCTTTCTTTGTAGTGGAGCTTGACTTGATAGCCATGTTCTGAAACATCCGGGTGTGGAAGGCCAAAAACAACGCCTTTGGACATGAGCCAAAGCTCGTCGAACACCATGTTCCTTAGCTCCTGCGGAAGATCCATGAAGGGGAAAACTTGTCGAGGAGGCCGTCTACTGCGACGCGGAGTCGTTGTCAGGGCCTCAGTCTTGGCGAATTTGGGCTCGTCATTAGTGTCGTTGGCTTCGGCCTTGCGCTTGAGAACACTAGACATGGTGACTAGAGGGCAATCGAGATTTGAGTGAGCGAGGCCGTAGTTGGTTGGGCGAGCAGTGTAGGTATTCGAGGGTTGCCGCGAGTGATGGTCGATAATTTGTAGTTGAGACTCGAGGCAAGGAGTTGATCAAGGTGAGTAGGTAGAGCGTTTATGACGAAGAAACACAGCAGATATATACTGAGGGGTGAGATCGGAAGCTGAGTCCGTGCTCGACTGTTTATTGTAGGCTGCTTTGTTTCACTATGAGCATATGTAGTGGGCCCAAAGTGGATGAACTAGTGTTCGCTAAGGAGCAACTGAACAAGTCTGGGTGGGGTCAAAATATCAAGTTTTCGCGGTAATTACGTAGCCCGATTCCATTCGAGGTCAGATTGAGGTTCTTGGGTCTTGATCTGCTAGAAGTCAACCCTGTTTAGAACAGAGGTTAGAGCAGTCGAGTCACTGTTTCCTAGGTCTTTTAACGTCATTTTTATGCCAATAGGCCTGCGTACTACATACCTAGGTATAGACTAGCTCTATTGAACGCTTACTATCGCAGCTCTTAATAAAACCGCGATACTACCAGACTACCAAATTTACATCGCGAACATTGATCTACATCGAACTTCACTACCAGTCAAAGCAATGAGAAGGCTCATCCCCGTAACATGATCTACTACTATGCCTATGCCAAACATGCAATAGTAATACTCTAAGACATCTGTATGCGCAGGAAAGACAGCTTTATGTCTTCGAAGATAAGTTAACAATAAAATAAACGTAGCGAAGTCTTTCACTTCAACTAGCACCAGAAACCCTAATACTAGCTCTACCCCAAAGTACGTTTATACCGAGTAGACTCCTAATTCACTCTTTGCAGATTGATGAAATAAGGCCTACTGTGCCTAATCATCAACGCAAGCGTATTTCTAAACACCGTAATAAGGAAGATGCTCTGAATAAGCTAGTAACTTGCATCCTCTCTACCCAGCCCATGGACTTGTTTAAGGCTGACCTAGAATGCCTCTAAGTTGAAGTGTCTATGGTGTAGGTTGAATTGAAGTTTTGCTAACGCACACTTTGCTAGGAACATATCTTCTAAGTCGATTAACAGGATGTACATTCTTGCAAGGATTTCTAAGGTACTTGTAGTCGCATTAGTGTGCATCGGGTCGGTAGATAGAACATATGCGTACTTCTATCTCTTAGGTGCTGTTAATAGTCAAATCGAGAGTTTAATAATAATTTAGTAGGCAATCGATAATCGCAAGGTCTATAGGATCAGCCTTATATTCCTGAAATCTACGATTTATATGCTAGGCAGTCTGGCACTAATCTATAGTCTCGTGTATCTTAGCAACCTAATATAAGATCCTAGAGGCACTTACTACTTTATTCTCTACTCCATCCCTGTTCTACGGGCTTTTGTAGTTGTCTTGCTGTGCTTTTAGAGCTCGAAGAGAAAGCAGAGGACTAGCTGTTAACCTCTAGGAGTATCAACAATATTTAATATTTTCAGAGTCGTCACTAATAAGATAGTGACATGGCGGTCAGGAGACTCTTGTGCACCTACCTCCCTGCATTTTATAATATGCATATTCTGCTTTCACGACAAGATTAGCATACTACATTACACGTATTCAAGCACGGCATTCCCAACGCAAGGAAGGTTACATGCAACAGTCGAACATGGAATGTCATTTTGACGCTCTATCTCAGCGTATATCCAACTAAACCTCCATGGGTATCATATTTCCATATGCTCACCCCGACCTCTTCGACCCCGATTCTTCCAGCACTGCCAGCCGGCGTCCGATACTACCAAAACACACGCAACTACAAAACAACACGCTCCCAACCCACGTCACGACAGCCAAATTGTCGTAGCTGACCACGCCGGCAAAGAAGTGGTTCTTCATCTGACCAGTTGTGGCTTTGCCCGTGGGCAATTGTGTCGCATTGTTCATCGCTGGCAACGATGGCGAAGGCAGGACTTCGGGATTGGATAGGAATATGCAGGATGTGAGGACCGAGGTGACGATGAGCGAGCACGAGAGACCGGGTTTCGAGCGGTCGAGTATGTACCAGAGCGCGGGGTTGACGAGAGCAAGGGTCAGGGTCAGTTGCAGGGTGGACTGCCAGGGAAGTCGACGCTGGAGATGTGTTAGTATAGCTGCAGAGTCAATGTACTGTTCGTGAACTTACAATGGCAAACGCAATCCCGACAAAGGCAGCCACACTTCGTACTACGTCGTTGATCTGCTCGCTCATAGGGGATTGCCCGTCCCTGTCCGACTCTTCCTCCTCGCGTTGGTCCTCGATTTCGTGCCCGCCGCATGCGACATCGACGTATGGCAACAAGCTACCGAGTGCGACACCGAAGAATCCCCAGCTGATAAGGTATATCCAGTTCTCCCGATTTATGCCTTCCATATGTACCGCCGTGAGTTGCCGGGTGTCGTGCAAGTGCGAGACGATGAGCCCGTAGATGACGCCAAATAAGAAGAGCGCTGCTAGCTTGCCCCCAAAGACTGCGAGCTTCACTGCTCCACTCCTAGGCCGCTTCGGAGACTGCGCCTTCCTCTTGCCGGCGGTCAAGCGCGCCTGTGTTCCCTTACGTGCCCGTGTCTTCATGCTCATGCCAGCATCCGGACTGCCAAGGCCACTCTCCCAAGCCTGGAAGCCCATGCCGGTGTGTGACGGTGATTCTGCGCCGGTTCCGTATGGCATTTCTACTATGCTCGCCGCATTCGAGTCCACTTCGTCGTAGATGCCGGATAGCGTGCTCGTCATGTTCAACAAGCTCTTGTTGCGCGAAGGAAGCCCTTGCTCGCTTTCCCTATCGTCGCCATCATCCTCGCTACGGGAGTTGTACGTCCGCAGTAGGCGCGCATTGAGCTGCGACAGGAAGTCTGATGACCGCCGAGTCTCGACTGGACTTGGAGGCGTCGCCTGCGAAAAATCGTGGGTGGGCGAGTCGGCCGAGTCGTTGAGTGTAGTGTCGAAAGTCCGCCGCGGAACGGGACGAAGGAGTGGTGGTGGTGCTTGTCCCGCGTTGGAAGGTTCAAAACGGTCATCCGCCATCTTCGCGTCTAGCTCCCGGTCCAAACAAGGGCCCTGTAGTGCGACAAGTCGTGCGTCGCAGTATTGCAGCGGATTACAATATCATAAAGAATGTGTGGTGAGCGAGCGTAAGAAGAGTGAAAGCAAAACACAAAGCAATAGCGAGCACGATGACTGCTGCTCGTGAATTGTCGCAGTATCTGGAACGGAAGGCAGGTCGAGGGAACTCTATGGTAAGGTTAGTGCACGTGCACACAAGCAGGGTCGCTTGGCCATATATGGATACGAGCCACCCATGGATGCATTGAACTCTTCGCAAGCCTACCTTGTATGGGAAAGAGTTTACAAATTGCGCGCTGAACACTCGTGGGAATGAAGAGGGGACTACAGGGTACATGTAGACTAGCGATCTTGGTCTGACGTTGTATGAGCGTGCATATGCATGGCTTTCTTTCATGTGACAATCGGACTCCACTCACGTCGATCACTCCGCAGACACCCGCTTCTCAACATTTATGATGCTTGTACCATGTTTCTTGTTGTATCTGTATTTCGCTATTCTGACTGCTTGCCCAGAGATCGTGCTTTTACACAAAGTTACTCATCTCCAAATGAAGCTCGCCTCACTTTGCTGCAGCCCTGTGAAGACATCTCTAAATCGCGGCCGCAGGAAATCCTTTTTGTGTCTATCCTCACATGCCACCGACTCCTGCTGGAAATGCTCAAGAACATAATGCATAAATTCCTGCTTTCACGAAGTCGTATAATCGTTACGGTGACCCCACAGTCTTCAAGCAGGACGCTTGTTGGGACTGTGTTCAGTCGACAATCGGCTCTAGGATGTTTCCACTAGGCTTTGTTAGCACAGACGTGCATGAACTGATGCTGCGGTACTTACGCCACGATGTTGGCCCAACCAATCAGTCGCCAATGCTTCTCGATACGTCTTGAAAGTGCAACCTTCTCGCCAATTTCTGTGCATGCAGGTGATGTTAGGGAAAGACGAGCGGCGTCAGCCTTGACAGCGATGACCTTGGCTCCCGTTGCGGTCGAGCCAATGTTGACCATCTGGTTACAAGTTAGCTTGACTCCAACGAAACAATACGTCCACATACCAGAACTTCGTTCTTTGCGAGTTTGGCAACCTTGGCTTGTTTTCCGTCCGCAGTCTTTACACCGAGCAATCTTCGGAGAAGGAAGTAGTTGACCTCAAGCTCGGTGTAGATGTTTGGCAAATGTCCACGGAGACCAAGAACGAAGCCGACAAGACGATCGGCACGGCACAGAGTTGGGTCGACACGGGTTCCGACACCGATTAAACCACCAGGCACCGCGAACTTCAGGTCGTTGTGCTCCGCGAACAAAGACACGACCCTCGAGAAAATGGGCTTACACTGGATCTTGCCAGCGCTGTCTTTTGACACGATGCCGGGCCTGATCTCAATCTCGTCACCCAACTTGAGCACACCAGTCAAAATACTGCCACCAGCAACACCACCCTTCAGCTCGTCGATCTCGGCACCAGGCTTGTTGACGTCGAATGATCGAATGACAATCATGTGGGGTTTCGCAGAGAAGTCTCGGACTGGAACTGGGATCTTGCTGATGAGGTGCTCGTTGATGGAGTCGATGTTGAACTTCAGCTGGGCAGAAATGGGGATGATAGGCGATCCGTCAGCGACGGTTCCACGGATGAACTTGAGGATCGATTCGTAGTGCGCGGCGGCGCTGTCTTCCCGCATCAGATCGACCTTGTTCTGGAGAATGATGATGTGGTTTAGCTTCATGATCTCGATGGCTGCAAGATGCTCGCTGGTCTGCGGTTGCGGGCAAGTTTCGTTTCCAGCAATGAGGAGCAGCGCGGCGTCCATGACGGCGGCACCTGACAACATCGTGCTCATGAGAATGTCGTGACCGGGGCAGTCGACGAATGAGACGTGTCGCTTCAGCCTGTATTTGCCTGCGCAGCCTTCGCGCTCGCAAGGCGGGTCGACCTCCTTCTCACTCTTGTACGACCGGTAGCATGTTGGGCGCGGGCACTCGGGATTGTCACACTGGTAGATCTTTGCGTTGGCATAACCGAGCTTGATGGTGATGTTTCGCTCGAGTTCGTTCTTGAACCGGACGGTCTGGACGCCAGAGATGGCCTTTACCACCGTACTCTTTCCGTGGGCGACGTGGCCAATTGTGCCGATATTGATGGTGGCTTGACGGGAGATGATCTCAGGTGAGAGCGGGTTCAGTGTGGAGAAGTCTATTGTGCCTGGCTCCGGCTGTTCTCTTGTCCACATTAGCTCTGTAGAAGCTGTCGCGTGCTGAAATGGGCAGCTCTTACGGGAGATATGGGCGCTCGACTGGTGCGGCGACTTCCTTTGCCTTCTTCAGCGCGGGCTTTGGCTTCGTCTCCTCAATTTCCTCGTGTTCGGACACGCTCTCGTCATCGCGATGCTCGTGCTCCGACTCAGAATCCATGCTGGGTGGTTGTTGGTGAATTTCGCGGGGTGTGTTGTCAATGAGAGGAGTCACGGGACGCGTATGAATTATGCACGAAGATTGGAGTAGGACGTCTGGCGCGGGCGACTTCGAGGATCCCACACTCAGCAAATTGGCGGCGTTGACTCAAGGATATTGTTCGCGGGGCAGGCGCACGGCCAATCGGCGTTGGAGATTCGCCGCGCTCCGAGGGCCATAAAACTTTGTTCTGGCGCGTCGTCCGCTTCTTCTTCATTATTGAACAACGCAAATTTTCAACACTCACTATAAAGCATTTTCTATGGAGAGACCCGTCGCCCATGTGGCGGTGTGAGGTTTCCATGAGAAAGAAAACCGTCATGTGAAGTGAAGACGAGACACCAGTGGCTGATCTTGGGTGCGGTTTCTTCGGCTCTTGAGCAATGGAAGAGAGCGCAATGATTGGCCGTACATACTGCTACACCCTGCATTCTGATATGTGCGATGAGGCATAGAAGAGTTGTTTGTAGCTTTTCTGATTGCGGTCTGGCTATACTTCATGCACGCATACAGCCGCCGTGAACGTGGCTAGCTGCGACACCTGAACAGGCAGCTGAGCGCACACAAGGATCGTTCGACCTCATTATTTGTTGCGCTACCTGCGTACATCATGGCCATTCTAAAATCTGATACCTGGGCCTCACATGGCTGGACATGTCGAGTATGACTTGCTTCGTCTTGATTTGCCGTCACGCTTATCTACCACCTCAAACTGCAAATATTACTTGTCGCACTCCGTCAACATGAGCTCCTAGACTATTTTCCTGCTTTACTTGGCACTATCCTGCTGCTTCGTTTGTAGAAGGTTGAATCGTGAACTATCAAGGTTAGAAATGGTTTTGCACAAACCGTTTTACTGTGTCAGAAGGTCTCGACAGCGACAATCCTAGCCAATTCACTCTTTTTGGATGCTACTGATTCAGTAGTCGAAGGCATGCATCCTCGCGGAATAGTGAGAACAACACAAGCCTAGTCCTAGTGCGTGGCTGCTGCCTTTCGGGCACGACGGCACGGGCACGGTAACGTTAATTGCCGATCGCGACAAAATCGTCCCGACAACCGTGTGCCCTCATGCACCCTTCACCAGTACATACACAGAGATGTTACCAGTGAGATGATGTCACATGCCAGTGACTACGCCGCGAGAGTTTGCCCCCACCATGCTATATTAGACATGTTTCACTCTTAGCGCCAGGCACACTCCACCAACATCTTCGTTTACCCCGTACCCGTGGCTGCGCCTCTCTGAGTGGCATGGCTCTATGCTTACCATTTGACTGCTTAGCTCCGGCGCCTATATAGATTCTCGGAAGCCACAAATCCATGGAAGACATCTTACGACCAGTTCCGAGCAGATAAACACAAACAAGTTTCAAAAGACTGACAGACATGGCTTTCAAGTTAGAACCTGGCATCGAGTATTTGACTCACAAGGTATGCCAATGCAACACTAGCCTGAGACCACTACTCATCAAATCATTAGGACCCTGAGCACGACCATGTCGAATCCGCCGACGGCTACGACGACTGTAAGGCTTGCGAATGTGCGAAAGTGAAAGAGATAGGACCGCATTGCGAACATTGCTATCATTGCGGGCCATGTTCGACTGCAGTGGCAATGGGATGCCGTCCATGTCCTTCTTGCTTCGACAGAAGTATCTATCCATCATATGTACTTCGCAAGCGCAAGGGGAGCGACCCGTATGGCATGAGGGGAATGGAGGACGATCCCGAAGCACGAGACTTTTATGAGAGTATGCCATCGCCTGGAACTCCTAACTACTATGAGCCCGACTTCGAGCTTACCGAGGAGAACAATGAGGAAGATACCTATGATGCTTTGACACATCACGAGTTCGATCCCACCGAAGATGGCGATATCGTAGCATATGAGTATTATGAGACTATGGACTCACCGGGGTCACTGAATATCAATCCTGTCACTCCGCCTCCAGGGGACGAAGGAGATGAGAAAGATGCTACGGTTGATCAAGTCGGAGTGGCAAAGACATCTAAGGACACATCAGCGACGCAGTAGCATATAAATCTGTATTCGATCGCTACCTTCTCATATGTCTGCTCTACACAACGCTTTTTGGTACACGTTTTAATTTGTTCTATCTCGTGCCAAGTGTGGGGAAATCTGAAAACAAGAGAGAAATTACACGTATCCATCTCACATCTACGACGGCTTGCAAAGCGGCGAACAAAACGGCGCCCCACACCACCCTTGGACACAAGGCTTTGGGGGCTTTGGCTCCGGTGGTGGCGGTGGTGGCGGCGGCGGCGGTGTAGGAGGCTTTGGAGTTGGAGTAGGTGGCGGTGCTGCAGCCGGTGTAGAGAAAGTAATAAGCTTACCCGTCTCCTCTGGTGTCCACGGGCAAGGATTTGTCGCAGATGGCTTTACATACCACATGGTTGCATGGTTGTCACCGCACTGGCAATATTCCTTTGGTTCGCGGGCCTGTCGTGGTGCAGCACTGCTGGCATATCAGTAATTGTCCTCCTCTCAGGCCATCGAATTCGCGAAGACTCACCCATACAAACAATACGGTCCAGTGTCCTCCTTCTTATATCCTGGCATTTTGCTCTTGTCGCCACCCCAGATTTTGTCCAGCGACTCCTTGGCCTGCTTCAGCAGCGTGTCCGAACTGGGGACTTCGGGAAACGGCTCGTCGGGGTCGGGCTCCTGTCTGTCGAACTCAGGGGCTTCGCAGCCACAGCCTTTGAATTTGTCGGCTTGGCACTTGTCCTTGTCGTCGCCTTTGCAGTCGTCGACGTCGCACTTGGGGGCTTCCGCGGGACAGCATTGGCAGCCTTTCAGTTGGCCGTTGGCGTTGCACTTCAAACTTTGGTTCTTGACTGGATATTAGCATATCTTTCTGGGGAACGCGTGGAAAGGTACTCACACTTCCGGAGCAGTCTTGTGCAGAGCATTTCGGCGGGCCTTCCTTGGGGCAGTTCTGCTCCTCGCATGGGCCTTGACTTGGATTAGTTCGCTGTCACTTCACCCATGAGCGATCTACTTACAGTTTTGCTTGTCTCCCTTCGAACACAATCCCAAAGGAGTGTTGCCACCGCAGTCATCGCAGTCTGGCTTGTTGCCGTTGCTCTTGCATGTTTTGTCGTCCTCTTTTGAACCTTCTGGTTTCTGCGGTGGAGGTTGAAACACAATAGCTGCTGCAGCCGCATTTTGAGCTATCAATGTCAGCATATTTGTTATTCTAGCACTCATATGGTGGTACTCACATGCAAGGTACCATGCGACACCGCCAGCGAACACGACAGCAGCTACAGTCTCAAGTCCTCCGCCTGCGCCACTGGCCGTAGCAGTCTCTGTCAGCGTAACAGTCGTCGATGCTCGTAGTCCCTTATAGTCGTCAAGTGTCATCGGCTCCCAGACAACAGTTCCAGTCTGGCCATTAACGACTGAAGTCACGGTAACCTTTGGACCGTTATCTGGTCCACCATTATCAGAGCACTTGCAGTAGTAGCCGCGACATGGCTTCCCGCCAGGGCAGAATGACTGATCACCGGATACGAGTAGATCGTTGCAAGTGCCCTTCACCTTGGAGTCGCCACCGCACATGGAGCACTTCTTTGGATCGTCCTCGAAGAATTCTGGGCAGAACGCGAATGGAATCTGCTTAGCCTGTCGCTTTGCTTCGAGTTCGAGGTTGCGGCGGGAAGGCTTGATCTCGCCATTCACCGTAACTCGATGAGGAAGAGACCATTGTGTCGGCTGCGATCTTGGAAGGAGAGCCCGAGCAGCTGGACTTGGGACAAGTGCGGCAAGACCTTGTGGGATGAAAGCAGTTAAGAGTGAAGCAAAGATGAGGTTGCAGGTCCTCATGATAGCTGTCTTGCTAGACAATGTAGAATAGTAATTTGATGGTGATTGAGCACTCTGAATGAGGGCGGTATGATGAGCTTATGAAGACCGCAGCGTCTGTCACCTTACAGTGCACTGCCGTCAGATCGTACACTGTAGCATCATTCTCCGTGCTCTCTCCATGAAAGTCCGTTCTTTGGTCATCAAGTCTTTTTTTCGGTCGTTCGACGTGATCCAATGCACAGCCTGCGAGTCAGCCTTGCGAAAGTTCCCCGAGGTTGGTGTTGGAGTCAAGTTCAAACATAATATTTCGCCCCAATCCGGTGTCGGACGATGAGCACGATGCAGCCACTAAGTTACAATGTTCCATCTCGCGGTAGGCCTGATTTTAGTAGAGGTGCGCGCTTCGCACCGACTGGACAGGACCTCAAGTAACATGTCTCCGAAGGGCCTAAAGCATCAGGCCACCCTGCGTGCGATGTCGTCATGCTGAGTTCTCCACGTGTTTCAGTACCATGTACCCTCGTGTTGGGATTTGAGGCTGGTGATGTGTCCGGCTTACACAGATACTAAGTTTGGCTCTCGCTCTACTGTGCCACCTTGGCAATCGAACCGTTCGCGTGGCTGAGCTTACTTTTCTACACGTTAGTGTATGCGGGTTTACACCTGGTCAGTGTGGCCCCAGCCACTACACCCGGGGCAATCAAACTACGCCGCAACATCTTGGACCCCGAGATCTCACACTTCCAACCTGATGGATCACGATGCACATGGGTTCGAAAGAAATCGGAAAACTGATATCAGAATATGATTCGTTTGCATGAGGCTGAGCTGGAAGCCTTGCATTGCACTGCTTCATTTAGCCACGAAAAATCAGGTAACGCAATCCGTCTATACCCTGGTCATGACCACTCATCATGGCCTATGCTCTTAATGATGTGTTAGCGTAGGCATACTTGTCGAGTGCCACGGTGTTGTGGCCCGAAACGCTACTCCGGCTTGACTTTCTCAGTTCTGCTGTAACATGTATAAGACGAGTGAGCTGTCGGAACTTGAATACAAACTTTACGTCTTTCTTATATATCCCATCCACTACTTTCAATTCATCAGAATGTTGTTTGTTCACAGATTAGCGTGTTTGGTGTCCGCGTTGGCGGCCACAGCGCATTCGCGCATCATCCCTATGAATTGCAACCAAAGAACAGAGAGTCAAGATGTCGCCAACGCCATCAAGGACGTCGCAGAGGTTGCAAAAGGCATGAAATCAAGCCGCCACTTCCACATATCTACTGACGTAAGATTCAGCTGCTGCTGCTGCTCTCGTGTCTGGCAAGATCAACGGCAAAGATGATGTGTTCGCCGCAGCCTATGATCCTCTAATGTACGCAATAGATCGACCAGGTTTGGCTCGTAAGTATTCCCGCCCAGGATGATGCTTGTCGTAGCGCTCTTACTAACAGGATGCGACTTCAATAGTGACCCTAGGTAGATTAGCCACACTGGAAAGCTCAACCACTCTCAATGTCCAGATATATTGCAGAGAGAACCACATCCATTACCACAAGGATGATCCCAAGAGCTACTGGGAGGACAGAGACTACTACAGCAGAACCAATGGCCAGATGATGCCTATTGGGGTTGCAAAAAACTCAAAGGACAAACCTGGCGTGAAGGGATCCTATACCACTCTCGGTAAGTTGCAACTGGCGAGGCTGATCAGCAAAAAATCGCACACATAACACACTCTATTGCACATACTTACGAGATTATACAGGCTATAAGCATAGTGACGCATTCGACACCTCCGGCATGGCGCATATTTTCCTCCACCCAAAGCGCCTGAGTCCACCAGCTGGGACCGATAGAGACCTGCGCCGCTACCCCGACATCATCAAAGACGGTCTCGACGGCAAGCATAACAAGATCGAGGACATCAAGCCTTTGGCACAGACTCTGATGCATGAATTGCTACACGCCATTGGCGACTGTAAGTGGTGATCTAATCTTTCTATTGTAGCCTGACTGACACGATACGACAGTGGGCCCTCCAGACCCGGCTTCCAAGAAGCGATACCAGCTCATCAATGATGGACCGAGCGGCAAGCCAAAAGTATATGGTTGGGCAGCTTGTAATGCACGCAAGACGGGAAAAGAAAAGAACAATGATATCGCTGACTGTATCACCTATTTGGCGCAGGCTATCTATCTGCAGATTCAGGGTAAAGATACATTCTGGACAACAGGGGAGGTAGACCCTAAGACTTTAGCCCCTAAGCAAAACCCCTAGAGAAGAAGGATCATATGTTGGGTAATTTCGGAAAGCTGGTTTTTGGGTACGGATGACCTCTCGGGAACATCGACTTGTAGATCCTCTTCAGTGCAAAACTTTGTTCGAACTCCTCACTTCTGAAATGAACGCGAGATCGAACAGGCTTGTTTCTATGATCTCAACTAGTTTCGAGCGAGGCGAACGGACTGCAAATATATACTTGTTGAGATTGACGTTGATAGCAACCTTGGAGATGTTTCTCGTCGCATGAAGGGCACCAAGTATCCGATCAACTTTACATGGAAAAGACCAACGAAATGGTTTCAACGCAGGTTAGTATGTAGCTGTTGCCTCATAAGCAGGAGCACTCAGCCACCAGGTGCTGCAACAATTCGCATGCGCCCTGCTTGAATCTAACTATTAGAGAACGAAGGCTATCTGATATGTGCACTTGAGGAGATTCAATATTGTATTAAGACGCAAAAAAATGCTGGAAGAGCCTTCAAGTCAGACAGCTTATCTCAGTTACGCTTAAATACTGTCACCTTTCCAGGCTGAATGTCCGCAGACAGAAGGAGATTTACCATGCTACAGAGCTGCCTGCAAATGCAGCGTCAGTGAACATTACTGAGTCAACGACAACGCCGGATGTACTGATAGAAATCTTAGTTGTCAGTCATCACCTTAATGATCGAAGCTTGATGGCAGCAGCTCTAGCTTGTATGCGCCATCGCATTACATGCGGATTTGTTGAGAATTATGAATTGATCGCTGCATTGAGGCGCGTGTACGAGCAAGAGCAAGATGCTGGCGTTGGTGAGAAAGAAGCAGCAGTGCTTCTAAAACCGATTCTTCAGAGCGTCGCTGCTATTCACATGTCAGCTTTTCTTTTTCCAGGCGCAATTAAGGAGGCCTTTACTCGGGCCCTGCAGTGCGATCAACTTCAGGAAGATTGGAAGATGCTAGAGAAAGTAGATGTTCAATTCCTACGGCTCTCAATGTGAGGGTGAGCATGTACATCATATTACGGTATAGAAATCACATTAGGTAATACTTGCGTTCGTATTCTATGAACTGTACTTTGAAGTCACACACGATCATCATCGCTACCATTCTCTCCTACACCGCCATTTCCACGCTTTCCTTCCGCACTTCGTAACACCGCTCAACTGTCCTTACCAGAAGGATCTACTTTTACAGCCCCAACTGATCCGCTGCTTTTTCTTGACTATATGCAGCATAAACACCATTCATATATCGAGCACGACAAAATGCTTGTAAGCAACTCCGCAAAGACTTCGTCTAGCAGCTCCAGCTACATCTAAGCGCTTCCGGTGAGCTTGGCTTTGCTGGCGGCAAGAGCGGCAGACAAGCTGTACTGGGTGTTGACACCATCGATACGGTGGACAGCGTTGAGGTTCTTGACGAGGGTAATCTGGAAACAGGTAGCGGTACCCTGGCGGGACGCAATCGTGGAGTAGGCAAGGAAGTACTCCCAGATCTATCGCATTGTTAGCATTTGAAGCTCAGTGTTCATTTTGTGAGACTTACGCGGTACCATCGCTTTCCGTACTTGGCAGTGACCTTGTCCTTGTTTGCGAGCCAGTTACGGTACCACCTCCAGAGGGTAGCAGAGTAGTGTACACCAATTGTGTCGACCATCTTGACTTCAAAGCCAGCGGCCTCGAGAGTGTCGACAACGAATCCGAGAGGAGTAGAAGCGTCAGCACCTGGGAAGACATACTTGTTCATGAAAAGACCCCAGGTGAAGTCCTCGAATTGCCAGGGCTTACGGAGACCGGCAATCTGGAGGAAGAAGGTACCGTCATCGTCGAGCATGTCGTAAACCTGGCGGAAAAAGCCACCGAGACGACGAACACCGACGTGCTCAGCCATCTCGAGACAGGTGATCTTGTTGAAGCCGCCCTCAGGGACGGGAATGTCGCGGTAGTCCATGCAGAGAATTCTGGACTGGTCTTCCTCGATGCCAGACTTCCTGAGGCCGTTATTACCCCAAGCAGTCTGGTTGCGACCAAGAGTGACACCAGTAACGTTTGCACCGTAGTTGACAGAGGCGAAGCGAGCAAGAGTGCCCCAACCGCAACCAATGTCGAGCATCCTCTCGTCCTTCTGCAAGTCGATCTTCTCGCAGACGATGGCCATCTTGTTGTCCTGGAGCTGCTCGAGGCTCTCCTCTTTGTTGATATCGGAAATCACACCGGAAGTGTAGATCATGCGTGGACCGAGGAACCAGCCGTAGAAGTCGTCGCCGCGGTCGTAGTGGTCTCGGACCTGTTCCTCGTCTGCGCAGGTATTAGTCTTTGACCACGTATATCGAGTAATTCTCTGCCAACATACCCTGGGACCTGGAGTGCATAATCATCTCAGGGAGGAAACCGAAGAGGAAGTGCTTAATCAGACCAAGAGTGAAGCGCGGCTTGGACCAGTCGTGGCGCCACTCGAGGATCTCCAGCATGTCGCCATTGAGCTCCAGCTCGCCGTCGAAGTACTTCTCCTGGAAAGTCTCAAGGGGAATTTGCTTCTTGCCGTAGTATGCATCGCGGTCCTCGGCCTTGTTGAACTTGAGGTAATGCTCAATGGGCTTGCCGGGCAGCTTGGCCTTTTCGTTCTTGCGAGGAGCGAACTCGGAGGTGAGCCACCAGAAGGGGCCCAGGATGGGGAGGAACAAAACAAGGGCGAGGAATACCCAGGTCTTGAAGCCCATGCCCCAGCTGTATGTGATGTATGCGGGAACACCAACGAGGAGGGAGATGAGGAAGGTGTTGTTGAAAGAGTCGCGGCCAGAGCCTTCTGCGGGCAGAGGAGCATTGGCAATGGTAGGGTACTGTTGTTGACGAAATGTTAGCTTGCTGGCATTCCATCTCGTCTCTCAATGGCTGACGCGGTTCTCGTCAACTTATTCACCAGCAGTACGTACCGAAGTTGTCTTCACACCACAATCGAACTTGGGCTCCATGGGCGAGGGCGCCGGTGGCGTCTCTACCCACTCGAAATTCTCCTCAGAAGTATTGCTGCTCATTTTCGCGCCTTCTTGAGGGACTTCTCGAGGAATTTTGCAAGACAAGAGGTGTTGAGGACTTGGGAGAGCGGTCGGGCGGTGAGCTAAGCGAGAACTGGGGCAGGGAGCTTAGCTCCAGATTTATGGTACTCTCCGCTTCGTCGGATTGGAAGCTGAACGCGCGTACTTTTCACGTACAACTATTATGATTGAGGCTTCGTGAACGAGGGCGCTCGGAGACGTGTTTTTGTGAGAGGTGCACATGTGGTCGACATATTGAATGGTGCTCTAATAGTCCTCGTCCGCGTGCCTCGCATCGCTTTCCCCCAGGGTCCCGGTACAGGCCCACTTGTGCATCTTTCGTGTTATCTAGCCGTCCGATTGCGAGCCTGTCACAAGCAAAACCTCCTTGACTCGATTGATTGCCTCCTTGCTGACACCAGTATACTCTAGATACTGCTCCGTTGTACCGTAATTCTCCTGGATATGCGAATGCACGCTGCTCACCACGTCAGGAGGACACACCGCGAATTGCTCAGTGAGGCCAATCGAGCTGATTTCCTTCATGCGCTGTTCCTTCTCGGGTGCGAGTTCTGACTCGGAAAGTCTGTAATCCCTGTCGATTGCTGCCTCGTCGACACCGAGCAGGAAAAGCACAAGCATCACAATCAGTCCTGTCCGGTCTTTGCCTTGCGTGCAATGTACTAGGACGGGCCAACTCTTCTCGTCTGCTAGGACGTCGAAAACTTGCTTGACCTCACGTCTGCACACATCCATGGAGCTTGTAGCGAGACCGACAAGACCCATCTCCTCCATGTGTGGAGCGATGATCTTGATTGCGTCCAGACGGTAGCCAAAGAGCATCAGGCCGGCCAGCCTGAAGAATTCAGCCCATGAGAGTTTCGACATTAACATGCGGGAAAACGACGAGCCGTTGAAGTTGATCTCATGATACGTGATGCCAGTCATTTTCAGGGGCTGTGATACCTCATCATTGGTTTGTGGAATTGCTGCAGAGGCTTTGATGTTGGCGTCTCTTTTTTGCGCCTGTTCAATATGCTCTGTTCTGCGACCGTCAACATGGATCCACCAGAAGGCAGCGCAGACCTACTTCGTTCGCAGGTCGATGATGCTCTTTAGCCCGTAATCTTTCAGAAGCTTTTCCCTGTCCTGCGTGGATGCTTCGTCTGACAATCGTTAGTTCTGGACAGATGATTCAAGCTTCTGACTGACCTGGTCGAGCACTACGGAAGAGTAGACCCGTCTTCAAACGCCTATAACGTGTTAGAAATAATTTTGTATCGTGAGGGAGAAAATACTTGGTACTGGTGGCTCTGTTGGCGAAGTCGCCAGCATCTCGAAAATTCAGTATGCTTCTCAAGGGTGCTTGGGTTGAGTCTTCCATCACGAATGAGAAATAACAGTAATGTTTTTACTGTGAAGTTCGGAGGCAGAGTTACCTGCTGCCAAGGTGACGTAGGTCCAACTAGCTGAATTCGGAAGGACCACTATAAATGGGTGCATCCTGGTAGCATTTCGAGTTTTGAACCATCGCGAATTTCTGTTTCTCGCGCTCGAGCTCAATGTCTTGAACGAGTGTTTGTGAATCAACCGTACCGCGTTTGGGAGGTTACTCGATTGTGTGATGCGATCGATGGTGACAGGCTGTGACAGCGTCGTTTCGCGTTTCAAAATAGACTTCTCACCATCTGGCCATGGTATTAGATTTTGATATCATCGTATCACCCAATTGAGTAACCCCCTGACCGCGTTACGGAACACAGTCACAGAAGATTCGCCGAACGCTTGAGGCGGCGGGCCGATAGTAGTCGCCGGACCGTCACGGAATCATGTGCCAGAAAACAGGTACATACACCTACCTAACTTTTATTTGCCGCCACAAGAATGAACTCACTTGTCCCACGAAAGAGCTCCTATGGTTCGCGTGACAAGTGCTCGGGTCAGAGCATGGCAAGATGCAAGGTTGTTTGCATCTGGAGAAGACTGAAGCGTGAGATGTGAGCAGGGATTATCAGCCGTAAGAGTGAAGAGTTCAAGCTAAATCGTAACTTCTAAGCCGCTTTTGATCCGCAGCAAGCCTAACGTGGTTAAGACAGGTGTCTCGATCTACAGGGCAAGTGCGACCACCCCATAAAGAGGAAGGTACGCTAGGGCGATCATCAATGACATCACCGCATCCAACGGATCAAATACAGCGCCATCATCATATTAGCCATGGTCGCAACAGACGCTGCTCAGGTCGCATTCATCTGTATCTCCCAGCAATTTCACTTTTGAATAGACATATCGGAACAAAATCGAAATAGATCGATCGCGCGACATCGGTTTGCGGCCACCATGTCGACAACAGCTCTGACTGCAAGCGTCCCTCAGGGCGCTGACAGTGGATCCCGTAGCACTGCGGATAATGCGGCTTCCCCGAAAGCTGCCGAGACAGACATGCGCTGCCCTGATCCATCGGCGCATCACCACTCAAAGAACAGCGCATTGCAAAACCAGGCATCCGCCGCTGCTTTGTATTCGACCAACCCCAGCAAAGGACACCAGCAGCAAACACAGAGGATAAACCCGTTGGGACCCGACGGCAAGCTCTCCTCAGCTAGTAAGTAGCACACGGATGATTTGCCAGTTGTGTCAAGTCTAACACGTACAGGTGCTGCTACCAGCCTCAAATATGCGAAAGCTTCCGACCTGCCTAGCTTTCCTGTCGTAGGAATTGACACTCAATCATCTGCTGGTGCCGCGGCACTATTAGCCAACCAGAACAAGAAGAGCCCCGAGTATTGGAAACCCGAGCAATCATCTGCTGCTGGCAAGGCTGCTTTGTTGGCACACGGATACAAGATGGCCCCTTTGTGGCAGCCAGAAGCAAGCGCTGCAGGCTCGAAGGCAGCTCTTCTCGCCCATAAAGACGGCCCAAAATTGAATTTGTGGCAGCCACAAGCCAGCGCAGACGGTCATTCCGCTGCGACCATAGCAATGCGCCAGAAGAGTTTGGGCCCAGGTGCCGTTGACTACGGATATACTGACGAGGGGAGGAAGAACGCCTTCACTGCAGCGACCGGTGCGCATGCCTCCTCAAACCGCCAACGTGCTCAATCAGTTCCAGCGCCAGCGGAGATATACCCCGACTCAAGGAACTCAGCCAAAAATGCGCTGAGCGCTGCCACTCTCGCTCATAGTCCTTCTATGAAGGCGAAGTCGCAGGCACATACGCCAGATTCGAACAGACTCGGTCATGGTGCAATGGAAGCTGCGCGTATTCAGCATGCCAAAAGCATATCCAGGGATATGTACACTAGTGCCCCTCCGGTTGCGCTGGAGACTGAGGAGAAGAAGCACAACGATGCCCTCCGAGCCTCCGCTATTTCTATGGCAAAGAAGATGTATGACCCACAGCAGCAACGCGCCGACGGTGCATCAGCTGCACGCTCGGGTGCCACCATTGCACATGGCCAGCAACCGTCCCTCGGTGAGCAAGATATTAAGTCACAGGCCATGCGCTACATAGGCATTCAGGAAGCTGCACAGAAGCTTGCCCAGGAAAGACTGGCCAAAATTGGGTACGACGAGAATGCGGCTTACCGCAGCCACTACGGCTATGAAAAGCCCCGCTCCAGGTTCTCAATCCGCGGTCGTGGTCGTGCGAACAGCGACACAAAGGCTGCTCCTGCCGACGATTCTGACTCCGACGAGGATGACTTCCGATCGAGGCGCATACGCTCACAGATGGATCAATTCAATAAGCAGTTGGCAGATGTTGACGCTCAGAAGCGCGAGAACGACCGCAAGTCCCTTCTTGCTGCAGCCGAGCGCAAGGTGCATGCCCAGCTGCAAGGTATGGATCAAAAGATCTACGACAAGACGGGCAAGATGTCGCCTGCCATGATTGACCAATGGGATGAGAAAGCGCGACAGAGGGCGTTGGCAAACTCTGAAGTGCGCATGGAGAACCACGGTAGAGTGCATCTTGGTAACGGAAAGTACATGGACCAAGGCGACATCGATGCAATTGCGCAAGCCCGGATCCAGCCCACTTTGGACGAGATCTCCGAGAAGACAGAGAAGCGCCGCGCAGAAGACGAAAAGCGCAGGGCTGAGGAGGAAGAGCGTAGGCTCGAGTTGGAGGAGAAGAAGCGCCATGAAAGGAGCGAAAAGGAACGCGCTGCAGAGATCAAGGCTGGAGAGAAGCAAACAAGGGGTATGCCATTCTCACTAACTACATTCCTCATTAAGACTAACATTCGACAGACGAGGAGAAGAAAGCTGCAAAGCTTCGAAGCGCTGAAGAGAAGGCTGCGGCAAAGCAAGAGAAGGAGCACGCCAAACAGGAGAAGAGAAAGTCGAAGGAAGTGCCAGCCGTTGCACCAGTGTCCACAGGAAACATTACCACGGTGACCTCAGCCGACAACGAGGACCTTTATCGTGATTCGACTGCTAACGAGGCCGAACCTGCCTCTCCCACGTCCCCGAATACAAAGGGTATCAAGTCGATTTTCAGCAAGCTGAAGCGTCGCTCTAAGCAGACATCTGCCGGCACAGTCAATACGGCAGAAATGGGCAAAGGCAAAGAGCAGCCTGGCTTTGTTGGCGGCGCTTCCCTTCGTTCATCAACGTCGCAACCACAGTCTCAGCCTGTTGCAAGCACCAGCGCTACCTCTGATGATGAGCGTCCTCACAACTTGGGCGATATTGAGCCTGCTTCCGTGCCACACGTTGATGAGCTCAACGACTCCTACTCAGAAGTGTCCTCTCTTTCGGATTACGAAGAGCCCATGGTAACCCGAGGACGCTCCGCTGAGCGCATCACCAGCACCGACACCAAGAAGTCTGGCGCTACTGATTTTGAAGAGGCTCAGGATCACTTCGATGAAGGACTCGCTCCTCCTCCCACGTTTACCACTAATGCGGACAGGGGCAAGGGTAGCCCGAACCGCGACTCCAAGTTCCATGAGGTTGGGATCTAAGCTTGATGTCGTTACGATTGTGCATGATATTCTGTGTTTTGATACCGATTTGCTTGCTGAGTTTGTGCGCGCTTGTGTTGCGGCTGAGTATATAGTAACAATCGAGCAAGTTTGCTTGAGGTAGTAAGAATAATTATAGCAATTGAATGAAGAATTGGAGTATGATTGGTGCCAATGGCAAACCTTGGGCGACTCTGTGCGCACCTGGGCATGAGATTCTCACCCTGTTGACGCAAGTACTGCAAGTGGTCAAATATGGCGGAAAGTAAACAGAGTCATTCATTAGCCCGAAGTTATACAAAGCATAGCTAAGCTTCGGAAGTGACGGGGAGGGCCTGTGTATAGCTTCAGGATCTGTTATACTATAGTCACTTTTCATCGCAATTGACATGTGTCAAATAGGTGACGTCGGGGCTCGGACATTCTCAGTTGCGATTGAATGCTTGTCTCTGCAGGCATATTCGATATGAACCAGGGAATAATTCATCACAGCCATCATCTCCTGCCCAACTTGACCATCACCTTCGACGGCGACTGTAGACTTTCCAGAAGCTCGCCTGCATGGTGCAGGGGTTGACGGCTTCGACGACTCTAGCGGATTGTGGCTAGACGCTAGTGCCGGGGGCCAAGGCACTGCCGTCAGCGAGCGTATGTGTACACGAGCTCCTTTCTGGAAGCCATCAACACCTTGCAACTTCACCTCACCCCACCTCTCCCACCCGTCTCTCATTTCCTATTGCGCGCCTCTGGAGTTGTGCATCTGGGCTTGATTCTTCCTTTTCTTCCAATACCTCTATTCGCGCGCCCTCTCTCTGGGCACCAGGAGCTGGTCTGTCGCAAACATGGCTTCAAAACCAATTCCATTGCACGTCGCGCAGCCGACGCTGGTACGTCCATCAATATCAGAAGTCTAGAAATACAGAGGCTAACGATTGGGTGCATAGCTCACGAACCTGAACATCACCGTACGTTTGCTGGACAAAGCCGAGCTATCAAGGCAGCAAGGGTATGGAAGCTAACACGAGACACAGCCGGCATCGATATCATGGCAAAATTGTGTATGTGAATCCATTCCAGACAATCCGCCATTGGCAGATGCGCTGACAGCTTTGATAGACGCTCGAGTCCGACAAGTACGTTTGCGTGCGCCAGGTCAACAGCGAAGCCAACGCACCCGCCGAGACGGTCATCATCGATCTGAAGAACACAAACAACATCATCCGAAGGCCGATACGCGCCGACAGCGCCATCATGCACTTGACGGAGCCCATCATAGCTCTCAAGGCGCAGGGCCGGACGCTGCAGTTGTTCAACCTCGAGACCAAGGAGCGTCTGCAGACATACAGCCATCAAGAGGACATCCAGTTCTGGAGATGGGTCAGCCAGACAACCCTTGCGCTTGTCAGCACAAAGGCCGTGTACCATTGGGATGTGCTCGACTCGAACAACTCTGCAGCACCACGCAAGATCTTCGACCGCGGCGAGCAGCTCGAGGTATGTAAACATGGAATTGGGGCTATATGAGCAACCTGACCTTTTGCGCAGAACAACCAAATCATCAACTATGTCACCAACGACGATGAGAGCTGGTCCTGCTTAGTCGGCATCACCTCGAACCCGGCGGGTGGCATTCGCGGCAACATGCAGCTGTTCTCTAAGGCCAGGAACGTCAGCCAGCCTCTCGAGGGTCACGCGGCTACATTCGGCACCATTCGTCTCGACGGCGCTGCCACCGATACCAAGCTTTTCGCATTCGCCGTCAAGTCAACGTCCGGAGAAGCCAAGATCAACATCGTTGAGGTCGACCACAACGCCTCGAACCCGGCCTTCCCAAAGCGATTGATCCCGATCCACTGGCCTGCCGAGGGCACTGGCGATTTCCCGCTCGGCATCCACATTGCGCACAAGTACGGCATCCTGATCGTAATCACAAAGTTTGGTTTCATCCATCTTCATGATCTTGAGACTGGCACAGCCCTGTTCTTGAACAGGATCTCGGAGGAGACAGTCTTCACAACGGCCCGCGACGACGATGGCACCGGTGTGGTTGTGATCAACAAGCGCGGACAGGTGCTTCACACTACAATCCGTGAGGATGCTTTGATCCCATACATTATGGAGAACCCGGCATGTGCGGAGATCGCCTACAAGCTCGCTTCGAAGGGTGGCCTTCCGGGAGCCGACCAGCTGTATTCTCAGCGATTTGAGAACCTGATGACACAAGGCAACTTCGCCGAAGCTGCAAAGGTCGCGGCCAACTCTCCACGAGGCTTCCTACGCACAATGAACACCATCAACAGGCTGCGACAAGTGCCGTCCCAGCCCGGTCAGATCACAACTCTGCTGCAGTACTTCGGTCAGCTATTGGACAAAGGTGGATTGAACCGGGAAGAGACTCTGGAGCTGGCACGTCCAGTTTTCGTACAGGGCCGCAAGCACTTGATCGAGAAATGGCAGAAGGAGGGCAAACTTTTCTGCTCAGAAGAGCTTGGAGACCTTGCGAAACCCCACGACCTGAACCTTGCTCTGGCCATCTACAAGGACGCGAACGTACCCCAGAAGGTCGTTGCTGCTCTAGCTGAGCTCGGCCATTACGATCTCATCCTCCAATACTGCAACGGCGTCGGCTACACACCGGACTACAACGTCCTGCTTCAACACGTGGTCAGGAGCAACGGAGAGAAGGGAACAGAGTTTGCTTCACAACTTGTGAAGAACGAGGGTGGGCCACTCATCAGCATCGATCGCGTTGTCGACATCTTCCAGTCTCAGGGCATGATCCAACAAGCTACCGCGTTCCTTCTCGATGTGCTGTCAAACGACCTGCCAGAGGAAGGTCACATGCAAACCAAGCTATTGGAGATGAACTTGCTCAATGCACCTCAAGTCGCGGATGCTATCCTCGGAAACGAGATGTTCCACCACTACGACAAGGCGCGCATTGCCTCACTCTGCGAGAATGCTGGCCTACTCACCCGTGCTTTGGAGCACAACGAGGACCCAGCCGCTGTCAAGCGCATTATCGTCCAGACCGACAAGCTGCCTGAGGAGTGGCTGATCAACTACTTTGGCCAGCTTACCGTTGAGCTTTCTCTCGATTGCCTCGACGCAATGCTGACGACGAACATCCGACAAAACCTGCAGGCCGTCATTCGCATCGCGCAGAAGTACTCAGATCTGCTCGGTGCCACCAAGATCATCGACCTCTTAGAGAAGCATCGGACGGCCGAGGGTCTTTTCTACTTCCTAGGAAGCATCGTCAATGTCGTGGAAGACAAAGATGTGACTTTCAAGTATATCGAGGCGGCTACTACTATGGGCCAGCTGAACGAAGTTGAGCGTATTTGCCGAGAGAGCAACGCCTACGACCCAGAAAAGGTCAAGAACTTCCTCAAGGAGGCCAACCTTACTGAGCAGCTTCCTCTGATTATCGTTTGCGACCGATTCAACTTCATCCACGACTTGGTTCTCTACCTCTACAAGAAGCAGCAGTTCAAGTCGATCGAGGTTTACGTACAGCGTGTCAACCCAGCCAGGACACCTGCAGTCATCGGCGGATTGCTCGACGTCGACTGTGACGAAAGCATCATCAAGGGCCTGCTAGCCTCCGTGACTCCCTCGTCGATACCCATCGACGAGTTGGTCAGTGAAGTCGAGTCACGCAATCGCTTGAAGCTGCTTCTTCCCTTCTTGGAGCAGACTTTGGCCAGCGGTAACCAGCAACAAGCTGTGTACAACGCCCTCGCTAAGATCTATATCGACTCCAACAACAACCCTGAGAAGTTCTTGAAGGAGAACGACCAGTACGATACCTTGAGTGTCGGAAAGTACTGCGAGAAGCGCGATCCCAGCCTTGCTTTCATTGCGTACGAGAAGGGACAAAATGATCTTGAGCTCATCCACATCACTAACGAGAATGCCATGTTCAAGGCTCAGGCTCGATACCTGCTCGAGCGAGCCGATTCGGAGATCTGGGACTACGTACTGTCTCCCAACAACATGCACCGACGTTCGTTGGTCGACCAGGTCACTTCGACCGCTGTACCTTGTGAGTATAATCATGTTCCCTACAAAATGCCGTTGGGCGAAACAGCAGCCTGAAGGCATACGCCGTAGTCTCATGTTGCTTGTCTGGTCGACAGGCATCGTACATCCTCCGTTATCATGAACATATGCTGCTGAACATATGCTGACTCTAACTCTAGCTTCTACCGACCCCGACAAGGTTTCTGTAGCTGTCAAGGCCTTCATTACTGGCGACATGCCCGCGGAGCTCATCGAGCTGCTCGAGAAGATCATCTTAGAGCCTTCTAGCTTCAGCGACAACCCGTCTCTCCAGAACCTACTCATGCTTACTGCTGCCAAGTCTGACCGTGGTCGCATGATGGATTACATCCACCAGCTCGAGCACTACACACCCGAGGACATTGCTCAGCAGTGTATCGAGGTCGGCATGTACGAAGAAGCTTTCGAGATCTACAAGAAACACGACCAGCATTTCGATGCTGCCAATGTTCTCATCGAGCATGTCGTCTCCATCGACCGCGCACAAGAGTA
>Ga0265780_10002093_pt1 | contig 27583 bp, 23 predicted proteins | sample P1T30metagenome_FD_192432 | JGI IMG/M metagenome (GOLD analysis project Ga0265780, IMG submission 192432) | Plant litter microbial communities from East Loma Ridge, Irvine, California - P1 T30 | ecosystem: Environmental > Terrestrial > Plant litter > Unclassified | place: USA: California...
TTGTCGACTGCATGTTATTGGACGTGTAGCGACAAGGCTACTATGTGGTAAACTAGCGAGGCATTCCTGTGTCATTCTGTGGTGGCTGTCTTCAGCCTGATTTTGGCCAAGCGTACATTGCTAGTTGCTGAGATGATATTGGTAGTCGCGTCGATGGTGTGTTTGCGATGGCTCCAATTGAGCTGATCACAGCTAGGGCTTCAGCCATGATAAGAGTGGGTATAGGCGAAAAGTACAATGTAAGGTGTGGGAGATGCAAGATGGACGCGACGAGTTCGACCAACACTGAAAGAATACAGATCTTACACTTCTCAGCCTTGCGTTCCAACTCTCCGCATTCAGAGCTGCACTGCGGAGAATCAACGAATGGCTAGAACTCCCATGAGTGCATGCCCACCACCAACTGATCACGGACCTCGACGAAACACTCACATTTTGCAGCACACTCGTCGTCAAGATTGAGCGTTTGACTGCCGAGTGGAAAAGACTTTCTCGGCGATGTGTCTTCCATTGCTACGCGCTGGAAAGTCACTTCTGGTGGTAAGCATCCGAGCAATGTGTTGTTGACGTTGGTGGAACGATAAACTAATGCTTTGAACTCTCCTGCTCGCTGCGTGTAACGCGTAAGCTGCAAGAGCACGGTTAGTCCAGAGCGTCGGCTAACCTCACAGTCAAACCTTGCATGATCAGGAGCATGTCTTGCAAAGGCCTAAGACGCGCAAGCTTCTCGGTCGCGTCGAGGCTGACACTGCGTCTTTGATCGTCCTTCGCGACACGGCATCGCTGAAGAGCAGAATAACAGATTCCCTCTCGAACACGTCTCTCGAACTCGAGTTCGACACAGAGACGGGTGTTCTCGTCCTCAGTTTCCCATCGCGTATTTCGCGTAAACCTTAAAGCTCAATTACACCAGCAACAAAACGTGTTACCTGGCAACCGAGTAATACACCTTGTTGGAAGCGATCAACAGGCACCGACAATACTGTGTTCATCTGCCGAATGCAGCATCTGCACAGAAAGAACGCCACTCAAGCTTCAAGGGCTTGAAACGATGTTGCAATTCCAATGCAACCACGCAACCTGCTTCGACTGTGTAAACCATCGTTGCCTCATCTGTAGCAAAGTCCTAGCAACTGTTCGAATGACAGACTCCAAACAGGAAATGAAGGTGGAGGACTGGCTTTCCTCGGGAGACTCGCACCTCGGATCCTTTCGTGCGAGACCGTTGAGAGCTGCTGAACTCAAACGCCTGAGGAAGGAAGCTGCTGCGAAGCGGCAATCACTGATACTCTCGATGCGTAGCTCCGAGTCGATGGATTTCCTTGCCTCATGTGTGTAGTGAAATCGAGTAGGTAAGGAAACGTGGGTAGGTATCAATCACATGTAAGCTGGGCTTAGATCGATCTGTCCGACCTCGCATGCCTGAATTACGAGCAATAGACTGAGAAGATTCAGCAATTGAGTCCTTGAATAAAAGAGATTTGGAGTACGTGATGCTGAAGCACTTGAGTAATTTACTTGTTGCAGACCTTTTTGTATACGCGATTCCTAGTCATACATACGTATCAACTTCATCTGAATCGAGGCCACTTGCTCGTCCTCCCCTCTGCCACTTTCTCTTCCTCTTTTTCTCTTTTCATGTCCACCTTCTCGTTCTCCGTCTCCACCTGTCCCTTTTCCTTTTCCAACTTTACCGTGTCAACGGTCTCAACCTCACTAGCTCCACACATATCCCCTACCCTCTTCTCCCCCTTCCCCTCCCGTCTTCCCTCACCAACGCTCTCAACCTCACTCTCACCCTCCAAATACTCCGGAACTTCAACCCCCACCCCCCACAGCCGCATGATTTCCACCCAAACCCTCTGCACCTCCTTCCTCATACTATCAATCACCTTCTTCCTACCCCCCTTCGTCTTCCTTACCTCACCAGCCATACCCAGCGCAACCTCCAACTCCCCCATGCTCCCCTTATCCCTCGTCTCCACATGAAGCGGTACCTTCATAAGAATGGCATTACGTTGCTTTTTCCTAAGCACCGGCGCGAAGCTAAGCTGATCGATGAACACGGCGTTGTAATTCCAGATCAAATCTGCTTGGCTGTTGTCTGCGAGCTGCTCTGTGGAGAGGCGCAGGACGTGTGAGGAGGGGATGCTGGGTGGGACGTCAGGAAGTTTGGAGAGGTGGTGCGTGTGGTGGAGGATCATGCGTGGGAGGTGTGAGGTGGGTGTTGTGCGTGCGAGGATGGCGCGTATAGGCTGGGATTGGATGGGCCAGACGGATGGGGGGATGTAGCGGGGTTGGAGGGAGGGCGGGAGCGAGGACATTAGTGTTTCGAGACGGGCGTGGATGGCCTCGATGGTCGGTGGGAGTGTGTGTGTTGGGGGCTGGTTGTCCTGAGGCTGCGACTCGTATGTTGGCAGTTGTTGGCCTGCATGTGTGCCTGGAGACTTGAATGTCGGTGCTTTTTCACTACGGTCGTTCAGTCTCGGCATTTTCCGCCCCTCGCTCGATTGCCAACCTACATTATGCGCTTTCATTTGCATCAGCCTTTTATTCCCCGCTTTCGGGCTAACAAGGTTGCAAAGCCTGCCTCCATTGGCAACAATAACCTTCCAGTCTTCAGGTACGTATTGAAACGTTGAATGCGGAGTTTGTGCGCTGCTCAGCTTCCACACCATGCCGACCTCTGGATCGAGCCACTCCCTGCCCGGTCTAGTGTCGCGCAAAGCTTCCAACAGCCTGTGAGTCTCGGATCCAAAATCTCCCTCGAGTTCAACCTCGAACTTGCGTTTGCCGTCGACCTGGACCACGCACTTGAAGCCATCCGATAGCTGAGCGACGATGGCGAGATCCGCGATCGGAAAACCAGTGGCGAATACGGTGCTTTGGTCCATGCCTTGTGACTGTGCCATACCGTTCTGAGCTTTGCCTCGGTGGGTCGCAATCAATATATGCCATGCTTCCTCTGCCACGCCGGGAGCGATCGGGGCCAGCATGCGAACAAGGTGCGCCGTCGAGTACCACTTGATATATTGTGTAATCCCTGTAGCGCCATCACGCGCATTGTCCGCGAGCATGTTCGTCAGCGTCATGAGATCACTGACTATGGTGTTCAAGGAGTGCGTTTGAGAGTACGATTCGGTGACACTCGCGATAGTCCGTTGAGTGTGGGACCATATCTTCTTGTCTGGAGCATGAAGCAGGCCGAGCAATGATTTGTCTGGAAGGTCAGTGGATAGTGTGCCGTCTATTGACGAAGGCGGCCAGATGCCCCCTTGGCAGACTTCTCTTAGAAGTTTTACAAGGGTGATGTCTAGAGACTTCGAAGGCTCGAATGTCTTGTGGTCGCTCTCGGGAAGCTTAGCAAGGCTCGCAAGTCGTACGACCTTTCTAAGCCAGCGCTGAACTCCAGTGATTTTTGACTCGTCCCATTCGAGAACGTCGCCGACAGGTGCTTGGAAGAGCATGTGGGCTCTTGTGGCATCGGCGCCGTACTTGGCGATTGTGAGACCGGGGTCGACACCATTGTGTTTGCTTTTGGACATCTTCTCGTAGCTAGTCGTAGGAGTGAGACCACTAGCCTTTATGATCGGAGTGTTCTGATTCGTCAGATCAAGCTCGTCGGGTCGCAGTATTCGCCCATTCTCCGGATTTGTGAAGGTCTTGCCGTGCACCATGCCCTGCGTGATGAGTTGCTTGAAAGGCTCGCCGTTCACCAGATGCCCCTCAGGCCATGTAGAGGTTGACGCGAGGAACTTGGAGATGAAGCGCGCGTAAAGAAGGTGGAGAATGGCATGCTCTACTCCACCGACATAAAGATCGACCGGCATGCCTTCATTGGCCTTTTGGGGATCGAGCAAAGCCGTCTCATTCTTTGGATCTAGGAATCGGAAGAAGTACCACGAAGAGTCCATGAAGGTATCCATGGTATCGGTTTCGCGTTCGGCAGCCGAACCGCACTTTGGGCACTCGGTCTTCTTCCACGTCTCGTCCTCCGTCAAGGGATTACCTTTCCTGCCGTCGAAGAAGCTGTCCGGTAGATCTGGCAGCTTCACTGGCAGATGGTCTTCAGGAACGGGTACTGGACCGCATGAATTGCAATGTATGATGGGAATAGGCGTGCCCCAGTATCGTTGTCGGCTGATCAGCCAGTCTCGAAGGCGCCAAGTTTTAGTTATCCTTTGGGGGTGCTTGCCTGTCGCACAAAGCTCTTTGAAGACCTCCTTTTCGGCGACGTCTGATGACAGACCTTCGAAGCGGTCGATGTTGGCTGCAACGTAGCCCCGCTCCGTCATGGGTTTGTCGTCAGCACCAGGAACAAGTGGTGTAGGTATGACACCAGATTTAGTCGTAACGACGACTTTGATAGGCGCATCTCCTGCATTCGATCGCCAAAACGCATGGTCACGCGTGTCATGACCAGGTACGCCCATGACTGCTCCAGAGCCGTAATCATCTAGCACGTAGGGTGCCACATAGACGGGAATGGTCTGCTCAATCCCATCCATCTCCTCGGCCACAGGGTTGTGCGCTACAAGCTGTGAAAGTAGATAGCCTTCTTTGGTGTCAGAGGGTAGTGATTTGGCTCGTTCGATGAAGTCGCGTAGAGACGCATCTTCGCTGGTCAAGTGCCGAACGAGGTGATGATGGAGCGACAATGCAATATATTGTACGCCAAACAAGGTGTCCGCCCTGGTTGTGAAGACTTCGACGGAGTTGAACTTTTCATCACCAGTCTTTGCCTTGATGTCGAACCAAATCTTGGTTCCACCAGACTCAGACTTGCCGATCCAATTCTTCTGCATAGCAAGCACTTTCTCAGGCCACCCACCATGCTCTGCGAGCGCTCTGAGGTCGTTCAGAAGAGGCTCCTGGTACTCCTTGATCTTCAAGAACCACTGCTTCAGCATGACCTTCTCAACCTTGGCACCAGACCGCCACGAGCAGCCATTGCTGTCCACCTGTTCGTTGGCGAGAACTGTGCGATCGACGGGGTCGTAGTTGACGAGGGACTTGGCTTGGTAGGCGAGGCCGCGCTTGTGGAGCATGAGAAAGATGCGCTGGGTGTGCTTGTAGAAGTCTGGGTCGCAGGTTCGAATTTCCTATGTACAGCTATCAGCTCGTGCTGCGGACAGTCATGTGCTCTACATACAGCATCCCAGTCCCAGCGGCCACCCATCTGCTTCATCTGGACTTTCATGGCTTCAATATTCAGCAGCGTCCACTTCTCCGGATGCACACCTCGCTCAATGGCAGCATTCTCAGCTGGCAGACCGAAGGCGTCCCATCCAATTGGGTGCAAGACATTGTAGCCCTGCATGTGCTTGAAGCGCGCGAGGACATCGGATATGGTGTAGACGCGCAAGTGGCCCAGATGCAGTGTGCCGGAGGGGTATGGGAACATGGGCAAGACATAGGCTTTTCCCTTGTCGTTTGCACGCAGCTCGTTCCATCGCGAGTCCAGACTGTCCCAGTGAGGCTGCCACTTGGCTGTGAGAGTGCTTATGTCGACCTCTCCATCATGTCGTGCGATGCTCGACTGGGAATACGCTCGGATACATGGCAAGAGCGAGCGGCAGAGGGTGCGCCGCCGGCATGCGCGCTGCAGAACGAGACCCACCATCACCTGCGCTTGTGAACATTTCGTGGACAAGAGATATTCGACGAGTTCATGGCGTATGGAAGGTCGCGTCAAGCTCATGTGCCAAGCTTCAGATGCTCGCGAATTGTGGTGGCAGCTAGTCCCACTGCGTCATAGGCGGTTGGTTGGTTTCAACACTGCATTAGAGCTTCACCATTCATACACCGCCGTTGCTCAGGCACGTTATAATACTGCTCAAGGGGCACTGGCTACTGCCCCTATCCTCTGTTCATACCATAATATTACAACTATAGAACATTCCATGGCGTGAAAGTCCTTCACCCGTAGTAATATCCTCCGCCATGGCCGGCCGCTACTCGAACCTCCCTCCGCCGCCGACCCGTGATTCACTCGAGCTCGCCTCGCTGGCTTCGTCCTCGCACCCCTCACGGCGGACTTCGGAAGAGTCTTCGCTCTCCGGCGCGCCCTCGTCGAGACGGCTGTCCTTTGACGACGAAGACCCCCTCTCCGAACTGAACCCAGCCGGCCACGGCGATCGACCGCGGCGCAACCGCTCGTACAGCGTCTCTTCCGCCTTTGACTTTGCGCCCAACCTCTTCCCGCTCTCCAGCACCGCCCAGGGCTACACGGCGCTCGGCGCGCCCGCCAATCCCGCACTCGATCCCACAAACGCGCTTAACGGCGGCTCACTGGAGAAGAACAAGAGCCTGACGTACCTCAATGGCCTGTCGCTGGTGGTGGGGCTGATTATTGGCAGCGGCATATTCTCGTCGCCGTCGCAAGTGAACAAGAATGCAGGGTCGCCCGGTGCGTCTCTCATCGTCTGGGTCGTGGCCGGCGTGCTCGCGTGGACCGGCGCGGCGAGCTATGCGGAGCTCGGGGGCGCCATACCACTCAATGGCGGGGCGCAGGTGTACCTGTCCAAGATATTCGGAGAGTGGGCGGGTTTTCTCTTCACGTGGTGCGCCGTCGTCGTGCTGAAGCCGGGCTCAGCAGCCATCATCGCCATAATCTTCGGGGAATACCTTGTGCGCGCCATCATCGGCGCCGAAGCCGTGGATGCGAGCACGTGGTTGAACAAGGGCGTGGCGCTGGTGGGACTTGTGGTCGTCACGGCGCTCAATTGCGTGTCCACTAAGCTGGGAACACGCAGCGCCGATGTCTTCATGTTCTTGAAGTTCTTTGCACTACTGGGCGTTACTGTCATTGGAATTGTGGTGGCAGCGACTGGCCTGTCATACAAAGGACATGCCAATGAAGACTGGAAGACCCGCGGCTGGTTCGAGGACACAAACACAAACGTCAGCAACTGGGCCGTGGCACTCTACGCCGGGCTGTGGGCCTTCGACGGCTGGGACAACGTGAGCGCTCCTACCAGCCATCCTCTACCACCGCTAACACCGCCAGGTCAACTACGTAACCGCCGAATTCAAGAACCCCACTCGTGACCTCCCCCGCGTAATCCACACCTCCCTCCCGCTCGTCATCCTGTGCTACATCCTCGCCAACATATCCTACTTCCTCGTGCTCCCCACCTCCATCATCGAGTCATCCAACACCGTCGCCGTAGCTTTCGGCTCGCAGGTCTTCGGGCCCATCGGCTCTCTCATCCTCGCGCTCTTCGTCTCAGGCTCGTGTTTCGGCGCCCTCAACGCCACGACATTTACATCCGGGCGCCTCGTCTACGCAGCAGGCAAAGAAGGCTACCTACCAGGCCTATTCGGCAATCTCGGCGTCGGCAAGAAACAGCGCGCAATCCGCCTGCACAGCATGACTGCAAACTCAGGAAAGCGCAGAATAGCAAACTGGTTCGCCGACCCAGACGCAGGCTTCTTCTTCACGCCCATAAGCGCCATGTGTCTCAACGCCCTGCTCACAGCCATATACATCGTCATCGGCTCCTTCGACACGCTCGTTACTTTCTACGGCGTCGCGGGGTACACGTTTTACTTCTTCACTGTGCTGGGCCTCATCATTCTGCGCGTGCGCGAACCAGACTTGGAAAGACCGTACAAGACGTGGATTACTACGCCCATTATTTTCTGCTGCGTGAGCTTGTTCTTGCTGAGTCGCGCCGTGTTTGCAGAGCCGGTGCAGACGCTGCTCGTCGTAGCGTTTATGGTGGTTGGACTGGTTATTTGGTTCGCGTGGGTGGGGAGACGGAGGGGAAAGAGTAAGGAACGGTTTCGGCATACTGATGAAAGTAGAGAGAAAGTAGGATGGAAGTTTTGGCAGCGGTGGAGTAGGTAGAGTACACGCAGTAACGAATACAAATGTGCCACAAATGCAGTATTACTTCTCACTGGGCCTATGATGCCTCCTTCCACAAACACACCCCAAACCGGCACGCCTTCACACCACGGCCCGACTCCCTCGTCCGGCCCGAATCGGGACCGTGAGCTTTTTTATGCCTCAGGCGGAGCGGAGAGCGGCATGCCGAGACGAAAAGTCTACACGAGCAGTTTGGAAGGAAATTGCAGGCGTTGTCACTACGGCTCTGGTAGTATTTGGCCGAGCATATAGGTGCGGTGTGTAAAGCCAGAGTCGACGGTGGGAGTGGGGGGTGGAGTGTGGGAGGTCGAGTTAGGTGGATGTAGGCATACCACAACCTACCCAGTCGTTGATGTATACCCCGTTCTTGATGTTCCCCATAGTTCATCTTAAATTTGCTCAAATCCTTGTTGTCTGATTGGTAACATCAACAACTGGGTAGATTGCGGTATTTGGGCGGCGAAGCGTATCGGAAGGAGGTGGAATGTGGCTTGCAGGCGGTGGCGTGAGGGAGTGTGAAATCGATGAGGTGAGTCCAGTACTAAAGCACGAGTGTGTTTATTCAATCGGCTTCAAATGTTGCTGTTCATCCCAATAAGAAAGCAGTCTTCAATTATCGTACAAGACATCACTCGGAGTGTAGACGAATCCAGTGGGTGAATGATAATTGTATTCTCTCATCCAGTTCCATAACAGAAACCCAACATTTCGCACTGAACAATCGCATTCTAACAACAGAATGACAGTATGATATGTGCTACATACAAGAAAAACAAAGCCAGACACGTCGAATCGGATCTCCAGATTACGAGAACCGAAAAGCAGAAAATCGAACCAGAGAAAAGGAAAGTGCGTCGAGTTGATGAAATGAACGTGTGTGCTCCCTGCGCAGCACCAATGTATGAGTCCCTCCGTTCAGCAAAGACATCGAAAAAGCGACTTCCATCTCGTATCATATCGTATCAACAAAGTAGCGCCAGCCCCGACGACGTCGGCAGACTTTCGCTTGCGTGCTGTGACATGCCACATCGATGGTGCAATGTGACATGCCATGTTCTCCAGCTCCCAAAGGAACAAAATCAAAAATCCTGAAACCGAAACTGTAACGATAACGCCCCCAGCCAAGCCCCAGACCAGACCAGACCAGACCTTTTCGCTCCGTAATCGTACATCCGTTGAACCCGCTCTATTCATAGCACCTTCCTCTTCTCGATCCCGCGCACAGTCTCAAATCCAGCCATTCGGCGGCGGACTCCGCGACATAGTCCCCGAGCCCAGCGGTATCCGCGCAGTCGGCGACGGCGCTTGCCGACTATTCACAGAGCCAGGCGTAGTCGGCGACGTGAGCGATCCCACAGGTGTAACAGGATTCATGCGCAGACCCGAAAGTATAGCAGCAGCCGGCAGCGCGGGGGGAGGTGAAGTGGGTATAGCCGGGAGAACTTTTTCGCGCTGGGCCTGCAGGTACGCGCTGCTGTTTTGCGACGGGGTGATGGGGAACGCGGGTGTTCTAGCTGGGAGACGTGCGGGTGGCGCTGGGAATTTGCTGGGTGTGGGGCTGGGGGACTCGTCGGATGGTGTGGTGGTGCTCTGGGATTGGATGGGTAGGGTGAGTGACTCGCCGCTGGATTCCGTCATGTTGCGCTTTAGAGGGGGCACGCTGAACTCGCTGGTTTCCTTGTTGCGCTCTACGCGGGTGCACTTTGCGGCTGCGAGGGTGGCGGGCGCGACGGAGAAGCGGAGGCCGATTTGCACGGTTGCGCTGCTGTCGGTGCTGTCGCCGCGACGGTGCTTCTCACCGAATATGGGGCGTGGCTTCATGAGGAAGTCGAATGCTTCAGTGACGTTGGTGATGGAGCTTCGTCGGGTGAAGCGTCGGAGGGCGAGTTTGGAAACTCTGGAGTCGCCTGGGACGGCGTTTGGGTTGTAGACTGTGGCGGGTAGACGGGGCACTTCTTCAGCTCGGGTGGGGAATAGAGAGTAGCCGCTCTTTGCTCGGTCATGGCCTGGGGTCTTGATGTCAGAATCTGCAACGACTGGTGGTAGTGGCCATTTCGTGGGATCGACGGGGCTTTGTGGTTTCGCGGAGTTTGGCGTCATGGCTCGCTCGGGGCGCAAAAAGTATTCCGCATCGAATTCAGAGCGGTTCTTCTCTGGGCCTACATCAATCAGGCCATGGCTCTTCGACAGTCTGCGGCCACCTTGGAGTGCTAGTGGTCCACTGATCTGCATTTCCAAGTCACTGGGCCCAAAGAATCGAATCTTTGGTCGCTGTTGCTTGCGATGTGCCTTGATCTCCTCCATGGGTCTAATGACCATCCGCGTTGCGTTCGTTCGGAGGAAGAGGTGAAAAAAGGTGATGATGAGTCCTGACGCGAACAGGGAGATTTCGGCGACACGGGCGGTGGCTAATGCGTTCATGAAGTCTTTTCGAAGTGACTGGATCTCAACTGGCATAACCAGTATCTGCAAGCATTAGACTCGTTTCTTGTTGAACTCTGGCGCTGTACTTACATAGATCAGCGCAATCACTATCAGGTAGTAAGACATTCGCGAAGCCGAGATACGTTCGTTAGGGTCCATGTCCGGAGTGCGCATGAGTTGGATGCTGATGATTGCGGCCAGCAGGAGGCAGAGAAAGGCCAGTATACACAAAATGATGAGCGTGAGGAGATCATATCGCATAGAAAACCAGATCAAGCTGCCAAAACATCTGTTGTACATCGGCCAAGCCACCGTAGGCATCCAGGTGACCAGCAGTAGAACCGACACTGCAGCGATGCAAATAGTCGTATTCCACTTGCCGCGCGGAGCGAATCGATCGGGGCGGAGTGATCGCCAGGCCATTTCGATACCGAAGACCAGAGTGATGTAGCCGATCATGAAGAGAGCTATATTGATTAGTTCTGGCACCTTCGTATGCATGTCCGCAACTTACCTGGAAATGTGACCATCGACAGCCCTCGACAGTTGTTAGACAATACACTATGAAGGGATGTGCCCTGCGCTGCTACAAATATGATTTGCTGTATAACCGCGCCGCTGGCCAGAGCTAGCGGGAAAGTTTCTGCGGTATGGACGTTCTGAAGAGCATTAAAGCGCCTGTTGCTAGTCAATGGATGTCCGATCAATTGAACGCTCTAGTCACCTTTTCCTGAGGGTGACCTGTAGAGCAGCCGCCCTCCGCGCGTCAGAGACAATGCGATATACCGTCAACAACGTCAAAGCCAGACTGAAAGCTCCAATGGTAAGGTGCATAGTTCGCAATGTCTGCACCTGCTGCAGTTGAAGACTAGCGATCAATTTCCTGGTGGTATTTCTCGCTGTCCAGGGAACATCTCGAACGGCGGAGGCATTGAGGGTCAGATTGAAGTGCGACCTCTCGACGAGCGGCTGGAAGTGAGTGTGCCATGAGTCCATCTTGCCAGGTCCCGCAAAGAATACAAGAAATGAATAAGTCTTCGCTGGTGACCAGCAGCGGCTGTGGAAAGCGTAACGATTAGGTAGTCATGGAGCCCAGCTTGACTGACGTCGAACAAGAGAGAAACCAGCTCAACGTAAAGTGACAAATGTGTCTGTACCTGCCAGCAGAACGAGGGAATGGAAAGAGCGTGGGCGTCAAGCGTACGACACGGAGCGAGTATGAGACGCCAAACAGTATATGAGAAAACCGATGGGGGAGTGCACGAGTAGTGCAGGGTTTCGAAGCAATGGTACTGAGGCGGCTGTGAATTCATTCGCTGGATAGCCCGCATTGGCACCATTCGAGTGTGTTCTTCCCGCAAGCCATGCCCAAAACTGGGTGAAAGTGGGGTTACAGCCATGCGAAACTGCTCGCATCATGGGTAGCCTGGACGGCGGAACCATTCAGACCCGTTCAAGCGCCATCGTCTGAGTAGAAGTCTGCGCGCTGCTGCAACGTGCTCCAGCCTCCAGGCTTGGACGTGGAGATTGGACCTGCATTGTATCTGTGCTGAGGCTTCACCCGCGCTTCCGAGACGTCCTCAGGCACGTCATGCCCGCTGTCAAGCAGAAGGAAAGATCTGCCTTTGGTTGACAACATGCAGTCGACACTTCGAAGTACTCGGGCAGGCGTCCGTGTGGATTAGCAGCCATGCACTTGTTTCTGACATTTCGCTCCGGTGTAGTTAATTTTGTGGGAAGCGAGAGCCTATTCTCAAATCACAGTCTTGACTGACAAGGTAATATCGTGGCGCAAAACCGGTGCTTTTAGAAGTTGAGGAGGTCCGACTAAAGTTCTGATGCTTGTGGGGTTTAGACCGTGCCGCAGATTCTCGCTTCAGCCCTGTCCGAGACACCCAGAACGCCAGACCCCTGCCAGCCACACCCGCGCATGGCCAAGAGCCCCAATGTGGTGCCATCGCATAACCTGGCGAGCTGCAAGAATAGCACAGATGTCGCATCACTTGCCGCCCGGAGTAGTGGCAAGTCGCTGAAAACCAGTCACGTTAGCCAGACTTGCTACCACCACCACCACGTTGCCACGACTCACAAGCAGGGTAAGGCTGGAAAGTATGATCTCAACGTCGGTGGCGCAATAGGGACGACTATCATGCAATGCTTTGACAGAAGACCCTGAAGACGATCGCAGTAGGTTTAGCTAACGCCTTCTACTGACTGTGGTTCAGAGCTGTTCTTTGCAAGTCCCGGTGCACGGAATTAGTGCGCGGGGCAGGGCAACACAAGAAATACTGACCTTGCAATGGTCCTCGACAAACTGTTTTTGCAGTCGAGAAGCGCCCAGGAACCTTCATCTGGAATGGAGAAATCAAGTCTCTGTGGTACTGAGCAATGATGGCTAGTGTGATGGTGCATAGCTCGGACCATTATCGTGCGGCATGATCCCTTCCTCTGATCAGCGCCGTTCGCACGAGCCGGCGCAGAGTTAACAGTATCGCTATGATCCGCAGGCATCAAGGCTGTGTATAAGGCATGAACTCGCATCGCCGCGTTGCAGCCTTTCCAGAACATTGCTGCTCTCAGGCGTCTCTCACACAATTGGATGATACAGGCACGACCTTGGTGGGAAGGCTGTAGTAAGGCGAGCCACTTAACGGACTCTTGTATTATGTTGGGCGGGTAGAAGGTAAGGAGTTACGCTGGGCAATGCGTTGAAGTATCGCCACTAGGTAAACCATGTGAGTAAGGAGGATTGCGATACACCAGGACTACGGGCCGCTATAGTACGTTGAAGACCCGATACTGCCCTCATCCGAAGCCGTGTTCAAGCCGACTTAGCAAAGTCTTCGAGATGCGAAACAAGCAACTTCGCGCCTTCCAGTGATACCGCATTATCTGAGGCACCAAACGGTCAGCCTTCTTACTTCGAGGGATCGAGGCTACCTCCGACTGTGGTTGAATGGCGCGGTGATGGGGCTCCATACTGCTGGCACCACACCTTCGGGAAGAAAGATGACATGGATTCACTCACAATTGCTGGCACGAATGCCCCCGACACTGCGGTGGCCTTTGAGACCTAGAAGGCCCTTCTTCTCGGCGCCTGCTAGGAATGCCTTCTCTTTGTCCGCGTCTCCACCGTTCACCCTGAAGCAGATGTTCATTCTGCTACGCACAGACTTGTCTGGGACCACGCGGTATACGTCCGGGTAACGCTCTATGGCCTCGTAAATCAGGCGGGCCTTCTCATCCGAGATTTCCTGTTGCCCTCCAATGCGTTTCGTTCCGAATGACTTTACTAGTCCAGACATGACTTGACCAGCAACCCATACATCGAAGATAGGGAGCGTGTTGTAGAGAGAGTTGTTCTTGGCGATGGTGGGATAGTCCAAGACGACTGGTCCGACAGATATGTTGAGCTCTCGGAGTAGATCGGGCGATGCGGGCGTTGAATGCGGGGGCAGCAACGACTTCCTCATAATGACTATCGCAATGCCGGTGTTACCAATGTTCTTCTGGGCACCTCCAAAGATGATAGCGTACTTGCTCACGTCGACCTTGCGGGATATGAAGTTGGAAGACATGTCAGCGCAGACCAACGGAGCATCGTCGCCTTCGAGGCTCTTCGGGAAGGACGGGAATTCCACACCGTCCACAGTCTCGTTGTCGCAGTAGTAGACGAACGCCGGCCCACCTCCAGTACGAGGCGTCAGATTCCACGAGTCTTCAGGTGCGATCTTTCCAAACTTGCCGTCGTTCTCTTTGCGCGCGTCGGTGGCAACGTTGACATACTTTGCGCCCACAAGACGTGCCGCCTCCTGCGATGCCTTCAACGACCAGGAACCTGTGACGAGGTAGTCAAGCTTGAGCTCTTCGTCGACGACCTTTCGTAGCCTCTTCAGTACCTCATCCTTGTTGTCGCCCACTTCTTCTGCGATCTTGGCTCGCTTCTTCTCCACCCATATCGAGACGAGATTGTATACGGTCGCGCTGAACTCGCCGCTGCCGCCGCTCTGGAGGAACAGGATCTCGTAGTCGTCTGGAATGTCGAGGAGCGTGGTCAATGCCTGCTTGGTGTCGGCAAGAATCTCGTTGGCTTCTGGCGAGCGGTGGGAGATTTCGCAAAGGCCGATGCCCTTGTCTTTGTAATTGAGTAGGACTTGCGCCGCCTCCTCGAGCACTGGGGTGGGGAGGGGCGCAGGGCCAGCACCGAAGTAGTTCACGTCTGAGCGCTTGACCATGTTGGCGACGGTATGGCTTGAATGTTAGTGTTGTTGGAGGAGAGGTTAGTAAAAAGATCAACGGGTATGAAGAGGGGCGTTTGTAGGACAGTAAAAGACTGGTTGGGGTCGCGTCATATGAATGACTCCAATGACGGCCTTTCAGACGCGTCCGATCCCGCTCTGCTGTGCAGCGTGTGCAGCGTGTGCAGAACGCATTCTAGTGACTGGAGGAGCCATCTCTACAACCCAAGTTATGGGGGTCACCCCGCGTACCTTGAGTAGGCATTAGGTGAGGCAATTGGGTCTTTCGTCGTGGTCCAATCGCAGTTGAGATGAAAGCCGATGACCCTGGCCGAAGTCGGCTCGAGTAATTTTGGCTTGGCGTCTAAAGTTCTGGGGAAGGCGTAGGTAACTTTTCCAACACAACAATTGCGCGCAATGGCAATGTCAATACGGGCTGTACGGCTACTGAGCCGCAGGCAGGCCATAGTACGTCTCCTCGTGGTCGCAAGCCTGGCAATGTCTAACTGTATCTGCAGCTTCGGTCGAGCCTTCCTCTTTGCGCCGCATCGCACTTGCCTCGCGCAAGCCTCGCCCCTCGTGCCTTCTCTACGACCGCTACGCGACTTGATACCGCCGATGTCTTCCACTCGCTGAAAGAAGGCCCTGCGGCCAACTTCCTGTCTTCATTGCAAGAGACACCAAAAGTCCCACAAACGCTCACCGAGAAGATCGTGCAGCGATATGCCGTTGGCGTCGCTGAGGGCAAGGTGCTCAGATCTGGCGACTATGTCACTCTGCAGCCACACAAGTGCATGACACATGATAACTCATGGCCAGTCGCGCTCAAGTTCATGTCCATCGGAGCGACTCGAATCAGCGACCCCAAGCAGATTGTGATGACGCTCGACCACGACGTGCAGAACAAAACCGAGAAGAACTTGAAGAAGTACAGCCAGATCGAGGAGTTTGCGCAGAAGCAGGATGTCGTCTTCTACCCTGCAGGGAGGGGCATAGGACACCAGATCATGGTTGAAGAGGGCTATGCATGGCCGGGAACGTTAGCCGTTGCGTCAGACAGTCACTCGAACATGTATGGAGGCATTGGATGCTTGGGTACGCCAGTGGTGCGAACAGACGCTGCGAGTATATGGGCAACTGGAAAGACATGGTGGCAGATCCCACCCGTCGCAAAGGTCAACCTGGTCGGCACCATGCCACAGGGTGTCACTGGCAAAGATGTCATTGTCGCTCTAGCCGGTCTTTTCAATAATGACGAAGTACTGAACCATGCGATCGAGTTCATCGGCACCGACGAGACCCTCCACAGCATCCCCGTAGACGACCGATTGACCATTGCAAACATGACGACAGAATGGGGCGCATTGACTGGCCTGTTTCCCATCGATTCAGTTCTGCACGGCTGGCTGAGAGCAAGGGCAACGCTTGCGGCTATGAACGAGGGACAAGCCAAGGACCACCACCAACAGCAATTCGTACACGAGCGTATCGACAAGCTGTTCTCTGCCACTGGTATGGTCGGAAAGCAATTAGGTCATATCTTCAAGCCTGCTTTGGCCGCCGACAAAGGTGCAGTCTACGCAAAGGAGCTTTTCCTTGACCTCGCTACATTATCGCCGTATGTCTCGGGGCCGAATTCTGTCAAGGTTGCGACTCCACTTGTAGAACTCCAAGGCCAGAGCATACCCATTAACAAAGCCTACCTCGTTTCATGTACCAACTCTCGAGCCTCCGACATCGCCGCAGCAGCCAAGGTCTTTAAAGATGCCGCCGCAGCCAACAATGATGCCATTCCCAAGATTGCCAGCCACGTCGATTTCTACATTGCCGCTGCTTCGATACCAGAACAGAGGGCCGCCGAAGAGGCGGGCGACTGGCAGACTCTGCTCGAAGCTGGTGCGCAGGCCCTGCCCGCTGGCTGTGGACCATGCATTGGCCTTGGTACTGGTCTCCTTGAGCCTGGGGAGGTTGGCATCAGTGCCAGTAACCGCAACTTCAAGGGTCGCATGGGATCGCCTGATGCTAAAGCTTATCTTGCGAGTCCAGAGGTCGTTGCTGCAAGCGCACTTTCTGGAAAGATCTCTGGACCCGGACGGTACGAAATGCCTGAGGGCTACGAAGGTGTTCGCCGAGGCGAGGGCGACGGCATCGCAGAGGAGAACCGCATGATGACCATCGAAGACATGCTTGAGAAGGCCATCAAAGATGCAGAATCAGCCATTGGCACATTCGGCGAAGCACCTCCAGAGATACAAACCGTCAACCCACCAGTCTCACCCGGCATCGAAGTTGAGTCCCTGACTGAAATACTACCCGGCTTCCCCGAAAAGATCGGCGGCGAAATCGTCTTCTGCGACGCCGACAACATCAACACAGACGGCATCTACCCCGGGAAATACACCTACCAAGACGACGTGAGCCGGGAAAAAATGGCCGAAGTATGCATGGAGAACTACGACCCCAGCTTCGGCCAGACCGCCAAATCCGGCGACATCCTCGTGTCCGGCTTCAACTTCGGGTGCGGAAGCAGCCGTGAACAAGCCGCGACTGCCATCCTCGCCAAGGGTATTACTCTCGTTGTCGCTGGCAGCTTCGGCAATATCTTCAGTAGAAACAGCATCAACAATGCGCTCATGGGCGTTGAGGTACCCAAACTAGCCAACCGCCTGCGAGAAGTATTCTCCTCCAAGAACCCAACTTCATCGCAACAAGCCATCAAGGAGCCCTCGCAGAACCGCGAATCACTGGACTCGCCGCCTCCCGCAGCGCCAACGCAGCCTGCTGAGTCTAAGCAATTGACTCGTCGCACTGGCTGGACGCTCGAGTGGGATGTGCGCAGGAGCACTGTGTCTGTTCAGGAGGGGCCAGAGGGTGCGAAGTGGAATGTCAAGGTAGGCGAGCTACCGCCCAATGTGCAGGAGATTATTGCGCTTGGTGGACTGGAGAACTGGGTCAAAAAAGAGATTGGAGCGACTGGATAGAGTATGTGAGTGGATACCCGAATGAATATAAGCATGGGGCGGCGTTGTGGGAAAATGGATAATTTGCATACTAGTATGTCATGAGTTTAGTTCGAGATTTCTAGCTTAAGATGAACTTCGTGCTGCAAGGCTACTTTCCAGTCCTTGACTCGTCACGAGAAGGCATGTTGAGACGAGTCTTTCATGGATGCTTGAATGGGTGAGGAGGGTGCACATGAGCTATATGTCCTTCATCCTGTCTACGACCAACTTTGGCGTCCAGTGTATTTGGAAGTTGGCAGTCTAAACGAGCAATCGCAAACACTCCAATCATCGACATAATTGCTAAGGCGCACACAGTTTCCACTCCTCAGTTCGAACTTTCAGTTGTCCCCGGCGCCCTGCACACCTTCTTGTGCTCTTTCCAATCCAGCTTCTGGTGCTTCACGCTACAGTAGAATACAACCTTGCGCTTTGCACATTGTTTCAGGTCCTCATATGTCCCACAAACCTCGTATAAAGTCAGCGCTCGTCGCAGATACAGCTCGTACACATGAATTTCACCTACCTTGCAAGCGGGCTCCTTGGGCCCGGTTGACTCAATCGTCCGAAAGAGGACGTCGTACTTCTGCTTCGTTCGCGCGGTCGCGTTGACATTGCACACAGCTGTACCACACGTTGGCTCTACAAGCATTCTCACGTGCGGGTCATTTTCGACATGGAGACGGAACTCCATGGTAAGCGCGATTTGCGTGGAGGCTTGATTGCAGGTGGCACACTGAGGGGCGCGGCGGTCGTTGCATTCTGCACGGTGCTCGTTGGCTATGCCTCGAAAGTGCTCGAGTAGTTGGTTTATGGGTGCGGTGTGGGTGGCTTGGGCTGGGAGAAGGGCGATGGGGAGGTCGTGGGTGTGTTGCCAATTATCGTTGGGTGATATGAATTCGAGGCGGATTGTGCGGGATGCCATTGTTAGATCCGTTTCGTGGCTGGACTGTTAAATGGTGACTGTCTGTGGACTAAGTATTGTTGCTCTTTGGGTAGTCGCTGTTTGCTATTTGCTGTTTGCAGTCTACCATCAAGACATGTTGATCCAAGTCACGCGATATACTTGCAGGGGAACATGGTCGTATGACCTCTTCCCATACTTCCATACTCTTTCACTTAGAACTCTCAGCAGCTTCTGGCACCTTACAATACTTCTTATGCACCAACCGATCCATCTCCTTATGCTCTATCCCGCAATATCCAATCACCTTGCAAATCTCACACTGCACCGTCTCTTCATGCTTACCGCAAATCGCACAACCATCAAGGTTAGTGTTGTGCGTCGGTATCCTGTATTGACGCGTGTGATCTACTCTGGCTTTCCAGGCAGCGCGCTTACATTCGCTTCTTCCACATGTAGCCTCTACGAAAATCTTGACATATGGGTCGCTAGCACGATCTAGAAGTGAATAGGCATGCAGTAGGTAGTCTGTAGAGCTTTGGGGGCACTGTTCGCAAATTGCACCGAAATTCAGAACACATTCAGCGAAGTAATCGGCGAAGATGGGATCGAGGAAGTCGGCGAGGCGGTTGATGTCTGCTTGCTAAGTGTACGGTGGAAAGACTGAAGAAGATCCAATGCACGTGCGTTGCCATTGCTTGGTGCCTGCTTCGAACTTAATGAGGATGGGACGTGTCGCCATTTTGAAGCTCGGTGGTGAAGGCATGGTGTCAATAACAGTGGCTTATAACATTATTGCGGAGAGAATAATTTTTTTGCAGCTTGCTGCACTCTGCCGGAATGATCGAGTCACATGAAAGATGACATATCCGGTGTCTCAGTCAGGCATGTCAGGCATATTGTCCTTGTGTAAACGAAAAGAGTCTATATTCGGGTGTCTATGCTGTGTTGTACTCATGTGGCCCATATAGTAATGTAACGTGAGGTGGACTGTTAAATCGACATTGATACTCTGAGAGTATGCTTCGAGTGAACGTGACGTGGAAACTTGGCCGGAGTCTTACTGTACGTGCCGGGATCGAAATACCTGCCGCCTGACTCAAATCGTGGAAGAATGTCCAACAATTCCATACTGAGCATCGGAACACGTCCCTAGCAGTCTCTAACGGCCTGCACCTACTCTTGTGCACCTTCCAATCCAACTTCTGATGAATCTTGCCACAGTAGCTCACTCCCTTACAGTTTCCGCACTGTAACACGTCCTCCTTGCTCCCACACACCACACAAGTGTCATCATCAGTCTGCATTGGAATGCCGTGCGGCCGGAGGTCTCTCGCTGCTTTCATTTGTGCCTCGCGTCTGCAGTCCTTGTGCCCACAAGTAGCCATCACGGCGAACTTAACGTGCGGATCTGGTGCGTGGTTGAGAGGGGATGCTGGATGGACCATGCAGTTGATTGAAGGCTTGTGGCATTGCGCGCATGTTGGAACGCGGTAGAAATTACATTCGGGGCGGAACTGGTCGATCAAGGGAAGGAAGTACTCGCGGAAGCTGTTGATTTCTGCTTGGGTGGAGCAGTCTGTGAGAAGTCGAGTCGTAATTTCATGGGTGTGCTTCCAGTGAGCGATTGCTGAAATGAAGTCGAAGCGAACGGTGCGAGTCGACATTGGAGGGACACCGTAAGGGTTGAACTTTGGATGACAGCATGCTAGGATATTAGTCAGTACTTTAATCGCTGATATCGTTCCTAAACGTTTGCTAAAGAATTTGCTTGGTTGTGGTTTGATCTGCTTGACAAATGAAATGGTGCGACCGGCTTGAGGGTTAAGGGAGAGTACCGCGGGTTGGAGCAAACGAGTGGGCCTACAAGAATAGTGTCATCTTACTGCAGAGATGGGACTACTATGTAAACGATAGTGAGGTATGCCTTCGTAGTGATTCTGCGCGGCGAGTTCTGATCTTTTCCAAATTTTCCATTTTCGCTCGTAGCTGACAAATTGTAGTACATGTTTCGCCCGCCCTTCATCTTGACTTCACCCATTGTCCCGATCTCTAAGCCAAATCCGTGTTGCTTCTTTGTATGCCGCCTTCGATAGTTCTGAGGGTAATGTCAGTGGATGCAAACACGCTTGCAAGCAAGCTCTGAACTCACCTAGGAAGGACGCCGCCTGCGATCAGGAAGATGTCTCAGCCGCAGCTTTGGCAAAGCACACCTTCTTGTGTGTCGGCCAATCCACTCGCTGATGATCCCGACCTAATCCAATAGCGAAACGAGTCAGCATCGCAAATAGTGCTCTTCGAGAGTTTTCATACCACAATATGCCACTGCCTTGCACTTCGCGCACTGCTGCAGGTGATCTTCTTGCATACACACCGCACACCAGTCCAATCTTGGGATTCCTGGTGCGTCAACCGAGCGAAAAAGATCGGCCGCGTGGACTAGGGCCGCTTGCTGGCAATCCGCCCTCGCGCACACTGGTGTGACGAGTTATATATATGAAAGGGTCGATCGAAACATGAAGCCAGGAAGCTGGAGTAATGTGACATTCTACAGATGGCTCGTCGCATTCAACGCAGGTCTTGCCACCCTTCAGTTGACATTCAGACATGTGCTTGTACATGATGTCTGTCACGGTGTTTTTGAACAGTTTGGTGGTTGCCGGGGAGTGTATACCGTTGAGCAAATCGACAGGCACATCGTGCGTGCGGCACCATTCACTGTCGGCGCCAGCGAACTTGAGTCGGACAGTACGGATCGCCATGGTTGGCCTGATTAGGGCGTACTGGTTGTGCTTGGGCGGACAAAAGGGTAGAAGCAAACCAAATAATCGAAGAAGTGAGGAAAGCCTGGAGCGGGTTTCGAGTTCTTGTGAGGGCCAAATCGGTTGGAATACATTGTTCGATCCTCACCGCCATCGCTGCAGTGGGCCGTAGTGTCGGCACCATGTAGTTGCGCAATTGAAAATGTCCTTCTACCAGCTTCTCTCTGCGCCGCCGGGCCGCGAGTACGCATCATGGCATTGCTCCCAATTGGTCTTCCGGCGGCCCATTGCACATGGGTTAGCAAGCTGCAATCTCATCTTTTGTACATTTTTCGGTCAGTGTCCAAAGATTTCCTACATGCGTCCATGGTTCACATCGTCCTCGCTGACTTCTCGAGTTATCTCTTGCATCAACGGAAGTCTGCCACTCCCGGAAGTGATGAAAAGCCGCAATTCGCTGCAACGCGTCTGGGACGTCTCGAATTGGCTCGTCTTCGTTCATGCGATGCTTGCTACTTTCACTCGTATGCGGGAAGAGTCGACAGACACTGACGTGTCGCACAGCAATTCCAACACCGTTGACTGATATACGAGCAACTAGCTCGGTGTCCAGTACATAGCAGACTTGATGCCATGGCATGACAGAACGATGGTAGTCTGCGCGGGATGCTGTGGTTGTGTTTGCCTTCATTTCGTGATGAAGCTACCAAAATGTGTCGTTTCGATGTTCGATGGAGCTTCTGTCGTGGTACATAAATCGATTATCGAAAACATGGTGTCGGTGGTTTCGTGGCTGGAGTCGAATCGATCCGTCATGTCGTGGAGGGCAAGGCTGCGCCAGGCATCCCGGAGCTCACCACAACCAGTGTGCGTCCCTCGGGCGGTTTCATTTCAAGGTCTACCTTCATCAAGATCGAAACAGCTACATCCTCCAAAAAATCCAGTTCATAGGTAGAAGTTCACCAGGACAGTCAGCGATTGAAGACCGGACTGGGCGCTGTTCTCGAAGCGGAACTAGCGCATCCCAAAAGAGCCGAACAACGGCTCGCTCTTCAATGTGAAAAACGACCGAATGTCCAAGCATTGTACCTTTCGCAGCCTGTCAAGCCTCTTACGTTTTGCAGCCTGTCAGGCAAGCGTATCTATAAACTCGAATCTCAATCCTTGTTGATGCCATATCTGCAGCCAGATCCTCTCAAACGCGTCGCACGAACGGCGCGTTCTGACTCGACGCCACTCACCACATCCTCGGAATCGACATACATACCCATAATCACAAAATGTCCACAAGTTCTCGATTCGAAACTGGCTCCACATCCGCAGCTAGTGACGAGACCACACCTCTTCTCAAGAGCGTATCTCCAGCGCCTATCCCCGAGACGGCAGACTCGTCGCGTCAGCATAGACCAAATGGCCTTGACCACAGCGAATCTGAAGAAGACGAAGGAGATGAATTTGAGAAGATCCCATTCCCCAAAGTCCAAATTTTCCTTCTCTGCTACACCGCCATTGTCGAGCCCATTGCCTTCTTCGGCATTTTTCCTTACATCAACTTCATGATTGAGAAGGTCGGCAATGTCGATGAGAAAGAAGTTGGATTTTACTCTGGGCTGATTGAGAGTTTGTTTTCTGCTACGCAGATGTGTGTCATGATTCTTTGGGGGAAGGTATGTATGCATTGTTTCTCGGGCAGTAAGGAGAAGAAGCTGATATCAAATCGCAGGCGTCAGATCGCTACGGCCGCAAACCAATCCTCGTCATCTCCCTGCTTGGATCTGCTGTTGCGACCACTTTGTTCGGTATGAGTCAGTCTTTAGTCCAGATGATTGTCGCTCGATGCTTCGCGGGTGTATTCGCTGGCACCGTCGTTACAGTGCGAGCTATGCTCAGTGAGAACAGCACGAAGCACACGCAGGCTCAAGCATTTAGCTACTTTGCTTTCTCCCGCAACATCGGACTCTTTATTGGGCCGCTACTTGGTGGTGTTCTTGAGAGCCCTGCGACGAAGTACGGTGGAGTTTTTGACAAGATCAAGTTCTTTCGTCACTACCCCTATGTGCTGCCAGGCATGGTAACATCAATTATTGCGCTGTCCGCGGCTGTGCTAGTCATGCTGTTCGTTAAGGAGGTACGTAGGCAGCATGTATTACCTGGGGTACATTACAGCTAATTCTGCAAGACACTACACACGCATCACAACTCAAAGAAAGACGACGAGCCCCCAATGTCTACATGGCAGCTGTTCAAATACCCAGGCGTAGCACGCGTAGTACTCATCTACAACTATGTCATGCTACTAGCATTCGCATACACAGCAGTCAGCCCCGTCTACTACTACGAGTCCATCCAGCTCGGTGGCCTCGGCTTCACACCCGTAGGCATCGCCGTCGCAACTGCAGTCGCCGGACTCGCACAAGCAATCTGGCTTCTCGTCGTCTTTCCACGCCTACACAAGCGTGTAGGAACCGGTCGCGTCCTATTCTACTGCGCCTGCGCATGGCCAGTCTCCTTTGCAAGCTGTGTGGTATTCAACACGCTTCGACGCCATAATCTCGACACCGTGTTCTGGGCCACGGCGCCGCCTAGTCTGATGGTATGGAGCGGCGTCGCGATGGCCTTTACGGCTGTTCAACTCGCTGTGAACGATATCGCGCCTTCGCACCATACTCTTGGGACGCTGAATTCGATTGTCTTGGCCATACAGAGTGGGATCCGTGCTGTTGCTCCGGCTCTTGCGACGAGTGTGTATGCTGTTGGTGTCAAGTATCAGATACTCGGTGGACACTTGTTCTGGCTCCTCATAGTTATACTGGCGCTCGGCCTCTCTGGCGTTCTTCGCTTGCTCCCAGCGAAGGTGGCAGGGAAACCGAAGCAGGCGAGTAAAGGCCCTGCGTGAAGGTGCGATAATTACTACTATAGTAGCTAGTAAGCTAAATCAAGTCGCTGCAAGACTGACCGTCCTCGTATTTGTGATAGATGCGAATAGTTTAAGTCTGTACACCAAATTCTAGTATCGATACTGGCTGTAAGAGCCACCTCCAGACGCCATGACGACCTTCCTTGACAAGATCTGCTTTTATCCCACGCATTGGCTCAAACATCATGCGCAACGTGCCGTGCCGCGTCCCATCACGTTCTGGCTGCATCCGCTCCACACACACAGCCAATCGCTACCCTTGCACCATGTTGCTCGCATGCACCACAGGCGGCTACACGTCAGCTCCTTGACATGTAGACGGCAACCCATCCGAACCTCCTCACAATGACCATTACCACACGGACCATTACCACACGAACGCCGTCCACATGGCCATTCCGAACACAACTGTATGTCACGAGCTCAAAGAGTACGTCAAGAGAAGAGATGGCGGGCAGTACCCCTGGATAGCAGATTGCTCCTTGGTAAAGAGTGCAAAATGCGGGTGCGAGTATTGTAAGGTAGCGTGTAGTATGGCGAATGGACGGCGCAGTGTCGAAGAGAATAAGGAATTGAATCGAGCTGCATCGGCCTTGAATGCCGGCTTCGATTTCGGACAAGATACTATCGATCGAAAAATCGTACCGCAACTTGCAACATCTGGAATCGGCTTTCGTGGGGACGCGGATGGCAACGAGTTGTTTGTCTTGGATCGCAAGTCTCGCTGTGTCCTGGCAAGTCGGCAACTGACGCTTGACTGTAGGTGTGGACGATCCATTCTTCCCAGTAGCGACATCAATATCTGGAGATACGGGTTCAGACGCAGCTCTCCACACTATCTGGAACTGGTTCGAGAACTGTGTAAAGACACACAGTACGCTATGCTCACCTTTGGTCAAGCAAGATGGTCCTCCGAAGCTGCCACTGCGTGTATTAGACGTAGGCCAGAAGGGACCACCATACGTTCGCTTGGTGGAAACACAAGATACTGTAGGCTATTGGGCTTGTTTGAGCCATTGCTGGGGCGTCGGCAAAAAGCCACTGGAGACCACAAGGGATACGTTGTCTCAACACTTGATCGCCATTCCATTAGCAGACTTGCCAAAGACGTTCCGCGAGGCTGTCATTTTCACCAGAAGATTCGACATCCAGTATCTGTGGGTGGATTCGTTGTGTATTATCCAGGGCGACTTTGACGATTGGAATTCCCAGGCTGCGCAGATGGCAGACATATACCGCAACTCCATACTGACAATAGCTGCCTCGGCATCGAGCGGACCTCATGAAGGGCTCTTTCGTCAGGCTGATCAAGCTCACATTGACGAGCCATTGACCAGTACCATGACACATACAAACTTGAACAACATTCGCTGTCGAAAAAGACTCAGCCACGACGCAGCCGAGTTACCACTATTGCAACGATGCTGGGTCCATCAAGAGCGACTGCTGAGCCCGCGCTATCTCCACTTCAGCCACCACGAAGTGATATGGGAATGCATGGAGCTTCTTGCCTGCGAATGTGGAGGTATTAAACATGGTTACAGGGCATTAACGCCGTCCTGGCCCGCGCCCAAAGACCATAGGCATAGCGGAGCATTGCAGCTGGACGACTGGATGACTCGCAGAGGACCGTCGGCATGGCACGCTGTCGTCGCGGACTACTCACGCATGAACTTGAAAAATTCAGCGGACATATTCCCTGCCATTTCTGGTCTCGCGAAAGGCGTGCGGGAAGCAACTAGGCGGACATATGTCGCTGGTCTGTGGAAGGAGAATTTGATAGTCGATCTTGTTTGGATGACGGTCAATCCACAGTCAGCAGAGAGATATGATGAGTAGCGGGCACCGACGTTCTCCTGGGCCTCCATCATTAGCAATACGGATGTACCTGGAGGTGGAAGTGTCAGCTGTCGACACGTAGACTCATTGCGCCAGGGTCTAGCTCGGCGTCACGACTGGGAGGCCCCTTTCTACGCGGCCGTGATAGAAGCACACTGCTCACCTCAAGAAGGCGACTCTACAGGCCTCTTATCAAGCGGCTATGTCGTATTGAGAGGCACCTTGATACGAGGCAGACTTTGCCGTTCACAAGATAAGTGGGAAGTCGTGGCGAGCGGAAGAGAATCACAACACCAGGATACTTTCTTACCGGACTTCGACTTCCGTAGAGCCTTGCTACAGGATCCAAAAGAGGGTGATGAGGTATTCGGATTGAAGCTGATCGGCTCAAAGAAGAACATCAGCTATGCAAATGACGAGTTGTTGATCTACCTGGTGCTGAGGAAGGTGCTTGCTGGACACACGTCCGCAAGCGTGGGAAAAGTCCCGACGTTCGAAAGAATTGGGCTTTTGACGAGTCAAGATGAGATTCAATTTGATGGAGGATGTGAAGCAGGTGCGGTCGAGCAACTTGCAGTGGTAAGGATTGTTTAAGTTGGATAATAAACGTCTAGTTTATCGTGCATGAATGGAACACGATCTGAAGTCGCAAAATGACACTGGAATCGAGCACATATCTTGGTAATGACACATAGATGACATCACAGGACTTCGATCATAGGGGATGTAAAATGGTCCAGATTCTAGGCTACAATCTTAAGATCCTACTACAGTTCCATCATAACTCGTACTCCTCCATAATTGACCGCCCAAACCGCTGGTACACTTTTGTGAACAACCGTCATTGAGAAAAGCCTCGTGCAAAAGCGCGCCAATGTCTTGACGCGGCCATTGCTAGGCCCCTCGCGAAACCGATGAACATACGCAAGAACACGCTGTGCGGAAAGCCGTCAGTCGATGTGTCGCCCGGACGAAGGGTTGTGTTGTACCTTAGAAGCACTTGCGGTGGACGATGGAGGGACCGCTCTCGTCGTACTCCTGCTTCGAGATCCACATCTGCTGGAAGGTGGAAAGCGAGGCAAGAATGGAACCACCGATCCAAACGGAGTACTTTCGCTCGGGAGGTGCGATGATCTTGACCTTCATGGACGACGGGGCGAGGGCGGTGATCTCCTTCTGCATGCGGTCGGAGATACCGGGGTACATGGTGGTGCCACCAGACTAGGAAGTGTTAGCTACTAGATTTGAGATCTGAAAGCTGGAAACTTACCATGACGATGTTGCCGTACAGGTCTTTCCTGACGTCGACGTCGCACTTCATGATGGAGTTGAAGGTGGTGACGTGGATGCCACCGCTCTCAAGACCGAGAACGGAAGGCTGGAAGAGAGCCTCAGGAGCACGGAAACGCTCGTTGCCAATGGTGATGACCTGACCGTCGGGAAGCTCGTAGGACTTCTCGAGGCTTGAGCTCTGGCTGGCGGTCTGGATCTCCTGCTCGAAGTCGAGGGCGACGTAGCAAAGCTTCTCCTTGATGTCGCGGACGATTTCGCGCTCGGCGGTGGTGGAGAAGGTGTAACCGCGCTCAGCCAGGATCTTCATGAGGTAGTCAGTCAGATCGCGACC
>Ga0265780_10002094_pt1 | contig 27580 bp, 20 predicted proteins | sample P1T30metagenome_FD_192432 | JGI IMG/M metagenome (GOLD analysis project Ga0265780, IMG submission 192432) | Plant litter microbial communities from East Loma Ridge, Irvine, California - P1 T30 | ecosystem: Environmental > Terrestrial > Plant litter > Unclassified | place: USA: California...
CCTCATCGACTACCTGGGCCACTACAACGGCTACGTGCGCGAGGCCGCCATCGGCCGCGCCGTCGAACTGGGCGCGCCGGCCCTGTTGCCGGCGCTGGTGGTGCGCCTGAACGACTGGGTGCCCACGGTCAGGGACAAGGCGCGCGATGCCGTGCTGGCGCTGCTCGGCAATCTGGATCCCGGCAAGGATGCCGACGCCGCCATGCAGCTGCTGGTCGATGTCGAGTGGCTGAAAAAGACGCGCCGTAGCGACCATGCCGCCTGGATCGCGGCCTTCGAACAGCGCCTGGTGCAGGTGCTGGGTGCGGACCGGATCCTCGATGCCATCGGCGCCAGGCAGGGCCGCGTGCCCCAGCTCGGCTTCGTGCTGGCCAGGACCTATGCGCTGGCCGATCCGTTCACGCTGTGCGAACGGGCCCTGGCCAACAAGGGCAATTTCGCCCTCGCCCGCCAGGCGATGGACCTGGCGCGCAGTCTCGACGAGACCGGGCAGGAGCGCATCTACCGGCAGGCGCTCGACGCGCCGGTCGGCATCGTGCGCGCCGACGCCCTGCGTGCCCTGCTGCGCTCAAGCCCCGAGCCGGCGGCGCTGGCGGTGTCGATGCTGGCCGACGCCAACACCTGGGTCAGGCTGGTCGCGATCGGCTGCCTGGCCAGGCTGGGCATCGACGTGCCGGGCAAGTATGCGGAGCGGATCGTGGCGGCCGGCGCCGATGGCCGCGTCCTGCGCGCCTGCCTGTCCGGCCTGGCGGAGGCCGGCGGCGCCGCGCAGCTCGGCCTGATCCGCGACTACACGGCCTACCCGAATGCGCGCGTGCAGAGCGCCGCCCTGCTGGCCTGGTTCCAGCTTGCGCCGAAGGACAAGGACGACATCGCCCGGCACGTTCTGGGCAGTCCGTACCCCCGGGTGCGCAAACTGTTCCCCGTACTCGTCAGGTCCGGGGCCTATGTGCCCATCGATGCCGCCATCTCCAGCATGCGCGGGCACGGCGATTACGCGCAGATGCTGGCGTTCGCGCAGGGCGCGCCATGGACCATGCTGGAAGTGATCGCGATGATCGCCGCCGACACGGGTGCTGATGCCGATCTTCGGCACCAGCTCGTCCGGGAACTGGGTAGCTGGTCGTATTCGCCGATGATCGGGTATGCGAAGCCGACCGCGCAGCAACGCGCCTTGCTGCGCCAGGACACGGTCCGGCAAACGCTGCTCGGCCTGCTGGAAGACGCGCCGGATAGCCGGCGCCGGCTCGCCCACGAACTCGATTCGCTCCAGGGCTGATCCGGCTGGGACGTCCGCGCCCTGTCCCAGCGGACGACTTTGCTATCATTGGCATCACGCAAATCTCCGGATGCCCCGATGATGCCGTCCCGGCTGCTGCCGCACCTGATCGCCGTTCTCACGCTGCCCCTGGCCGGCTGCGCCAGCGCACCGGTGATTGATGCGACCTACGTGCTCAAGCCGCAGCAGAGCGTCGACGTGGCGCGCGGCCTGCGCATCACCTACGACAGCTTCAGCGACAGCCGCTGCCCGCCCAACACGCACTGCATCTGGGCCGGGCGCCTGGCTTTCCGCTTCATCGTCGCCGGCCCCGGCGGCCAGGAAGAATTCACGCTCGGGCCGGACCAGCCGGTCGCGGTACCGGCCGCCCTGCACGGCGCGCGCGTGGCGCTCGACCTGGGCGCCCTGCCGCCGGCGCGCGTCCCGTCGACGCGGCCGGCCGACCTGATCGCCGTCACGCTCAAGGTGTCCGCGCCATGAACGCCTCCCTTTCTTTTTGAAGATGCTGCCCATGACCCCATCCGCTAAAGCCCTTGCCGGCGCGCTGATCCTGTCGATCGCGCTGGCGCCACCCCTCGCCCTTGCCAAGACCCCGGTCGCCACCGGCACCGGCGGCGCCGTCGCCACCATCAGCGAAAAGGCCTCGCAGTCGGCGCTCGCCATCCTGAACAAGGGCGGCAACGCGATCGACGCCGCGGTGGCCGCCGCGGCGACGCTGGGCGTGACCGATCCGTTCAGCTGTGGCATCGGCGGCGGCGGCTTCATGGTGATCTACCTGGCCAAGGACAAGCGCGTGGTCACGATCGACCACCGCGAGACGGCGCCGGCCGCCTTCAGCCCCTCGGTCTTCCTCGAGAACGGCAAGCCGGTCGATTTCGACACCGCCGTCGCCAGCGGCGCCTCGGTCGGCGTGCCGGGCACGGTGCGCGGCTGGCACGAGGCGCTGGAGCGCTACGGCACGATGTCCTTCAAGCAGGTGCTGGCGCCGGCCATCGACGTGGCCACCAAGGGTTTTACGGTCAATGAAACTTTCTCTCATTTAGTGCAGGAAAATGAAAGAAAATTTCAGCAATTCACCAGCACCAGCCAGCTCTACCTGAAGAACGGCAAGGCGATCCCGGCCGGCACCGTGCTGAAGAACCCGGACCTGGCGCGCGCCTACCGCGAGCTGGCGGGTAAAGGCTACAAGGCGTTCTACCAGGGTCCGATGGCCCAGGCCGTGGTCGACGCGGTCAATCGGCCGCCGCTGGCGCAAGGCGTGTCCGTGCGCACCGGGAATATCACGCTGGCGGATCTCGCCAACTACGAAGCGCGCATCCGCCAGCCGATCCGTTCGACCTACCGCGGCTACGACATCTACGGCATGCCGCTGCCGAGCAGCGGCGGCATCGCCGTGGCCGAGGCGCTGAACATCCTGGAAGGGTTCGACCTGAAAAAGATGGGGCGCCCGAACGTCGAGCACCTGTACCTGGAAGCCTCGCGCCTGGCCTTTGCCGACCGCAACGCCTACCTGGCCGACCCGGAATACGTCGATGCGCCGGTGGACGGCATCCTGTCGAAGCAGTTCGCGGCCCAGCGCCGCTCGCTCATCCGCCTGGACAAGGCGGGCGGCGCGAAGGGGCCGGTTCCGGCCGGCGACGCCTTTTTATACGAGAACGACCAGAGCTTCCCGCTGCGCCCGCGCCAGGGCGTGATCCAGCAGGAAGGCCTGCACACGACCCATCTGACGGTCTCGGACAAGGACGGCAACGTCGTCGCCTACACCTTCACCATCGAATCCTGGGGCGGCAGCGGCATCGTGGTGCCGGGCTACGGCTTCCTGTTGAATAACGAGATGACCGACTTCGACTTCACCGGCCCCACGCCCAACATCCCGGAAGCCGGCAAGCGCCCGCGCTCGAGCATGGCGCCGACCATCGCCCTGAAGGACGGCAAGCCTGCCTTCACCGTCGGCAGCCCGGGCGGCGCCACCATCATCACCACCGTGCTGCAGACCATCGTCAACTACCTCGACCTCGGCATGCCCATGGACCAAGCGATCGACGCGCCGCGCCTGTCCCAGCGCAACGGCCTTGAGACCTCGGTCGAGCCGGGCTTTCCTGGTTCTGCCCAGGCCAGATCGCTGGAAACCTTCGGCCACAAGTGGGAAGCCAGCCCGCCGCCGGAAGAGATCGGTGCGGCGAACGCCATCGTGTTCAATCCCGACGGCACCGTGACGGCGGTCAGCGAAGGCCGCCGCCACGGGATCGGAACGGCGCTGGTGCAGAAGCCGGCGCACTGATCCCAGTCAATCGAAGCGGCGCGCCGGGAAGGCCGGCTGGTGACGCCGCACCTCGCCATACAGCGGCTTGAGAGGCAGGTTGGACACCAGCATAACGAGGCTGCGTGCGCTTTTCGCCAATGCATCGGTCATGCACTGCAGCGCAATCCGGTCATTCTTCACGAAGGCCAGGTCGATGCCAAGCGGTCGGAACCCTCATACCGAGGAAATCAACTTTGCACCGCATGCGGTGAGATCGTTGTCATAGGCATAGGGCCGACCCTTGTGCTTGGCACCGGCACCGTCCGGCTTGATAGGAAACTTCCCTTTGCATTTGGGACAGAACGTGACATCGTCGGCAAGCGCTGCTTCAGTACCCATTACGATAGTGCCGGAGGAAACAGAAATAACTTGGCCACCGTGGTCCGTCTTGTCATTCAATCGAATTACGCCACGTCCCTCATGCTTCATGCTCAATCACCTCCCCCGATGCTAATTGATGGCCCGCCTGCCGCATTGCGCTTGTCTAGCACAAGGGGGCGCCCGACCGCCGCCTTTCAACATACCGAGCCTGAGTCATTTCTCCGTTGGTTTATCTGCCTCCAGCAGGTGCCATTTCAACTCAGCACTATCCAGCGGCAGCATCCAATCGCGCTTCGGGTCAGGGAAGGATTGTCCTGCGTTCAGCCAGCGCTGCCGCCACGCTTGGTTAACTTCCTGTTCTAGCGGATGGCCAGGCACTAGCCATGGCTGCCAAGTTCCCGTGATTGGACAAACCTTGTTTCCGCTACATTCCACTGGCGGTGCTAATCGCGGGACTTGCCGGGATAACCTGATTGCCGTGCGCGGCGCGACCATGCTGCCGTTGTTGTGGACCGTAAGCACGCGTTGCCAAACGATCCCGGCAATGGCCCCGCTTCTGGTGCCACTCGGGTAGCGCGGCTGTTCGAATGCTTCGCCCCTACCGTAGAGGCCGGGTGGAATCGCGGCCAAGACAGCACGCACTTCGCCTGATTCCTTTGGCGCTGTCGGTTGCCAGTAGCTGGCGAAAGGCGCCTGGAGCGCGTCGGTTGTTTCCGTCACAGGCCGGAAAGCATAGGCGCTATCCAGGAAGTAGCGACCCTTCCTGAGCGAGCCTTCTGTTGGCGCCGGTGCTTCTGTCTCGGGCACGACGGCCATGGCTGTCCCGAGCAGGCTTTCACGGGTGCCGTCCCATGGCGGTAATGGTGCCGGCGGCAGGGGCAGAATTTTGTCGAGGTTCGGAAAGCGGCGGTCGGGGTTGAAGCTTAACGCCTTGCCTAGTGTCTTATAACGCTGGCCCCGTGCCTTGTCGATGAACGGCACGAACATGTTTTCCAGCTTGCTTGGATGGTCGAACTCAATAAATAAACTGTTTGCGCAGAATTCACAGCCGCCCTTGACGCCCTCGTGTAGGGCGCGCATCACTCGATCACGCGTTTTAGGCGTTTCCCTGCTGAGTGGCATTCCGTCCTGTCCCCTGGGAAGCGCATACATGGGTTCCATTTCGACCGCAGCCGGGCCGTAACCTTGGGCCAGTGCGCACTCGAACATCTTGATGGCAATTGGGATGTTCCCCCAATAGCCCGGCTTCAGGTTGTCTCCGCCAGCGTCCATCTTCTCACCAAGGAAGGTCATTGCCTGCGGATTGCCCATGGCGGCCGCCTTCTGGAAAAAGGCATAGGCCCGGTCGGGATCGCCATTAACGCCCGTGCCGTTGAGGTAATAGATACCCATCCTGTCGTAGGCAGCCGGCACGCCCAGCTCCATAGCCTCCGACACCAAGGCCACCGCTTCGGTCTCGCCATGTGGCGGATCATGCTTTTCCAAGTACAGGCTGGCCAGGTTTAGCATCGCCTTCCAATGATGCCGTTCTGCAGCTTGGCGGGTCAGCTGGACGACCTTTTTGTAATCCACATCGTCAACGTAGACATAACCATCTTCCATTGCACGCGCCTCCAAGAACCAGTCCTCGGCCTGGGCATCGATCGGTGGCACCTTGCTCGCCTCGGTCTGACACTCGAACGAGGCAATATGGGGATCGAACGGCGGCAAGGGTTGCATGTGGGTGGGAACTTTGGTCTTGTCCATGTTGCAGGCCACCAGGAATGTAAGAGTCATTAGAAAAGTTGCCGCATTGCGGCAACGCCGTTGAGGAAAAGCGGCAAGGGCGCACACGACTCAACCGAAGCGGATTATCGAGCTTCGGCCATCGTCCAACGGAACGATAAGGCCTTGCATCTGTTTGTCCACCGGATTGGTGGGTGGCGCCTTTTGTCTATCCTTGTTTTCTTTCATGAGCTTTACCCAATTAATGAAGGTGTCCTCAATTTCCAATGGTGTCGCGTTTCCGCCATCATATTTTTTCCCCTTGAGCTGTTCCTCAATGAACTGTGATTCAGTGAGTTGTGACCATATCCGTTTTCGAAGGGCAGACGCATGACGTGGGTCGTTCGTGGCGAGGTTAATTTCGCTGTCCACCGCCATGCTGCGCTGGTTCAGGTTGGCACTGCCGAGCGTGAAAAAACCATCGTCGATCAACAGTAGTTTGGAATGGATATAGATTTCGCGGTAGCGCCATTGGCGCCGTTCCTGGTTGAATTCGCAGGCATTGAGCACGGCCACGCACACCTTCAGGCCGAATTTTTTCTCGAGGACCAGCGTGGAGGGTTTGTTGATCGCGTTTGCAGTCGGAATGACGTCCGTTAACGCTTGCGGGACGCTTGTCACCCTGTCGGCAATGCCGGTGAAGAAAGACTGCGTCGACGCTGTGCCCTGAATCCGCGCCTGTTTCTTTTCATTCGCTTCTTCGATCATTTTGACCTGCCCAGTCATACCGCCCTGTTGGCCCAGCGTTGCCAAGGTGTCGTAAGTTCGCGGAACCATCTGTTTTTTTTCCGGAGCTGGAATGACGACAAAGACGTGCATAACCGGCAGGTCCTCAATGCTCTTCCCGATTTTTCCGCAATTGCGGTTCCAGCCAGCGATTACGTCTCCCCGAACCTTCCGTAAGTGTTCGGCCCAGTCCTGATACTGGAAATACTGGTTTTCCATGTACAGATAGCCGGTGCCTCCAGCGGCAACGCGGGCCGCGTTGAAGTAGATCTCCTTGATCGTGAAGTCGTCCTCTTCGGGCTGCGTTCTGACGATTTGTACCGTCGAGTCGCCACTTGATGCCGTTCGCAGCAAGGCAGACGGCGGCTTATCGCACACATATTGATCGGCCTTCGTATCGCCACCCGCACGTGCCCACGCCCGTTCGAAATTCTCGTGCAGCGGTATGAGTGCCCGGCCGCCGTCGATACGGCAGGCGTAGTCGCGAAAAGGCTTCAGAGTCTCAAAGTCGAAAAATCCGCCGATGCCTTCCGCGTGTTCCTTCTTTGTTTTGGCGGCTCCTTGTTCACGCAGCGGATTTTCGACGCAATGCTCGGGAGTGTCCCAGTAGTCGGTAAGTGAGTTCAAGTCCATGACGTAACCGACTGCTTTCTTGCCGCTGTCATATGCAAAGTCGATCAGGATCGGCTTTTGATGATGGGTCCCGCCACCGGTCAGCAACCCGTACTCGACGTTATCGGGCTTCCTTGTTTCGTGGCCCAATGCATCGGCGATGCGGCCGGCATTGCCATCGCGCGTGCGAATGCTGATGCCCTGAAGCCTCCCCGCAAACGCTGCTTTATACCAACTGCAGCAATATTCCTCCCTCGCCATCGCGGCGAGTTTGTAGCCTGAAATGTTCCATTCCTTCTTATGGCGATTAAGCTCGGCATGCTCGTGTATCAGTTGCACACTGCCCTTGGCACCGATTTGCTGGACCTCCATATCGCTGTCCTGGGTGCGCCAAGGACTCGTTCCATGCGTGTGACCCGGCATATGCTTTTGTATCTTTCCGCCGCTATAGCTGTACCAGACCAACAGGCGGACCTGCACGCCCCGCCTGCCCGCAGCAATCAATAGGTCGCCATAGGTCTCGGCACGTGGCCAGTTATATCCATTTCTCGCCAGCTCCATTCCAGGGTCGAAACCCCAGCATACGAGGTCGATGCTGTCTTTCGCTTCCTGGATGTCTTTGGCGATAGCTGCAAAACCTTCTTTGCCACAAATATGAAGGCTGAGCTTGTTGTTGTGCGTGATGGGGTGGGTGGCGTTTCCCTTCTTGTTCTTGTTCTCCGCAAACCATTGGACAGTGCTTGTCGCATTGCAGCTGACTTCGTCGATATGTACCGTTTCGGTTCGTAGATAATTTTCTGAGCTCATGAGGTCTCCTGTTCAGTTCGCTGCCAATTCAGGAATGCGTGCGCCCGTCTGCCGAGCCATTGAGGGCGCGCGCGCCCTGGTTCGACAGCATCTGCTCACTGTGCGAGATTTTGTCGTTGGGATCGAACTTCTCCCAAGCCTTGAGATCAAATTTTTCGCCGTTCGCCAGCTCGACCGTATAACCTGGCGTCCCGCCCATATGCTCGATAGCGATACGTCCTAGGTCGTCGGTGATACCTTCATCCACCTGACTGCCATTCTTGTAGAGGGTGTAAGGGACGTTCGCAAACGGACGTCCGTTTTCGGGATGGGTTTGCAGCATGAAGAGCAGCTGCTTCGGATCTTCGGACGTCTTCGGTTCCGCAATGGCGACCTTGTGCTCCGTCGACGGTTGCGGCCGATTCTGTGGCGCGAGGGTTTCGAGGTTGCCGTGGAATAGCGCCGGTTTGGGTGCAAAGACCTGCATGCGGTCGGTGATTTCGACCATGCATTCGGGGCCATGCAGCCGCACGCCTTTCTTCCCCTTCAAGTCGATCCAATCGGTTTGGCTGATCAGGGACAGGACCTTGTTGGCGATGACCTGGATATCGTCGTCATGCGCCTGCACGGTGATCTTGCCAGCCGCCGCGACTAATTTCATGCCTGCCTTGTGGACAAACAAGCGAAATGTCTGCTTGACGCTTGCGAAAAAGCTGTCGCCCGTTGCGATTGATAGGTTGCGACCAGCTGTCAACGCAATGTGCTCGCCGCCGGCAATATGGGTCGACTGTCCCGAGGTCGCCTCGATTCCTGTTGGGCTCGCGAGGACGAGGTGAGGTTCGGAAAGCTCGGGAAATTTTTCACCAGTGCCGCGCACGGCGTCATTTTGCGCTTTCAGCGAATCGGCGACGTCGTGCTGCTGTCTGCTCTCCTGCGCCAAACCCTGCAGTGCAGCCGTCGCCTGATCATCGTGCAGCTTGTACGCGGCATCCAGCCGATTTGCCGTTTCGCCCATGTCCTTGATCGGTCCGCGCGCGGCTTGCCGCGCTTCGGTCGTGATCAAAAGCCCCTTGGCTGCGCGTGCTACGCCATGCCCGTCGGTGCGCAGTTCCCAGCCTTCGCCACGTGCGTCCTTGCGGCCTGCGTTGTCCTCCACGCGCGTAATGTGGCCGAGCGACAGTTGGCTGCATTGATGATCACTTTTCAGCTGTGCCTGTATTTTATCTTTCGTATCATCGAGCACCAGATGGTTGCCACGCGTACCGCCACCCAGTTCGCGGCTACGCAAGCCGGCAAGCGACTGCTGTTCCGGCAGCGACCATGGCGGCATGTGTTGCTGGTTGTAGAGCGCGCCGAGGATGAGCGGATGGTCGATATTACCGTTGGCGTAGACAACGGCCACTTCTTCGCCGACGCGGGGCAACCGGATCTGCCCGAACTCGTTGCCAGCCGCCGGTGTCATCACCCGGATCCACGCCGAGCTCTTTTCGTCGTAGTTACCTAGCCGGTCCCAGTGAAACTGCAGCTTGACCCGCCCATAGCCATCCGTGTGGATGTTGGTGCTGGCTGGGCCGACGACAATGGCTGTATGCAGTCCTGTATAGATAGCAGGCTCGCTGTTGTAGTTGCGGCCGGGACGCCAGCGGATGTCCTGGCGAATACACGTGAAGCGATTTTCGTAGTGTGATGGCGCGCTCGGGCCGGCCTGATAATTATTGGATACCTCATGATCGGCAGACAGAATCAGGTAATAACGGTTTCCAATGCTGCGGCTCGCCGCGGCGTCGTATCGACGCGAGCGCGGCTCGGCACTGAAGTGACCGCCGAGCTTGAACTTACGACCGGGCAGCACAAACCTCTCATTTCCAGCCGCCTCGAAATATTGCGTGCTCTTGTCCGCTTCGTCCATACGCCGCGCCGCCAGTTTTTCACCGTCGCGGTGCAAGCGAAAACCATAGGAGCCGGTGTCCTCATAGACCTCGTAAGGGAAGAAATCGCCTTGTTCGTTAACTGAAGGGGCATCGACTCGTTGCGGCCTTGGATTCTTGTAGTCGAAAGTGGCCAGCGTGGTCCGCCCTGAGCCCAGGCGCCGAATTGCCGTCCATTGATAAATGCCGTCATCCTCGCGTGAGCCACCCTGGTCGTGATACGAGATTACGTACGCTTCCTCGTCGATCGGTTCGGCTACAAAGCTATTGTCTGAAATGATGAGCTTGTGGCCGTCGAACGTGTGTTCGTACCAATAGTGCAAGCCGAGCGCTTCCCAGCGCCGGTGCAAGTGGTTGTAGTCGGTCTCGTTGTACTGGTTGGCGACGGTCAGCTTCGAGTCGTCGACGGGGTGTATGTGCCAGTCGGCTTGACGGTAGTGCCTCAGGGTTTCCTCAGTAATCTCGCGCACGGTCTTGTTGTGGAACGACACGTTGTCTTTGCGCAGGCGTGCGAATGCGAGCCAGGGTTCGAGGATCATCTGGTAGAAAACGAAGCCGCCATCCGTGCGCAGGAATCGAAATTCGGTGATGTAGCCGTTGAAGTAGCGCAGCGACCCGCCTTCGCGCACCAGAGAGATGGTTACCATCCGCCCTACCAGCATCTTCAGCGGGATGCGCGCATCATCAGAAAGAACCTCGACGTCAAACCGGAAACACCGTGAAACCTCTTCATGAGCGACCAGCTTATTCGGGAGCAGGATCGCAGGTGGCCCATCCTTCAACGGGAAATCGAGCCGCATGAGCCGGTTATGTTGAGATGCATCGCTAAATACCGATCGCGCGGCACCGGCCGCGATTACTTGGCTTTCGCCCATTGAATTCCTCCGATGGCCGTATAGCCTTGGCCCAAGTAAAAAGTTCAACGAACACGTTACCCGGAGGCCGACAAGAGGAACTTGATTATGGTCAATACGTTTTCCTGTGCCATGTCTAGAGTTTTCTGACAGTTATCCTGAAGGAGATAGGCAATGCCGACAAACGTGAAATCCCATAGGCCAGCGCGCGCCGCAAACACGATTGGCCGGCAGCCAACGCGGATGGACAGGTTCGTCAACATCGGGCCGGCATTGGTTTGCAGCTCCGTTACGCGTCTTTGTGGCCGGCCCTACCCCATACAGTTCCGGGCGCAAGGTGCGCTCGATGCCTGGACGCATGCGCTTGGCAACACCGGACTATGGCCTCGCTGGCAAGCTTCCCGTACTCTGTGCTGGGAGATCCGGCAGGAAGTTCTTTCGCAAGTGGAATGCATGCACCCTCGATCTTCGATAGCCGGGCAGATAAACGCCGAGGATCGCCAACGGCTTGCGTTCCAAGTCAGCTTGAACCTCAAGTACCATTTAAGCAAGGGACAGTCATCGAGGCCACGGCCTCGCTTGAAACGCTGCTGGCGAATTCGGACATCGATCTTAGTCTCCCGATGAGCATGGTCGCGCCACCTTACCGGGCTCAATACCTGCGCTTCGGTGAAGTGGCGATGCGGTATTTGAAAGTACCGGATCCACAATCTCCTGATCATTGCTTCGACGGGGTCTTCTGTTTCCTAACTTGGCATGGCATGGCTGGCGATTCAGAAGGAAAAAGCTGGACGCTGGAACTCGTCTTTATCAGTAAGCGCCAAGACTGCTATGGTGGCCATATTTCGCTGCTGGGCGAGACCGATCGAGGAGAGATAACGATCGGCGAGTGGTTGAGCGGTATTCTCGGCAGCGTCACGGCAGCAGACGAAAGTGAGATCCATCGATCGATGCACGCCGCGGTCAGCTACGTGGTACGTGTGTTCCTCTACATGGCATTGAAGCAGGCGCGCGTGACGCCGCACCGTGATTACGATGAGGCGCTGCGCCGTGCCTCCGGCCTCGGTGAGCGCAAGCGCGCCAAACTGTTGCAGAGATCGGCCTACCTCTACAACGGCATCCTTGTCGGTCCGGAGGCAATGTCGTCTGGCGCTTCGGAAGGTGTTACCGGAGGTAGCGTGGCGCCGCACTGGCGCCGTGGGCACTTCCGTATGCAGCCCTTTGGAGCAGGTAACCAGCAGCGCAAACTCATCTTCGTTGCGCCGGCCCTGATTCATGCAGAGCAATTACAGGGCGATGTGCCGGCGCCGAGACCATATCGAGCCGGTGCAACTGTTGTTGGCGCGGTTTAATCTCGCCCGCTCACTAAGCGGTGTCAATCGAAGCGGCGCGCCGGGAAGGCCGGCGCCGCCGCCAGCATGCGCCGCCAGGCGCGCTGCACCTGAAAGGCGCCCAGCGCAAGGGCGACCACGGCCAGGCACACCCAGCCTGCGATCTTGTCCTGCAACAGGAAACCGGTGCCGAATGCCGCTGCACTTTCCAGTACCACGACCACGGCGGCGGCCAGGACCAGCGGCAGGCTCCAGCCGCCGGCATGCATGCCCGGCGACGATGCCCCGTCCTTGCTGCGCGCATAATCACCCAGCAGGCACATCATCGCGACCTGGCCGGCCAGGCAACACAGGGCCAGCACGGAGACCCACACCGTGGCCTTGTCGACGATCAGGATCACATCCAGTAACAGGGCGCCGGTCAGCATCAGCCACAGGCCCAGGCTGGTCTTGAGCAGCCCCGTGGCCAGGCGGCGGTTGAGCAGCTTCGCATCGCCGGCCAGCGGCGTCAGGCGCAACAGGGCCTGTTCGGTGCGCATCCGGCCGATCTGCTGGGTGAGCTGGATGGTGCTGACCACGATCGCCACCACGAAGCCGCTGAACCCCGCGCCGGAACCGCCGTTCACGAAGTCGCGCAGGGCCGTGTCGCCGCGCAGGACCAGGGCCAGGCGCAGGGCGATCCCGATCCCCACCAGCAGGACGATGCTGGGAATCCAGGCGCTCGAATGCGCCGCCGGTCCCAGCGCATGCATCAGCATCTTGCCCGGCTCGGGCGCACGGCAATCGCGTGCCAGTGCCGCGGCGTACAAGCGCAGCGGATTCCAGCCGCGCGGGTTGCTGCCCTCGATCTGCTCGGCCCAGCCCTGGCCTTCGAAACGCCGCAGGCGCATGAGCTGCAAGCTGCGCCGCTCGAAATGGCCGTCGCCGCCGGCCGGGTACAGCCAGCGCAGGGACCAGGCCAGCACCGGCAGCAACAGGACCGCCAGCACGGCCAGGGAGGTATCGCTCCCCAGCGCTTCCACCAGCGCGGACGGCAGCAGCACGCGCGACATCCAGGGCCAGTTGGTGCCGATGAGGAACAGGACGAGGGCGGTCTTGTTCCCCGTGCTCATCAGCGCGAACCCGAGCAGGAGCAGGCCGGCGATCGGCACCATCATCCACTTGCCCACCACGGCGGCGGCCAGCAAGGTCAGCACCAGCCAGCCGGTGCCGGCCAGCTGCATCAGGCGTCGGCGCTGGCGCGGCAGCAGCCGGGCGTTGGCCACCGTGTTCAGCAAGACCGAACCGGGCAGGAACAGCATGCTCCACATGATGGCGAGCCAGATCGCGCCCCCGCCCGCCAGGACGCGCAGCAGCATGGGCAGGTCCAGCTGGTGGCGGCGCGAGACGTCGACCACCACCAGGACCGCGAAGGCCAGGAGCAGCAGCCCCGCCACCGCGGCCATGAAGAGACGCGACCGGCGGTCACGCTGTACCGTGGTGACGCGCAGGATGTTGCAATAGTCCTGGAGCTGCGCATTCATTTCGTCACCTCGATGAACAGGTCTTCCAGGCTCAGCGGTTCCACGCGCACGCCCGGCACGCGCGCCAGGCGCTCGACGTCCTCGCCCGTCTCCTGCACGATCACGCTGGCCACGCCGCCGTCGCGGTGGCGCCGCACTTCGCCGTACAGCGGCTTGATGGGCAGATCCGACACCGGCATGACGACCCGGCGTGCGCTCTCCACCAGCGCATCGGTCTGGCCCTGCAGCGCGATCTTGCCGTTTTTCAGGAAGGCCAGGTCGAAGGCCACGCGCTCGAGATCGGACAGGATATGGGTCGAGAACACGACCGTGGTGCCGCGGTCGATCACGTCTTCCACCAGCTCGCGCAGGAAGTCGCGGCGCCCGACCGGGTCCAGCGCCGAGACGGGCTCGTCCAGGATCAGGAGGTCGGGATCGTGGGCCAGCGCGCGGATGATCGACAGGCGCTGCTGCTCGCCGCCGGACAGCTTCTTGATCTGCCGGGCGCGCATGGCCGCATCGAAGCCCCAGCGCGACAGCAGGCCCTCGACCTTGGCTGTGTTCCAGCGCGGGTACATGGCCTTGAAGTAATCGAGCAGCTGGCTCGGGGTCAGCCAGTCGAACAATTCCGCTTTCTGCGGCACGTAGCCGATGCGGGCGCGCGCCGCTTCGGACAGCGTCGCGCTGTCTTCGCTGAACAGCGACACGCTGCCGGCATCCACCTCGCGCAGGCCAAGCAGGCATTCGAGCAGGGTCGACTTGCCGGCACCGTTGCGGCCCAGCAGCCCGACGACCTGGCCGGGGGCGATATGCCAGTCGAGGCCGTCCAGCACGCGCTGCTTGCCGAATTGCTTCGTTACCGAGGACAACTGTACGAAAGGGGAACTGCTGCGGGCGTTCATTGTGCTTCCTTCAGGATGGTTGCGAACAAAGTCAGGACGGTGTCGGGGTCGAGCTCGAGCTGGCGCGCCTCGCGCGCGGCGCGTTCCAGGGTCGGGCGCAGGAGTTGGGCGCGTTCCGCCGGTTTGCCGGGGCCGCTCGACTCGGCCACGACCATGCCGAGACCGCGGCGGCGCGCCAGCACGCCTTCCATTTCCAGCAAGCCGTAGGCCTTGGACACGGTCATCGGATTCAGCGCCAGCGCGTGAGCGATCTCACGCACCGAGGGCATCTCGTCGCCAGGCGCCAGCTGGCCGGCGGCCACCAGCCGGCGCACCTGCTCCATGAGCTGGCGGTAGATCGGATCGGCCGAGCCGGTCGCGATCGAAAACAGGGAGGCGGTGTGGGTTGTCATTGCAATCTACTGTATTAATTGAGTGATACAGTAAGACAGGCGTTCAATAACCGTCAAGCAATATTTGCATGCATATGCCTAGGAATTCGTCGTCCGTTCCCGAATTCCGACAGCCCGTCGCAAAATGCTGACATGGCATTTCGATCACGGTAGATTAGCTAACAGGAAATACTTTCTTGAAACCGTGGAGAAACGCGCAATGCTATCGATCAAGCAGCTCAACAAGACGTATGCGAATGGCGTCAAGGCCATCAACAATGTCAGCCTCGAGATCCCGAACGGGATGTTCGGCCTGCTCGGCCCCAACGGCGCCGGCAAATCCTCGCTGATGCGCACGATTGCGACGCTGCAGGATCCCGACAGCGGCAGCATCCATTTCCACGGCCTGGACGTCCTCAAGGACAAGGAAGGGCTGCTGCGCCAGCTGGGCTACCTGCCCCAGGACTTCGGCGTCTATCCGAAAGTCAGCGCCGAAAAGCTGCTGAACCACTTCGCGGTCCTGAAAGGCCTGGCCGGCAAGGGCGAGCGCAAGGAAGCGGTGGAAAGCCTGCTGCAGCAGACCAACCTGTGGGATGCGCGCAAGCGCCACCTCGGCACCTATTCGGGCGGCATGCGCCAACGCTTCGGCATCGCCCAGGCGCTGCTCGGCGCGCCGCGCCTGGTGATCGTCGACGAGCCGACCGCCGGCCTCGACCCGGACGAACGCAACCGCTTCCTCAACCTGCTGGCCAAGATCGGCGAACAGGTGGTCGTGATCCTGTCGACCCACATCGTCGAGGACGTGACCGACCTGTGCCCGCGCATGGCGATGATCGCCAAGGGCACGGTGCTGCTGCAGGGCGCGCCCCAGGACGCCATCGACACCCTGAAGGACCGGGTCTGGCGCCGCACCGTCAGCCAGGACGCGCTGCCCGAATACCAGGAACGCTTCAACGTGCTGTCGACGCGCCTGGTGGCGGGCCGGCCGCAGATCAACGTGTACTCGGAAGTCCAGCCGGACGATGGTTTTACAAGCGTCGAGCCGGACCTCGAGGACGTCTACTTCCTCCAGGTCCGCAACGCCGGCCGCGCTGCGGGTAGCAACACCGGCGCGGTCGCCGGCGCACCGGTCGCGGCATAAGGAGCGGCCATGTTGAGGGAATTCTTCAAGTTCGAGCTGGGCACGCAGTTGCGCCAGCCGCTGCTGTGGGTGTGCGCGCTGATCTTCGGCGCGCTCGCCTTTGGCGCCACCACCACCGATGCGATCACGGTCGGCGGCAGCATCGGCAACGTCAACCGCAACGCGCCGGTGGTCGTGGCCCAGCTGCTGGGCGCGTTCAGCCTGATGTCGATGTTCGTCGTCACCATCTTCATCGCCGGCACCGTGCTGCGCGATGCCGAAGTCGGCATTTCCGACATGCTGTTCGCCACCCCGATGAAGAAGCACGACTACCTGGTCGGGCGCTTTGCCGCCGGCCTGGTGGCCTGCCTGTTCATCTTTGCCGTCATCGTCGTCGGCATGATGCTGGGACCATTGATGCCCTGGGTCGACAGCCAGCGCGTCGGCCCCTTCGCCGGCGCCGCCTACCTGTGGAGCCTGGCCGTGCTGGTGCTGCCCAACCTGCTGTTCATCGGCGCCCTCCTGATGCTGCTGGCCTCGACCACGCGCTCGATCATGCTGGTGTACGTGGGCGTGCTGGCCTTCTTCGTGCTCTGGATCGTGGCCGGCAGGTTCACCGCCAACATCGACAACGAATGGGTCGCCGTGCTGGCCGACCCCTTCGGCATCCGCGCCCTGGGCCGCGCCACCCGCTACTTCTCCACCGCCGAATCGAACGCCGGCCTGCCCGCCATCGGGGGCTACATCCTGGCCAACCGCGTGCTGTGGTCGGCGGTGGCGCTGGCGCTGTTCGGCCTGACGCTCATCCTGTTCAAGCCGCAGCGCGCCGGCACCGGCAAGCGCCTGTTCGGCAAGGCCAAGGCCCAGGCCGCGCCGGCCCCCGTCATGTCGCAGGCTGCCCTGCCGCGCATCGAACCGCGCTTTACGAACGCGACGCGCTGGACCCAGTGCTGGCACATCTTCGCCTTCGATGCCGCCGCCGTGTTCAGGAGCGTGCCCTTCCTGGTGATGCTGCTGTTCGGCGTGCTGAACATCGTCGGCTCGGGCTCGCAGATGGGCAAGATGTTCGGCACCGACGTCTATCCGATGACCCACCTGATGATCGAACTGCTCAACAGCAGCTTCACCTTCCTGCTCCTGATCATCGTGACCTTCTATGCCGGTGAACTGATCTTCAAGGAGCGCCAGGTCAAGATCGCCGATGTCAATGACGCCATGCCGGTGCCGATCTGGGCGCCGCTGCTGGCCAAGAGCCTGGCGCTGGTGGGCGTGGTGCTGGCCTTCCTGTTCATCGGCAGCCTGGCCACGATGGCGATCCAGCTGGTGCGGGGCGGCGCGCCGATCGAGCCGCTGCTGTACCTGAAGGGCGTGCTGGTCTCCGGCCTGCCCTTCATCCTGATGGGTTTGATCGCCGTGGTCCTGCAGGTCATCACCAACAACAAGTTCATCGGCTACCTGCTGATGGTGCTCCTGATGGTGTCGCAGGTGGTCCTGGGCGTCATGCACTTCGACCACAACCTGTACAACATCGGCGGCCTGCCGCGCACCCCGTATTCGGACATGAACGGCTATGGCCATTTCATCGCGGGCTGGGGATGGTTCGCGCTGTACTGGACCCTGTTCACGGTGGCGGCCCTGATCCTGGCCCAGGCCTTCTGGGTGCGCGGCTTGTCGAACGCCTGGCGTGAGCGCGTGCGCGTGGCCGGGCGCCGCCTGAAGGGTTCGTCCGGCGCGGCGCTGGCGCTGTGCCTGCTCGCCTTTGCCGGCGTCGGCGGCTGGATCTTCCATAACACGAACACCCTGGCGCACTACGAAGCCGGTGACGTGGTCATGGACAAGCGCGCGCTGTACGAAAAGACCTATCGCAAGTACAAGGACCTGCCGCATCCGAAGGTCACCGACGTGCGCGCCGCCGTGGACATCTATCCGCAGGAGCGCCGCTTGCTGATCAAGGGCAGCTACGTCCTGCAGAACAAGACCGGCCAGCCGCTCGACACCCTGCGCCTGCAGCTCAACCCGGACGTGACGACCACGCTCTCGGGGCTGCCGGCGCACCGGGTCGAACTGGACGACAAGAAGCTCGGCTTCACCATCGTCAAGCTGGCGCAAGCCCTGGCGCCGGGCGCGCGCATGCCGCTCGACTTCACCGTCGACGTGCGCCGCCCCGGCTTCCAGAACAACGGCGAAGCGGACACCATCAACTTCAACGGCACCTTCTTCAACAACCGCGCCTTCTTCCCGCTGCTCGGCTACCAGCGCGACCAGGAGCTCACCGACCGCAACGAGCGCCGCAAGCGCGGCCTGGGCGAGCCGGAACGCATGGCCAAGCTGGAAGACCAGGCCGCGCGCGCCGACACCATCTTCGGCGCGGATGCGGACTGGATCAATTTCGAGACCACCGTCTCGACCAGCGCCGACCAGTTCGCGCTGGCGCCGGGCTACCTGCAGAAGACCTGGAAGGAAAACGGCCGCAACTACTTCCAGTACAAGATGGACCAGAAGATGATGCCCTTCTTCTCCTACCTGTCGGCCGACTGGCAAGTCAAGAAGGGAGATTGGCACGGCATCCCGATCGAGATCTACCACGACAAGAAGCATGCCTACAACGTCGACCGGATGATCGCGGCCACGCAAAAGTCGCTCGACTATTACACGACCCAGTTCACGCCCTACCAGTTCAAGCAGGTGCGCATCCTGGAGTTCCCGAACTACGCCAGCTTCGCCCAGTCGTTCGCCAACACCATTCCCTTCTCGGAGTCGATCGGCTTCATCGCCGACCTGCGCGACAAGAAGGACATCGACTACGTGTTCTACGTGACGGCCCACGAAATGGCGCACCAGTGGTGGGGTCACCAGATCGCCGCCGCCAACGTGCAGGGGTCGAGCATGCTGGTCGAATCGCTGGCGCAGTACTCGGCGTTGATGGTGATGGAAAAAGAATACGGCCGCTCCCAGATGCGCCGCTTCCTGCGCTATGAACTGGACCGCTACCTGAGCTCGCGCGGCGGCGAAGTCATCGAGGAACTGCCCCTGTACCGCGTGGAGAACCAGCAGTACATCCACTACCGCAAGGGCAGCCTGGTGTTCTACCGCCTGCGCGACGAGATCGGCGAACCCGCCCTGAACCGCGCCCTGCAGCGCTTCCTGAAGGACAAGGCCTTCCAGGAGCCGCCGTTCACGACCTCCGCCGAACTGCTGCAGTACATCCGCGCCGAAGCGCCGGCCGACAAGCAGGCCTTGATCACGGACCTGTTCGAGAAGATCGTCTTCTACGATAACCGCGTGCTCGAAGCCAGCGCGAAAAAGCGACCGGACGGCCAGTGGGACGTGACGATGAAGCTGCACCTGGCCAAACTGGAAGCCGATGGCAAAGGCAAGGAAAGCCCGCGCGCCTACGACGAGCCGGTGGAGATCGGCGTGTTCGCGCGCGCCAAGGGGGCCAAGGAAGCCGACGAGCGCGTGCTCTTGCTGGACAAGCGCCTGCTCGCCGGCGCCGACCCGGTGGTGACGATGACGGTCAAGGAGCAGCCCTTCGAGGTTGGCGTCGACCCGTACAACAAGATGATCGACCGCGTGTCGGGCGACAACCGCAAGGAGGTCAGCCTCCAGTGAGTCAGGCCCTGCGCCCGGCGCTCGCGAGGCGACGTGCGGCCTGCACCGGCGGCGTATCGCCCAGCGGCAGCAGCGCGGCGCCGCGCGCCAGCGTGCGCACGATCGTCGCCTCGCCGAAGCGCAGGCCCTGGCCGCGCAGCTGCGGCAGCGAGCGCACCGGTTCCGGCGTGATCTCGACGGCAGCGCGCACCAGCAGCCGCTGCAGGGGACGCAGCGGCGCGGGCAGGATCGCCGCCCCGCTCATGATGCGCATGAAGTCGGCCAGGATGGTCGAGCCTTCCAGCCCGGGCGCGGTCGTGGCGAACAGCGCTTCCCACCCGGCCCAGTCGCGTGGTGCGCCGGTCGCGCCGTACAGCCCGGCGGATGGCTGGCCTTCGATGAAAGCGGCGTCCTTCTCGCGCGCGGACAGGGCGTGGACGTAGGCATGATAGGCCTCGGTGAAGCCGAAGGTGGCGGTCGCGTGGACCCAGTCGAGCAGGCGCGGATCGTTGGCCTGATACGGGACGCCATCAGGTGTGTTGCCTTCCACGTGGCCGTGCATCCGCACCACGCGCGCGATCAGCTGTTCGGTCGCGGTGCGCGGGCCGTAGACCGTCATCATGGCCGCGAAGCCGGTGCGGCGCAGGCGCGTCAAGGGGTCGCGCTGGAAGCTGCTGTGGTCCCAGACGCCCGAGCGCACCGACGGTTCGGCCAGTTCCAGCAGCACCGCCGTCACGCCGCCGATGAACAGGGCGACCGGGTTGGCGAAGATGCGCCAGGAGACGCCGTCCGCGGGCGTCAGCGCGGGTTCGCCGGCAGGCTGGCTGAAGTCGAAGGCCATGCCGGGTGGGGTGCGCATCAGGTCTTGTATCGTGTCGAGCATCTGGAGGTTTCTCGATAAATCGTTTTCGGTCGCCGGATTTTCGGTAAGCTCATCGATGAAACCACCGGCGATATCTCACATATTACAGAGGTGAAGGCATGAAGACGCTCTGGATGGCGTGCTGGGCATTCTTTGCAGTGATGGCAACCGGCGCGGCGGCGCAGAATGCCGCGCAGGATGCCGATGCGCAGGCCCAGGCCAAGGCCTACCGCGAAGCCCGCGCGGCGGTCGCCGACCTGCAGAAGATCCCCGCACCAAGCGGCATCCAGGATGCATACAAGACCCGCATCGGCGGCATCGACCAGTGGATCAACGTGCGCGGCCAGGACCGCGCCAGCCCGATGATCCTGTTCGTGCACGGCGGCCCGGCCTCGCCCGTCACGCCGACGATGTGGCAGTTCCAGCGCCCGATCGAGGAATACTTCACGGTCGCCAATTACGACCAGCGCGGCGCCGGCAAGACCTATGGCGCGTCCGATCCGCAGGCGCTGTCGGATACCATCCACATCGAGCGCTACGTTATTGATGCCATCGAAGTGGCCGAACACCTGCGCCGGCGCTACGGCAAGAAGAAGCTCATCCTGATGGGCCACAGCTGGGGCACGATCATCGGCATGAAGGCGGCGCTGAAGCGCCCCGACCTGTTTTACGCCTACGTCGGCATCGGCCAGGTGATCAGCGCGCGCGAGAACGAGCGCATCAGCTTCGAGTACGCGCTGGCCCAGGCCAGGGCGCACGGCAACCAGGAGGCGCTGCGCGAGCTGGCTTCGATCGCGCCCTACCCCGGCACGCAGCCGATCACGCGCGAGCGCATCATCGTCGCGCGCAAATGGCCGCAGTACTATGGCGGATTGAGTGCCTTTCGCAGCACGTCCACCTACTTCTTCGATGGCCCGCTGCTATCGCCCGACTACGACGAGGGGCAGGTGCGCGACATCGACCAGGGCAGCCTGTTCACGCTGGGACGGATCTTGCCGGAGTTCGTGCAGGTCGACTTCACGCCCGTGAAGCGCTTCCCGATCCCGGTCGTGATGTTCATGGGCCGGCACGACTACACGACGCCGACCGCGCCGCTCGAGGCCTGGCTGGCGCGGGTGGAGGCGCCGTCCAAACAGGCGGTCTGGTTCGAGCATTCGGCGCACATGGTGCCTTGGGAAGAGCCGGGCAAGATGCTGGTCAGCCTGCTGACGTATGTGAAGCCGCTGGCGCGGTAGAAAAAAAGACGGCTCCGCAAGCAGAGCCGTTAAAGATGGGTCCCAAGCACCCAATCACGCGGACAGGGGGCTGCCCGCGGGATTCTTCGACGGGCGCGTCTCTCGGTGGACGCGCGCCGTCACATACCGATTACAGATGCGGCACGATCTGCGGCATCAGGTCGTCGAAGGTACGGCCGCTGCCGTTCTCGCCGATCGCGTGCATCTTCCACTCGCCGTTGTGGCGGTACAGCTTGGCCATGATCTGGGCCGTGTGCGTGCCTTGCACCGACAGGTCGTAGCGCGCGATTTCCTGCTGGTTGCCGGCGTTGATGATGCGGCAGAAGGCATTCGCGACCGTCGAGAAGTTCTGGCCGGTGAAGCTGTTCACGGTGAACACCAGCGCTTTCACGCTCGGCGGCACGGCGCTCAGGTCGACGATGATCTGCTCGTCGTCGCCGTCGCCGGCGCCGGTGCGGTTGTCGCCGGTGTGGGTGATGCTGCCGTCACGGCTTTTCAGCTGGCGGAACCAGACCACGTCGACCGGGCGGTTGCTCTCGTCGAACATGACGACGGACGCGTCCAGGTCGACCGCTTCGCCCTTGCCGCCGCCGAAGCCGAAGAAGCCCTTGCTCTTGGCGACGTCCCAGCCCAGGCCCATCGTCACGCGCGACAGCGCGCCGCCGGCTTCCTTCTCCAGCGAGATTTTCTGACCCTTTTGCAGATTGACGCTCATGATTGTTGACTCCTATATTCGTTAAGCCTGCTTCAACGCGACGGCGACTGCATCCAGGCCTTGAATGCATTGCGGTTGCGCGAGCAGACGTAAATCTTGCCGCGACCCGAGAAGCGCAGGACGATGCCCTCGCCGCTGGTCTGGCTGTTGATCAGGTTGCCGAGGAAGCCGCTGCTCTGGCCGGTCGTCACCGACACCTCGTAGTGCAGGGTCGAATCCCAGGCCACCACGTGCGAGTTGTCGATGATCGCGTCCTTGCCCGGTTCGACCTCCAGCTCGTTCATCGAACCGAAGCCCGACACCACCACCTGGCCGCTGCCCTGCGTCTCGGTGACGAAGAAGCCGCCGCTCTGGGCGAACAGCGCATTGCCCAGGCTCTGGGTGCGCACCTTCAGGTCGACGCCGGAGCCGGCCGCGACGAAGACGCCGTCGCTGATGATGTACTGCTTCGGTCCGCAATCGACCACCTGCATCGCCCCCGGCAGGGTCGGCGACAGCAGGCAGTCGCCGTCGCCGCGGGTCGCCTCGATGTGCTGCTGGAAGAAGGATTCGCCGTTGGCGAAGGTGCGCATCAGCGCGCTGCCCAATCCTCCCTTCATCTTGCCCTTGAGGTCGAGCGTCGATTCCATCATGACCATCGCATCCGACTCGCAGTAGATGGTCTCGCCGCGTTTCATCGACACGTGCAGGAAGGGATCGACATCCCCGGTTACGGTAAATACTGGCATTTGAGTTTCCTTGGTAGTGACCGCCCGCGCAACGGCAGCACAGGCGGCGTCGAGAGGTCGTTAAACAGCCACGCCGTAGCTCTTGGCGAGGGGGCCCAGGCCGCCGTTGAAGCCCTGGCCGACTGCGCGGAACTTCCAGTCCGCGCCGTTACGATACACCTCGCCGAATACCATGGCCGATTCGGTCGAGCCGTCTTCGGACAGGTCGTAGCGGGCGATCTCGCTGTCGTTGGCGGCGTTGATGCAGCGGATGAAGGCCTTGCCGACCATGCCGAAGTTCTGGCGGCGCACGTCGCCTTCGTGGATGGTGACGGCCAGGACCACGCGGTCGACGTCGGCCGGGACCTTGGACAGGTCGATGCTCAAGGTCTCGTCATCGCCCTCGCCGGCGCCGGTGCGGTTGTCGCCCGAGTGGGTGACCGAGCCGTCCGAGGACTTGGCGTTGTTGTAGAAGATGAAGTCGGCGTCCGAACGCACCTTGCCCGATTGGTTCAGCAGGAAGGCCACGCCGTCGAGGTCGAAGGCGGCGCCGTCGGTGGCGCGGACATCCCAGCCCAGGCCCAGCTTCAGGCTCGACAGGCCCGGTGCTTCTTTCGACAGGTTGACGTTGCCGCCTTTTTGCAGACTGATTGCCATGATTTGGTTCTCCTTCAAGTTATTGTGAACACCCTGGGTACCACTGCAGCGAACTGGTGTTCTGCCATTCGCCGCAGATCCTTGCAACGGCCGCCTTATTCGACGTGTGCGACCGCTTTCTTATCCAATCCAAACGCTTCCTGCTTCTTGCGGTAGCGGATCGAGGACCACACCGAGGCGCCGATGAAGGCCACACCCGCCAGGCCGGTGATCATCTCCGGCACGTGGAACTTCATACTCGCCAGCATGATCAGGGCCAGGATACCGATCGCATAGTGCGCGCCGTGTTCCAGGAAGACGTACTGGTCGAGCGTGCCCTTGTCCACCAGGTAGACCGTCAGCGAACGCACGAACATCGCACCGATCGCCAGGCCCAGCATGATGATCACGACGTCGTTGGTGATCGCGAAGGCGCCGATCACGCCGTCGAAGCTGAACGATGCATCCAGCACTTCCAGGTACAGGAAACCGCCGATACCGCCGCGCTTGACCATGTCGCCGACCTCGCCGCCGCCCTCTTCCGAGCCTTCCAGCAGGTTACTCAGCACATCCACGCCGACGTAGACCAGGATGCCCCACAGGCCCGAGATCAGGACCACCATCTTCTGCGCTTCGGTCACCAGCGACAGGCTGGCCATCAGGGCGCCGATCGCGATCATCACCGAGATCGAGGACACCTTGCCGAGCGAACCCAGCTTTTCCTCGAAGTTGCCCAGCCAGTGGTGCTCCTTCTCGTCATCGAACAGGAAGTTCAGGAAGACCAGCAGCAGGAACATGCCGCCGAAGGCCGCCACTTCCGCATGGTGGTTGGTCAGGTGCTGCGAGTATGCTTTCGGGTTTTCGAGTGCCAGCGTCCAGACTTCACCCATGCTCAGGTTAGCCGCCACCGCCACGATCACCAGCGGGAACAGCAGGCGCATGCCAAACACGGCGATGATGATGCCCACGCCCAGGAACAGTTTTTTCCAGAACTCGTCCCAGGTCTTCAACACCGAGGCGTTGACCACCGCGTTGTCGAAGGACAGCGAGACCTCCATCACGGCCAGGATGGCGGCGATACCGACCGCGGTCACCGCCCCGCCCAGCCCCCCGTGCTCGTAACCCCACCAGCCCGATGCCACCAGGCAGAGTGCGGTCACGATGAATGACACTCTGAAATGCTTCATATTGATCAACCCCCTAAGTTATTGTCTTGTACAGCGATGTGTTTGTTGACAAGGCGCAGTGTAAAGTCCTGCAGAGAATGGAAAAAGCGAAGATAATTTGAGAATTACTTCGGAAAATCCTGCGTATCAATATTGACAATGAAAAACGAGATCAATTTCCGCCACCTGTATTACTTCTGGGTCGTCGCCAAGGAGGGCGGTATCACGCGCGCCGCCGAGCGCCTCGGCCTGGCGGTCCAGACCATCAGTTCGCAGTTGACGCTGCTCGAACAATCGCTGGGCAAGACGCTGTTTTCGCAACAGGGGCGGCGCCTGGTGCTGACCGAGGGCGGGCGTGTGGCGATGAACTATGCCGACCAGATCTTTCTCCTCGGCGAGCAGATGCAGGAAGCGCTGAACGAAGCCGACAGCGGCCGCATCCGCCTGACGGTCGGCATCTCGGATTCGCTGCCCAAGCTGTCGGCCTACCGCATGCTGGAAGTCGTCACCCAGATGGAGCGCCCGGTGCGCCTGGTCTGCTACGAAGACCAGTTCGAGGCCCTGCTGGCCGACCTTGCCCTGCACAAGCTGGACGTGGTGCTGACCGACCGCGAGGTGCGCGCCAGCAGCGCCCTGAAGGTCTTCAGCCACCAATTGTTCGAAAGCGAGATGGAAGTGGTCGGCACACCGGCGCTGGCCGAGCGCTACCACGACGGCGACGGTTTCCCCAGGAATTTGAACGGCGCGCCCTTCCTGCTGCCGGCGCGCAATAATGCCTTGCGTGGCAAGCTCGACGAGTGGTTCGTCCAGAACCAGGTCAAACCTGACGTGGTTGGCGAATTCGAGGACAATGCCCTGCTGAACACCTTCGGCCGGCGCGGCCTCGGCCTGTTCTTCGCGCCGGCGGCGCTGGCGCAGGATGTCGCCGAGCAGTTCGGCGCGGTCCGGATCGGCAAGGTGCCGAGCGTGCGCGAGCAGTTCTACGTCATTTCGAACGACCGCAAGATCAAGCACCCGGCCGTGGAAGCCATCCTCGCGGCCGCGCAAAAAGGGCTACCCGGGGCGGCTTGAACTGTACAATGCTGCACAGGCTTTGCCTTTTGATCAATAAAACCTTTCTATGCAAAACGTATTATTCGTCGTTCTCGCGCTGATCCTGGTGGCGCTGAACGGCTTTTTCGTGGCGGCCGAATTCGGCATCGTCACCCTGCGCAAGACCCGCGTACGCGCCATCGCGAAAACCGGCGGCCTGCGCGGCCGCATCCTGTTCAAGGTCCACAGCCAGCTCGACGCCTACCTGTCGGCCTGCCAGCTCGGCATCACGCTGGCCTCGCTGGGCCTGGGCTGGGTCGGCGAACCGGCCTTCGCCAGCCTGCTGGAACCGATATTCGGCCTGGTCGGCGTCACTTCCGAAAAACTCATCCACGGCGTGTCCTTCGTGGTCGCGTTCAGCGTGATCTCCTTCCTGCACATCGTGGTGGGCGAGCTGGCGCCGAAGTCGCTGGCGATCCGCATCCCGGAAGCGGTCGGCCTGTGGAGCGCGGTGCCGCTGTACGGCTTCTACTGGGCCATGTACCCGGCGATCTGGCTGCTGAACGCCAGCGCCAACATGGTGCTGCGCGTGGCGGGCCTGTCCGGCGCGGGCGGCCACGAGACCCATTACTCGAACGAAGAACTCAAGATGATCCTGCGCACCGGCACCAGCATGCCGGGCGAAAAGTTCAACTACGACGAGCGCCACATCCTGGCGCAGTCGCTGGAATTTTCCCAGCACTCGGTGGCCGACCTGATGCGTCCGATTAACGAGGTCAGCGCCCTGTACGCCAGCCGCTCGCTCGACGACAACCTCGACACGATGCGCCGCAACCGTTTCTCGCGCTACCCCTGGTTTGACGAGGAAGGCGAGGAAGTGCTGGGCGTGATCCACCTGAAGGACCTGTTCTTCGCCGAGCAGGGCGGCAAGGAGATCACCGACCTCACCGAGCACCTGCGCCCGGTCGAGACGATCTCGGCGCGCACCCCGGCCATCGAACTGTTCCGCCGTTTCCGCGGCGGTGCCCCGCACTTCGCCCTGATCGGCGAAAAAGGCAAGCGCCCGGTCGGCTTCATCACCCTGGACAACCTGCTGGGCGCCATCGTCGGCGAGATCCGCGACGAATTCCGCCTCAACGAAAACGACTGGCTCAGGCAGGGCGACGGCACCTACATCGGCAAGGCCAGCCTGCCGATCGTCTCGCTCGAACGCGTGCTCGGCATCGACATCGACAACGAGGCCATGGGGCTCGATGAAGTCGAATCGGTCGGCGGCCTCCTGATGGCCAAGCTGGGCGACATTCCGAAGCAGGGGCAGCGCATCGAGTTTCCGAAGTTCGACGTGGTGGTCAAGAAGACCAATGGGCCGCGCATTTTGCTGGTGAAGGTGATTCCGCAGCTGGCAAGGGGTGCGGATGAGGATGAGCTGGATTAAACGCGAGTCGTTGGCCTGAACCGTCGCCCCTGCGGAGGCAGGGGCGACGGATCATGGGTATCGATTAAGCAAACTGCATCGAGATGAACCGCTACCAGGAACACCCACCCTCCCCCGCCCTGGCCGCCCATGTCGCCTGCTTCTGGACCAGCCAGGTGATCCCCGCCGGCGCCCCCATCCGCCAGCGCATCCTCCCCGACAACTGCATCGACATCCTGTGGCAAGACCGCGCCCCGCTCGGCTACGTGGCCGGCATGATGTCGCGCGCGCACCGCTTCGAACTGACGGAACCGCGGCTGACGGTGGCGGTGCGCTTCCTGCCCGGCGCCGCGCGCGCCTTCTTCGACCTGCCCCTGCTCGCGCTGCAGGACGATCATCCGGCGCTCGATGACCTGTGGCCGCG
>Ga0265780_10002096_pt1 | contig 27564 bp, 21 predicted proteins | sample P1T30metagenome_FD_192432 | JGI IMG/M metagenome (GOLD analysis project Ga0265780, IMG submission 192432) | Plant litter microbial communities from East Loma Ridge, Irvine, California - P1 T30 | ecosystem: Environmental > Terrestrial > Plant litter > Unclassified | place: USA: California...
GAAAGCTGAAGTGACTGAAGATCTGGACTCGTGGATTGCTCAGGGAATAAACAAGTTTCTGTCCTATCTAACGTTAGATAGCTAGCGTGCGGGTGGCGTCTTTTAGTTCCCTGCTAGAACTCTCTGGAAAACAGGCCCCCTCGACTAGTCCTTACGGAAAAGGTCATTTGCAACTTGAGATATCTCTACACAAACCACTCTAATGCACCTCTCAGTTATTCGCCACCCCATCCTCGCAGTTTACAGCTATCTCCGCCGCAAACACAACCTCAAGGCAAACGCCTACCTGGAGACGCGCCTCTACGACCACCAAGACCTGTACCAGAGGTACCCGCACGTCGACGAGTTCCTGACGTCCCAGCAGTCGCTCGTGACCCGCGAACATGTCGGCCCTGCCTAAGCGCATCATCAAGGAGAGCGAGCGCCTCGTCAAGGAGCCGGTCCAGGGCATCTCCGCGACACCCCACGACGACAACTTGCGCTACTTCGACGTGACCATTGACGGCCCCTCGCAGTCTCCGTACGAAGGTGCGTTTGGATCAAGATGGCGGGCGGCCAGCCAAATCGCGGCTCAACTGACGTGACCAGGCGGCGTATTCAAGCTCGAGCTGTTCCTCCCCGACGACTACCCCATGACCCCGCCAAAGGTCCGCTTCCTCACCAAGATCTACCACCCAAACATCGACAGGCTGGGCCGCATCTGCCTCGATGTCCTCAAGAGTGAGCTTGGCCCTGTTTGTCGCGTGCCCAAGTCTTGGCTAACACACACAGGCAACTGGTCGCCTGCCCTCCAGATCCGCACCATCCTGCTGTCCATCCAGGCTCTCCTAGGCGCCCCAAACCCCGACGACCCTCTCGCCAATGACGTCGCTCAGGCGTGGAAGGAGAACCAGTCGCAGGCCATTGCCACGGCACAGGAGTGGACCAAGCAGTATGCAAAGCCCTGAGGCGTGAGCTCGAGACCTGGCAAAGCAGACTCTTATGGCTTACTCTTGGACGTCCTTGGACATTGATTTTGAGCGTTTCTATTCTGGCCAAGCGCCCCAAGCTTTGATATACGTGCTGGATTGGATGGTGGCCTGGCTTCTTTGAGCGCATGTCTGGATAGCTGATGGCGACATTTTCTGGCGGACCTGGAGGATGCAACACTCCCCACTATAGGATCCGGCCACATGATGAATGGAAATGAATGATGAATTCCCAAACAAGATGCCCTGACTGACTGCTGTGCCTGAGACCCATTGTGACAATCCCAAGCTGGAAGCCGGACCGCTGAAGCCGTGCCCGATCATGGCTGTTCAAGCATGATAAAGTCTAGGTTTGCCTCCAGTCTCTCATATATCTGCGTGCTGTGTTGCAATGTCGGTCTGGTGCGGCCACTTTTTGGCTCGGGAGTGACCGCTGAATGTTCGTTTTCTTCGAGCCTGTCACAACTCTCTCACCACCCACAACACCAAGATAAGTCCGCCTCCATTTCGCAAGCAGGGACGTCGCACTGATGTATGGCTATCGAGGCTTTTGACACGATTACAGCAGCAGCACCGCCGATACGGTCGCCACTACTTGGCTGCAGAATGCGAGAGCCCACCACGAATGAAGACGCCGGACTCCCGAGACAACCACGAACGAGAACGGCGGACTCCCGAGACAACAACCACGGCTCACGCCGCGACAACTTCTCATGTACCGGCTTGACCTAGTTGAACAAGCGACACAGGAGGGGGAAGGGGGCTCGCCGCAAGGCTGGTCGTGTAGGGATCGCTCCACGCACACCGCACGACCAGCTCGACAACCGACACGCTACCAGCAGCTCACATGCACGTGCAGCGGCAGATGAGGGCGTACGCTACTACAGCTCTAAGCTTTCCTGATTTTCGCTGTTTAATCACTGTAGAGGTCTACTTCTCGACTTGATATCGGCGAGGGTGAGTCCTCGTCATAGTTGCTTTGGCAGCCAGTCTCCCGCGGAGGTCTCAGACTTATTCTGTCGGCATTCAATCATCGCGAAACAGGAGAAGAATTAGCGATGCGGTCGCTTGCAGATATCGATACTGAAGAGAACGATACTGAAGAGAAGAAGGAGCTGTGGCTAGATCGATGTCGTTGAGATGGAGTTGTGTGGCAGGATATCGAGGGCTGCGGGAGCTTTCTGAGCAGCTCCAGTACCATTACAACGGAGAATCCAACATTTGAAGACGCCGCCACACAGCAAATTTAAACTCCTCGAGACCGGCTTCACACCGTTCAACACACCCTTTTACCACACCACCACACCACCTACAAACCACCGACACAATGCCCACCATCCTCTCAACCATCACCAAAGGCCTCCGCGCCCTCGCGACCGCCCTCCTCTCAGCCCTAGAATACGTCATCAAGGTGCTCCTAGACCTCCTGTCCGCCTGCCTCGCAAAGCTGTACACGTGGGACCTCGAAGCCAACATACCCCAAGCAGACGTCACCGAGCCCGAGTTGAGTGCGCTGGGAGGCATTCGCGCTCGTTTGGCAGCGATGGGCTTGTTGGCTTCGAGGTCGCCACAGGGTTTGGCGCTGGTGGGGTTGGAGGAGCTGGATAATATCAGGAACCAGCAAGATGAAGAGGATTGGGAGGCGTGGGAGGCGTGGAGGAGGGTGATGAGATGGTGTAGGGAGAATACCTCGGATTGCTTGCTGCCCTCGCAGGACAGAAAAGAAAACGACCAGGACGTACAACTGAGAAGAAAAGGTTAAAACGGTTTTATTCTTCGATTATAGTATCATGCGCTTCGTGGATACAGATCAGGACAAGACCAAAACGCCCGCAATGCAAGATCCGCCTCATCACCACACAATCAGACCAGCGACGGCGACCAAAGGCGCAAACAAGCCAAAGCCCTTCGCACCAGCCCCAGGCGCAGCGTTCACGGTCTGCTGAGCAAGGCTCGCGCTCGCCGTGTTCGAAGCTCCGACACCAGCACCACCAGCAGCACTGCTCAGCACAAGCGTCTGCGTCGCAATACCGCTCTGAACCACACTCGTCGCAACAGGCAGCCCCGGCGCGGCCGAAGCACCCCCAGACCCACTATCAGAACTGCTCCCATTCCCACTTGGCGCAGCCGAAGAGACACCCACCGCACTCGACACCACACTCGACACCGCAACACCCGTCGACCTACTCCCCCCACCCACAGCATTCGAACTCCTCGCCGGCCTCGGCGCCGGCAAACTCGACGGCACCACACCCGGCGCCTCCCCCCCACAATCCGCGATCCCCCCCAACTTAACCACCATTCCCACCCCCGCCGCCGGATCCTGAAACCCATTATCATCCTTGAACTTCTTCGCATCAAACGCCTCGCCGTCCGCAGGCATCTTCAAGCTCTCAATCACCTTGCGCTGCGGATTGACATACATGAGGAAACTGTACTGTCTGGCGTCGCCCGTCTCGGCGAGCGCGCCGGGCGCTTTGTATGCGAGGACGGGCGCGGTGGACGTGTCGATGTTTGTTATCTTTGATATTTTGAAGTTTGCGCGTGCGTAGTGCAGGGTGCGCTTGGTGGGGCATGTGGTGTCCAGCATGATTATTGTGTAGAGTGTGCTGGGGACGATGCCTGAAGAGTCGCCCATTGCGAAGGTGGGTTCTTGGGAGACGGCTAGGTAGATGTTAGGTTTTGTGTGTGGGAGGGGGAAATGGGATTGGGGCTGCCCACCGTCTTTATCGAAGAGCGTGCCGTCGCGGAAACCGTTGACTGCTTCGTTTGTGAAGGACACTTGCATTTCTGTGCCCGAGGATGCGAAGCCTGCTTTGAGGTCATCGGGGATGATGTTTGATTTTTGCTGCGCGGCGGTGAGGTGTAGAAGTGTTGCGAGGAGCGCCGTGTGCTTTAGGTACTTGAAAGCCATGTTGAAGTCTTGCGAACTCGAATCAATCGAGAACAGATACCTGATATAGATGATATAAATGCTAAGAGTCTAGAAAAAGAAGTAAAGCGAAAACAAAAACTTCGAGATGCAATGATGTAGAAACTTTTATGCCGAAAGAAACCTTACACCCCCAGGCCCTTATGTATCCATCACCGAGCCTCACCCCTCAATCCCCAAACCTCTCATCGAACGCCAACCCTAGAGTAGAAACGCCGTCCCGGTACAAGAACCGCCTTGAAATGTGTCGCTCGTCGTTTTCCAAACGGCACGCGCGCGAGAAGTGCTTGTCGGTCGCTTGTCATCGTCTGGGGTTTCAGGCACGTTTCGGCTGAGGCGCACCCGGGCGCGTCGACTGTGCAAGCCTTGCGAACGTCAAAAATTTCATTTGCGCCGCTGTCGTCCAGAATAATAATAGTGAGCGAATTGGGATAATAGTAGTGCGAGGTGTCAGCCTTGAGTTCGGGAGACGTTGAGGGGAATGCACTGCTGCGGCGCCATCGCGGCGGCTAGGCGTACCTAGTGCTGGCTCCGAACTAGGTAGTGTGTACGCGCCGACATGGTTGTTGCGATGTCTTTGGAGCACGAACATGTTCCCACGGTAGCAGGGCCAGGTGGAATTTGTCGTCGTGTGAATCATGTCTCTGCGTCTCGTCGCAGTGCGTCGTCGAGATGGTCGCAGCTAGTGTTGGCAAACAGCACTTAGCTTCTAACATCAGACAACTCGCGCTCAAAATCGCTTGGCCCACTCCATTCCTCCATGTAACCCCAGCGGTGTTTTGGTATACCATTAAAGTGCCCTCCAGGACGTGAACAGCCTCCGACGTGCGAGGTGTTGTAGGCAATTCCACGTGAATCTGCGCTCGCTATGCTCATGACACAACGCAAAATATTCACGTCACCTAGAAGGATTAACTCATCAGAAACCTGGCGGAGATGACCACAAAGGGTGAACTTACGTTCGGTGAACTCGCAGTTGACGAAGCCGATGTGGTAGCTGAATTGAATGCCTCGACTGGCAAACATCCTGCGCAGGTGGCAGAAGTGCAGGGGCAGATAGCCATCCTCACTGTACGTCTCGATGCGACATGAGACGTGCACGAACTTCAGACCAGGCATATGGCTTTGAGCTGCTTCCGCTAGCGAAATGAAGAAGTCATCGCAGGCTCCGTCTTTGGCTGATCGCACTTGGACGCTGAGCGAACACAAAGTCGATGGTAATAGCTGCTCGAATGGATAACGCTGATTTTTGGGTATGCAGTCGAGCATAGATATTGCAAGATGTTTGATGGCTGTACAGCCTGAGAACAAGATGGGCTCGGCCGGCGCAGCGTATAGCGCGTCCGCAGAGCCGCAATTGTTCAGTTCGAGTATCCGTATTGTAGAAATGGTCTCTTGATGTAGCTGCAGCGCCCTACAGACGGCTGGGTAGTGGGGCTTAAGAAGAGGGTGCCAGTTGAAGGAGGGCGCAGGAGGTCCCCAGTGGTAGGAGGGCATAAAAAAAACCAAGGGGTAGTTGGAAAGAGAAACCACGTGGTAGGAGGTCGTAAGAGCAGCCCAGTGGTAGGTGGGCGTAAAAGGAGCCCAGTGGTAGTTGGGCGTAGGAGCATGATCGAACGTTGGAGTAGCCCAGTGGTTGTGCTCGTCGTGGAAGAGCTCCAAGATTCGGCATGACTCGATGATTGCAGCAATACAGCCAGTGACTTGATGCTCGATGTCCGGGAAGCGCACTTCCACTGCTCTCCCAAGCTAGACGATGACTGTTCATGGGCAAGGCTTACACGTTCCAAGGTCAAGGCCGAAAGTGACGGCAGCTTGGAAAGAAGGGTAAGTTCAAGCAAGGTTAAGACCTCATCTTTCCAAGCTACGACGTAGAGGCAGCTCAGTAGTTGGAAGGCGCTAACGGTGCTCGACCCGTACCGCCATAATGCATCCACGAAGACTCTGATATTCTACAAAAGTAGTCGCTGCAAATTTGGCAAGGCGATTGCGATGGCGACTGATAGATCGCCTGGTGTTCTTGGTGATGGTAAAGTGCCTACTTCTTTTGACACATTCTCTCGAAGGTTTTCGTCGAATCTGAAGGGAGGCATTGGGGGGACGAAGCGAGACGTGCCTTTATATTCCTGGTAGATTTTTACGAGTCGCGCAAGGCGTTCGTTGGCAAAGACTGTGCGTCCAAACAAGTCCAGATGTTTAGGGCAACAGCATATGACTTTCCGATACAACAATGGCGCCACGACAGCTTGGAAGGTACAGTTGACTCTGGATACAGCGGAAAAGACTTTGCATCGCTCCCTGTAGTCGTCTGATACATATCCGAAGATGTGAACCAGAAGCTCCGTCGGTAGGACGCTAAAGTGATCGATGCAAGACGTGGTCATGATGAGGGATTGGATGAGTTAGTGAGATAGTGCTGTGAATGAGATGAACAAAGATGAACGAACGATCCCAGGCTCTCACACGGGGTCCCGCCATCTTTCATGTGCTCCAGTGTAACATGGTACAGGAAGGAGGAGTACCAGGCCTAGCGGCAGATAGTTCCTCCGACCAGCCGCTAAGCGAGGTGCTTGGCGCCAAAGCAGCGCCCACGACAGGTCAATTTACGACTCTCAGGAACGTCAACCTCGAACACCACCCACCCACCTCACAACCACACAATACCGCCAAAATGACCAAGCGTATGGCTCTCTTCCTCTTGGACCACGACAATTGTTGATTGCGATACAGGTACAAAGAAGGTCGGCATCACGGGAAAGTACGGTACCCGTTACGGTGCTTCGCTCAGGAAGCAGGTCAAGAAGATGGAGGTGCGCAATCCTGGAACTCCCTCATAGCGAAGCGCTCCCACTCACACCCCCTCAGATTACACAGCACGCCCGCTACGTCTGCCAGTTCTGCGGAAAGAACGCCGTCAAGCGCACCGCCGTCGGTATCTGGAACTGCCGATCCTGCCGCAAGACCACCGCCGGAGGCGCCTACACAGTCTCGTACGTCGCCCTGCCTTTGTCGCGACCGCATCGCCAGAGCTGGCAAATGCTGACAAGTGCGCTAGAACCCCCGCTGCCGCCGCCACAAGGTCAACCATCCGTCGTCTGCGCGAGATTGCTGAGGTCTAAGGGAACATTGGGCAACGGTTCGGTGGAGTTATTCGAGCGTCTTTATCTGCATCGGGCAGCCAGTATCCGACCACGATGGCTCACAGAAGCATCCGGACACTGGGAGGCCTGTCATGATTGATCATGGGGTTATGAGGATTCTCAAAATACAATGGCAATATCAAGACCAATACTGTTGGCTTTGCTGTGATGCTGTTGAAGGGCCTGAAATACATACGCTGTTTTGGGTGACTGGCATCGACGGTACTTTCAAACCGCAGTCGTACACATTCACGGCATTTCTGGTGCGCTGCACAGCATTTGTACCAAGGTCCTCGTATTTATCGTCCCAACCCTTAGGGCACACTGAACGCTTAGTCGGTGATTCGAGATGTGAAGTCCTTTGTACGACCTACTGCCACATCGGGCGCAATGCTTACATGGCTGCTAGCATGTCTGGTCTCTGCAGATATCCGTGATGGAGCCATGCATCTTCTGTGAGCTCGACCAGCCTATGGAACCCCTCCGGGATACTTTTCGGTCAACATCACTAGGAGTGGAGTGTTAATTTCAACCACATCGTGAAGCAAAGTACATAGTCTCTTTCAGCGCACTGGCGTCCTCTAAGACACAGCGTCACTGCATTTTCTGTACCCCTTCCAACATCAAAAGGCGTTCGTTTCTCGAGTCTTCACTTTTCGTGTCAGTGGGTCGGTCCCAAAGGAAAACACAGCAGATACGTCATTGATTGATCGGTTCAAAACGAGCTATGTAGCGAGACCGTGCAGCTACTCTTCGTCTCCACCGCACGCCGCGAAACCATCTCTCGCTCCTCGCTCATACCGTTGCCACGAAACAACGTGGGCTTGCTAGGTGAATTCTCTGGCGACTAGTATTCTGCTCCATTTGCAACTCTCTGCGCCCACTTCGAAGCAGGCGCTTTCGGGCTTGGCGCCGTGAAATCCGATAGTGCTTGCTGTTCGAGTGTCTCTGCACGATTGATCTCCTACGTCGGTTGGCATAGGATGCGGATGAAGTGTGCTGTTGGTCCAGCGGCTATAAGGCTGGCGGGTGGTGAAAGTACTGCTTGTGATGGCTGGGATGAGGGTTACATAGCGATGGAGATGTACGTTGGCGATGCGATGGTGATATGAGCCGGCTTGAATGGTTGAAGTGGGGAGGCAATGGTAAATGCTTTCGCGGTTTCCAAATTTCCCCTGCCAGTTCCCGAGAACCATTACCGTACTCGCTCCATTGTCCCCATCTCCATGGCCGGTGCCCGACTTTCCTTTCCAATGTATCCTAGCAGTTGACGTTGAATACGAACGCCTTCGCATCACTGACACATCCCCACAAGACATTCACCACACCCATTCCCAAGCGCAAGCAACGCAAACCAAACCGCAGTCAAGCATTCCCCAACCGCGTCGTCGAATCCAGCCAAGTAGTGATTACTCTGTATCGAGATAGGCTGTGTTGGTGAGTCGTCGTTGATGGGTTCGTAGTCCATCGTGTTGTTGGTGAGCTGCAACCGAACGCGCAGGAAAGATGTGACGCAAAAAAAAAAGCACGACTGATTCGTCTGTAACAAGCTGACAGCTTTCACCTCGTACGCCGCAGATGTCAGTACTTAACACCAAGGACCCGCGTGGCATGGTCAGGCGTGCTATTGGGGCGTCCAACACAGCCGTTGCCGCATGTGGCTAGCGAGGTTGTGGCTGTGGAGTCAATGTCCTCACATCGCGAGTTTCGGCTGCACTGCCATCGCCAATTGACGCCCGGTTGTTCCTCTTTTAGACGATTTTCGCTTGTTGGAAGTGTTGTGCACTGAGCTGGGCTTGTAGCGCGCTGTGGCTGTTGTCTGTTGACATGCTTCAGCTCCTTGTTGTGACGAGCGTCAAGCCACGAGGTCAAGATTGTGGCACTCCCAACTTCCTGTGGTCGTGGTCGCGTCTCTTCGACATAAAGCTTGATATTAGCGGATCGTGCTCAGCGCATTTGCGTCCAGCTAGATTGCCGAGTCCCAGTCGCGACGTCTTCAGCTCAAGCTGGAAAGAAAAAGGAAGGACGAAAAAAAAACAGCAACGCAATAGTAAGAAGACAACTTCGAACTCCCAGCCCAACCAGCAAAAAGAACTGGTGAACCTCTTACCTCATTCCTCACTAGCCGAAAACGGTCACACCGTTTTATCACGTCGCACTTACGCGGTACGACCACTGTGAATTTGAGGTACTGTGGATCTCTTGGAGGCAATCAGAAATGGAGTGAATATATACGCAAGTGAGGTTGAGGCATCAGTGCAGAAGCAGAAGTAGGGCACGCGCAGAAACAAAACAGACGAAACAGCACGCAGGCAGAGTGAAGGCGGTGGAACAAAATCGATCGTTTGAACGCCTACGCATCCTTGGGTATCTTGTGTACGCTAATGGCCAAATTGAAGTAGGAAATGTGATGCAAACGCCGAAAGTGCAGGAACGACCTACGTGCAAACAACACAGCTACACTCTGATCACAACATTGACACCCAGACCCCGCGCCTCGCGAATGCAACACGCAAGACATGTCCAACCCACGCGACCAATGATGGCGTGGTACCCTTTCTCAGCGCACCACGCTCGCGCAAGCAGTTGCATGTCCGTCGATGCGCGAGCGTCCAGGACGAGAACTGCCATCTTGTCGCTGACGACGTTTGCAGGTGGCAATACGGCGCTTCCGGTAGGTGTATTCGAGCGAGTCAGCACGTGTGCGTGCATGTCGAATGGAGGCTGGAAGTCGGGATCGAGGACATCGGCCACGGGTACGATCTTGTAGCTGTAGCTGATGTGTAACGGATGCACGCCCATCGGTCGCTTCGTGATAGTCACGTCAGAGTCGCTCTCATCTTCGACGGTGCACATGGGCTTTGGTGCTATGTCGGCTGAGTCTGGTGGGTGCGATAAGAGCGGCTCATATCCATGACTGTTCCGGCGTGACAATCTGGCTGTGCTGTGTTTGGACGATGAGCGAGAAATTGTGCCTGTGAGCGAGCGCTTGAGTATGTGAGGTAGACTTGGGGCGGGTGTTGCTGCTGGTGGTTTACAGGGCCACGAGGTGATAAATTGTACGTCGAATCCCAAGGTCAAAGTGCACGTTCTTTCGTCATCAGCAGCTCTGAAGGTGACTGACGGAACGTGAATGTCGTCCTCGGCTGGTGGGCCCGACAACACATCGTGATCAATCAAGTCTGGGTTGAGTTCAGTCAACTCCCAGTGCCCGAATGTCAAGGATGGTGTGGGCTTCTCAGGATCGCGCGGAAGAACCAGGTCCTCAGACTTGATCGTCTCTATATTATCGTACGGTACGATCGCAGAGTCCTGATGGATAGCCACTGACTGAGCTGCGTCATGTAAACGATCGTTCAGAGGGAGCTGCTCGCTGTGTATCGAGTGCCAGCGGTCGTGAAGTCCTTCCGGTGGATTGGGAAAGGAAATCCAGCCCAAACACTCAGCAGCGCCGTCGATGCAGGCGAAAACACGCCCAACTATTGAATTTTTACTCCACCAGGTCCTTCCAGCGTATGTGAAGCCACCATACAGGTTTGCGGAGTCTCCCAGGAGAGCAATAGCCGCTTTGTCGTTTTCGAGGAGCGTGGAAATGAGGAAATGCGAGATCGCCTCACCAGGTAAGATCAAGCCCGTTAGATAGGAGCGACTGAGCCAGCCACCGACGCTTGCTGAGGATGCGCCTGGACGGTCGGCAACAGGTGACAGAGTGGGAGAAAGTGGGATTCTTAACGATTGTGAGTTGTCACGACTCAGCACTGGCTTTGCGGCACGCTCAAAGTAACCATCCCGCATATGATCAACCGAGCGTGGAGTGTGCAACGGGGTACCGTAGACACTGATCGAAGCGGGCGTTATAGCATCGATGAACATGCTGTCGGGAGATGGTAGCTGCTCTGGCTGCTGGGTGGCATCTCGCCCCCATAGACTCCGTGAGAGCTCTTGTATGAGTGCCTCCGTGCTTGGCCAACGTATGGTCGAAGCGAATTTGATGAGACCTGAAAGCTGTCGCGCTTGGTGTTGCGGCAGTAGAACTATATCCGGCCTTGGGGCTTCTGGTACTTCGGCAGTCGTCGCGGACACCCCTAGCATCGCCAGGAAACTCCGCGACTTTGAGTCTTGAGATTCTCGTAGGTCCTGAACATGATCACTGCTCTTGACAACCAGAATGTTCTCCATAAATCTTCGTGCGAGGACCAAGTCCCATCCGAGTTTTCTTGCCTTGGACCCCAGGAAATTGCTTGCCTCTTCTTCGGTGACTCGAACTTTCCCTTCAGCGTCGTCCGCATCTGTGTAGGCAATGGCATCGAGTCGGAGAAGTAGCTCGCAAGCTAGCGTAATTTGCAGGAGCAGGAGTTCGCGCTCAGTCCACAAAGGGTGATGCTCGTGATCGGTTACGGGTTCCGGGTCGCTCCAGAGAATTTGGCCGAGCCGTATCCTCCATTCTACAAGACTAAAGTCGTACCATACACCCTTGAGTTCCAGGATCCTCGCAAGCGTCGAGATCTGAATGCGAAGGCCTGTCGGGTCATCGTCGTTCCCGTCATGCCCTGGAGGTGTCAAAAACTTGCTGAAGAGATTCGCATACAAGTCTCCGGAACTCTGATGGTTCAAGATCGTCATTGGTCCGGGACTGTCGTGGAAAGCCTCGCACAGATCCTGAAGCTCTATCAGACGATCGTAAACGAGACTCATGTCCACCGCGCGTACGCCGATTCGCTCTGGTGAGCTCTGCATGTGCTCCTTCAGCTTTCGAGCTTCCTGTGAGCCATTGCTCGACTGTGACTCCTCAAGACCAGTGAGAAGTCCGTCGGACTTTGGCAGTTCCAAAAAGTGATTGAACCCAATCGTGCCAGGCTCGACACCCTGAGCAGCATGCATGCTTGGGACCTCCACAATATCCACATCGTATCGCTGATATGATTTCTGTTCGCTCGACGAGGTTTGGGCCGTCGACGTCTGCTGCTTGTGAAGTGTGGCCGCCGCGAATGCGGGCTGATCTATGCGCTTGGAGTCGGACGTTGGCTTTGTAGATGACTGCTCGTGCCAAGCATGTGATGCTGTTGCAGTCGGACGTCCACGCTCATGTGTGACAGCAAATCGTGGAGCTCCGGTGAACAGGGTGTGAAGTTGTCCCTCACTCAGTGTGTCTACTTTCTCCGCTTCCTGCGCCTCTGGGACTGGTGTAATCGGTCGAGGTGGCTGCGCTTCCACTTTTGGATGGCTCTTCTCGGTAGGAAGGGACGGTGTCAGTGCGGGTGCGGCGACTTCAGCTGGCTGAGGATCTTCTTGGGGGCTCTGAGGAGTCTCTTTCTCGCTCACGACTGGCTCTTTTGCCTGAAAGCATTCTATCAGCACGTGTTACGAATCATGGGGGTAGAGTTGATCATACAGGCGCATCTTCTGTGGTCGTTGACTTTTGCTTCCTTGATTTGAAGAACTGTGCAATCCTCTGTCTTTTGCTCTTCTTCCTCTCCAGCTTCCCTTCGCCAACTTCCTCAACAGCCTGCCTGTGCATCCGTCGTAACATGCTATCGGTATGCAGCCGGGCAGCAGACGAGGTGCATACTGCCAGGTATATGAGTTGAACGAAAGGAAGGTCCCTGGCAGCCAGCAAATCTCCTGGACCTGGGCGACATCTTGAGATGCACGTGTAAATCAGGGCAGATACCCTTGCAGCGCCTCTCGACCGTTGGGAAGGGGCGCGATAACCCTGTCCCGCATCAATAATGTGACCACCATGACGTCCTCAGCGTATCGCAGGGCCAAGCAAGCGTCTAGGCGAAGCACGCCAGCAGTAGCTGCGCCTTCGATGCACCCCTCTTCACACCACCTTCAAAGCAACAATCATGCTCGCACGACGCATGCAAACAACGCGTGACAACGGGGCACTAGAGCTCGATCCAAGGTCCCTATTTTATGTCGCCTCTTGACCAACGTGCTCGCATGCACAACGACGTGTTTTCTCCCGGCTGTCACAACCCTGCCAAGCTCTTCCAGAACAGCGGCTCGCTGGGTCCGAAGCCTTGAAACCTGCCGCAAGGTCGATCTGCGATCATTCTCGGAAGATTAGAGATCGGAGCCGAGTCATTCCAATGGAATGACTTGTGAAAACATGGCTGAGTCACATGGTAACGTGTCTGTTGTTGCTCTCTCGGGAGGTGGCTCGGACATCAAGCCTTTGCCCTGCGCAACAATATTTCTGTGGCCAAAACTCGTTGACTTTTGCACCAGTATCCTGACTGATTGCGCGGGTAACAGGTAATTAAGTTCAATATCTCTCAGGGCACACAGTTGCCATACCCATGAATGCGAGACGTCCTACCTCCAACCTCCATGACTTGGAGCTCAATATGTGCCTACCAACGACAGGCACCTTGAAAAGCCTTGAAAGTACCCTCGAATTACAGTTGCGGTGTCTCCACGCCAACTATGATCTTTTCCAATGGGATGTACGAGTACCAAGAGAATCCTGGGCCCTTCGAAAAAGTCCTCAAAAAGCACGGAATTAAATTCGATTACGAAGTCCGACCTGACTTGAATGGTGCATATGACGGTGACCAGCTAAATCTTGACACCATGGCTTGGGACTTATGGCATTACGGGGCTGAGGGCGAACAGATGGCGCGACACATCGAGGATCTTGACCTGCTCGGCAGCATGGAGCGTTTGCATCTTGAAGCTACCGAAGAGGACATTGAGGAATAGCCGCGAGCACTGTCTTCGGATCCAATAAGAGCCCTTTCGCGCTCGACATAAGAATGTCCGGTCCATGCAATATGCGTATTCTTTCGACTATATAACCCAGAGGAGGTTATGGCTTCTTCTACATATCGGTTCATTCGCATTCAAGCAAATCTCTGATGCATCTACCGCAATACAAGTACTGTCTATATGACGGGTCCGAAGCAGAATTCATGTAGCTCATTTTTTCAATCTGGCGTCGATCGCTCTCCCAACTAGCCGCCGAGTCCACCACAAAGCATATGCTTGTCTCGAAAGCCTAAAACGATCACCCGTGCGAGGACATACTCGAAGCCGGAGCCAAGCTGAGCGATCACACGACGAGGATGTTCTCGAGCCAGGTCGTAGATCTGATATGCCTTGCAGAAGTTTCAAGGTCGCTTAAGCGTTTCCATTTCTGAGTCAGCGTATACAGAAGGGATCATAATCATAGACGCCGAAACAAGAAACACGGCGGTAAATGTGCAAAACTGTCGATCCCGGGATGGGTGGAGGACTTAACAGCGGATGATGAGGGAAGCTGCAACTCTCTTTCCTCAAATGATCGGCTTGCACCTTCTTGTTCACGATGTATGTCGCATTTGCTCTCTTGTACACGAAGCCACGTTTCGGGGATCCAAACATACATACGCCACAACTGCAACACTCACCAGACGACGTGTATGCGGGCTATTCATACACAACGCGCAACTACTCTTAGCGGACAATCGCACCTACATTACTTACACGCCATCAGCTTCAACATTCACACATCCAGCTCTCCACAAATGAACCTCATTGGACACGATCATCATGGCGACACTTACATCTCTTCCTGCAGAGGTCCTCGGCCAGATCTTCGAGTATCTCCATGCCGACCGTTATTCTAATTTCTCCGCTTACTCTCGAGACTGTGCCGCCCTTGCAAATACATGCTCAGTACTGGCTCCAACCGCCTTATCATCTTTACACACTCGATATGAGGCGCAGTTTTTACAACCCAACTCCGGCTTACTGATGCATCTTCGAAGATATCCGGTTGGATATCAAGGTATCAGACACATCAAGATCAATCATCCTTCATGCGTTCTGAGAGCTACATTCGCCAGCTGGACGGAGGACATTGTTCGCCAGAAATGGACGAAGGAAAGACGGCGTAATCCGGACGAACTAGCGAAAATGCTTCGCAAATGTCCAACCTTTTCGGCTCACCACCTGCTACTGGACCAAGCAGCCAACGTGCAAACTTTGGAGTTTTGCGCAGGTAATATCGACGACCAAGGATCATGGGCGATCAAGAGAGGCTTCAGCATTGCCTATCTTCCTATACTCCACGGAGTACAAGTTCTACTCAGAAGTCCAGCGAAGATTGCATCCTACCACAAGCTACACACATTGCGAGTTGACCTTGGCGGCACTTTCACCTTCGACATCGAGCGTGTTTTTGCTCTGCCCGCGTTGCGAACTCTGTCTTTGATAAAGCTAGGCTATACCTGCATCTTCGACGAACCTAGGGCATTTGCAGCAAAAGCTCCGATAGCTGCTATATCGAGCGTCACCACTCTTCAGTTTTTTGACTGTGTCCTACCATGTGCGATGGTCTATCGTTTCATACAATGCTGCAAGGCGTTGGCGAGCTTCTCCTGGTTCGATGACGTCTGGAGGGGACAAGACGACATCTTGTGCGGCAGAGTCATGTCCGCGCTGGAACCACATCGCAATACCCTGACAAGCCTCTGCCTGCGTCCATGCGGACTGAACTTCGCAGACCAGGGACATCGTCCCAACATCCTTGTACAAGGCTTCGAAAGCTTCAAGCAACTCGAGTGTCTTCGGGTGCCGTTCATGCTCATGGGGTGGCTAGGCGAGTTATACGCAGGAAATTCAGCTAACACTCCAGTCGACTGTGAACAGTTTCAACCTTTACTCAGTTTACTGCCGCCCAGACTTCGGAACCTTACTTTGGATATAGATGGTGAAAATTCACCGAACGGAATCGAAGAGTACCTGATCACTGCTGTGGCTGCGCCGCTCAATGGGAAAACTTCTCTCCAGAGCCTTGCGATCCCTTGCCACGGACTGCTTTGGACCGGAACCACACCGATGAACTTCTGCAAAGTTGCTGAGGCATGCAATGCAATGCAAGTTGCCTTTACCTACTCAATGAGCGTTAGAATATGCAGTTGTGAGTTGCTTTGACACTTCCACGCACGGTCTTTTCACAGACCATTGCCTTGATCGAATTGGTCGACTGGCAACACGCTAATTCATTGACCAAATCTCAGATGATACGGACCCGGAAACTATCTCAGGCCGGCAGCTAGAGAAACATGTGAACATCCTAGCATTGATGTTCTCGTGGTACGGACGTGACGGAGTTGAGATGGCGCGCCATTGTCACGAAGAAACTGCAGATATAGACATAAGGTTGGCCGAGAGAGTTCGACAATGCCTATTTCGTCGTTAGTGAAGGCTCCATTAGCGTGCCTCTGCAGGACCATAATTTGTTTGCGAGCTTCACCATCGTTTGCGCGCACAATTGTCTTTCACCTCGACTTGGCTATCCGCAATGGGAGCACCCGGCGTTTGTTGATTTCACGATACTGCGACCGACAACTTCAATCACAGATATTGTCCTCAACTACATTCACGAATTCCAGCACCATCAACATGCTCTCGCTCTTCTGGGCCATCGCAATACTTTTCCTGGCCTTTCGCGTTGGCATGATCGCACCGGCCACCGTCCTTGTAGTCGCTAGCATGCTTGGGCTCTCCATACCAACCATTATTGCTGCCACGCTCGCCTTGCTTATCTTCGTCTCCGTCCGCCAACTTCTTCGCAAAGGTACGCTAGCACTCAGCTACCCGCTCATGCAAGGCTAACGATGGATACAGACATTACCATTATCATACAAAACAATCGTGCTGCAACTGGGATCGCCGTCGTTACTGGTGGGTCAGTAACGGATATCACAAGTGAACTCACGAATGAAGAGGAGATCGGATTCCACTCAATATTCACGCGGCGATCCAGAGGGTTTGCTGTGGGTCTTCGGCGACGAAGGAGTCATGATTGAGATGGATTGGAAGTCGTCAAAGGAGTATGGGTTTGAGTGGCGGCCTTAACATGTTGGAAGTGCTTAAGAAGCGACTGCGGAGCTAGAATTGTCGGACTGAACTCCATTTGTTCAAGTGGCAAAGAGCTAAATGCGATCTTTCCGGCGGTACTTTCGTGCTGAATTAATGAAAAGACTGCGCTGATGTTGCACACTTCGACAATCCATGTGCTTCACCCTGCTCTCTCACGTCTTCTTATTGTGCTCCACGATGAAGAGTCTTGAGAGTTTGGATGTTAACCATTGTAGAACGGGAGTGTGGCAATGTCTAAAAGATAGGCTATGCGATCATCACATACGAAAATCTGCTGCAAGCTCGAATGAGACAGGATTGCAGTTGCGTGCGCTACACAACGTCCAGAGATTAGTATCTTTTGGCCGTCAGTTGCAGCTACTGAAAAGGTCCTCGTGACCATCAACGCTGCCTGCATCTAAACGAATGCTTTAGTAACCTCTAACATCTTCTTTCCCTCAGCTACATCGTGTTACAGAAAAGCTCGTACACCATTCCGTATTTGTTCCTACATGCGTAGGCCTGAGGCGAACTGCAGCTGGAACTCCACCAACGAGGTGTTCACTGTAAGCATGCATGCCACTACAAATGGCGTGCGTGCTACAGATTGATGCGGATACATACATACCGGTGCCACGATGCCGATCACAAAACGTGCCTTTGCGTTCTTGGAAGCATCGATGTGCCTTTCTGCGCAGATGGGGTAATTCACAGATCATTGTGTGGGTACTTGAGGGCGCACAACCGAGGTCATGTGGCAGGAGGCTTGATTTGTGTCATGTGTGGAACCACCGATTTGAGTCTGAACGAAGGGAGCACACATCTTTGGACATGCAGGCGACGAGAAGTATGATTGATCCAAATGTGCGCGAAGCCGAATGTAGATTCGGTGCAGAGAGAATGGCATGAGAGGCGCTCACCTCCTGCTAGTTGCCAGACCTAGGTTTTAAGAAGAAAAACTAAGAAGTAATACAACACGGCGCGCAGACGACCTGACAGAGACACAGTACGCTTCGTCAGTTACAAGAAGAAAGCCAAAAGACATGGGTATCCCCACAAACAGTACAGTATAGGGCAATCGCAAAACGCCAACAGCCGTGAGGCTTCCAATCTGTCCAAACCACCATAAGTTTTCCTGCCGTGAGGCGTCCCTTCTTACTCAGTGTGTTGTGTCCGTGAGGACGTGATATGTATTTTCGGACATGTATGTATGTTGCGAAGTGGAGGAGTGTGAGACGGTCGGTACCCGCGCGTTCGGATAGGTGCGTTGAGGGAGCTGCGGCTTCATATGCGGCGATCCAGGCGGTCGACACGCGACTTGAATCCCTTGACGATTTCTCCAATGCGTCGCACTTTGTCGAACTCGACTTGTAGCTCGTCGATCTCGCGGAGTATGGCACGGAAGCGTGCGATTTCCTGGTCGGCCATCTGGATCGCGTTACCCGCGCGGTCGTACTGCACTTGGGTCGCAGTCTGTGTCTGTTGTGTGAGCTACACTGTGTTAGTAATTCCGTATCTGCCAAACGTCTCCAGTGTCTTGAGGTATCTCAGGGACTACTCACATAGTGCCATCGTTGCTGGATTGAGTACATCAGACGGTCAAAGTGGGCGCTGAGCGCCTGTAAGCTGGTGGGATCCAGGAGGAGACGGCCTTGGCTGGAGGCGTGCGAAGCTGCGCGAGACGAATTGCTGCCCTGCTGCGACGCGGCGATTTGTTGCTGTAGGAATCGCGCTTCGCTTGAGTTGAGGCCCAAGTCAGAGACTGGGATGGTGGACATGTGCACATTATACAAAGGACATGGTCGGGATGCTCCAGGCTCCGGAACGGCGGACGAATACAGCTAGCAATTGTTACTAGCTGATGAGGTTGTAACGTTGCTCAACCTCAGCAGAGCAGACGCTGGCGGGTTTCAATGAGGAAGCGCGAAAGGTGAGATTGAGTTTGCCAAGTGATCCGAATGAACGTCGGTGCAGACGCCAGGCAAAAGCAACCACCCGACTGCCTGCATTAATCGACTGCACGGTCATATATCCCGCACTCTTCCTGCCCGACGGATGCAGCCCTACGGCTCTTCGAATGCGCTGGCGCGTTGCGGCTGCAAATGTTCCCTGGCGCAACGCGCATCATTTTCGCGTCGAGTCGATCTTCGAAGTTCACACCAAAGTGTTGTCCGAAGCGACGCGATTCTGAACCTCCTTTCTTGCTTTTTGGTCGCCCACTGTGACCGTGCCGCGCCTGATTCACAAGTCCCATTTCAGACGCGGGCTATCTGGTCCGTTGGCGCACCCTCCTTCGCCCACGATGACCGGGGGGTTGAATTGTGCCGCCAAACGAGGTGGATGAATTGACCCCACCAGCTCGCATAGAGCCCGCATGGAGGGGTACCTTGCAGCCAGAGCAGACGGATCAAGAAGGTGACAGTTGCATGTGAGTCGCAGATAGTACCTGTCATGGGAGGAGGTATCTTGTCGTGATCCAGCCATGGCTGACGCACAATGTCTGAGGTGCTCAGTAGCCATTCGTTAGTCATGGTCAGCATGGTGGTACGGTGCTGTGATACACGAAAGGTCATCAATGGCAGCTTCGGCTAGATTGACTGTGACTTGCACGTGGAGTAAATGCAAAGGTTTTGCTTATTCGTTGTTTATTTGTTTTGACTTGGCCATCTCAAAGCCGGATATGGTACCGAGATCAGAATCGCGGCCGAGCTAACTGCGGCGCGAAGCTGTAATAAAGTACAAGAACAAAGTAAGAAAGGGGTATATATACAAAAGTCAACCGGTTACCTCGCTATGCACAAACACAAAGGAAATATCATGAGGCGATGACTACAACGCGTAGTTTTCGGCGTGCAGGAAGATCTCATCGCGCTTGCTGTCGCTCCACACTGACCGCTGAAGCTCAGCGACTGTCTGACTCACGCTGATGCGCATCGTGGGTGGTCCACAAACGAAGACACATGTTCGTCGCCCAAAGTTCTTGCTTAGCCCTTTCAGCAGGTATGGTATGTCTGGACGACCATACTCAGTACTCCAACCATCCTTCTTCTTGACGGCGGCGGGTAGAAAAGCAAAACGCATCAAGTTCTTCTGGAACTCGGTTGGCGTGGACGGAAATCCGAAGTCGAAACCTTGGACGGTGCCAGGTTCTTGCTGATTTTGGTACACGTCGGGGTTAATGGCACCCGAACCAGCAGCGACAGCTTGCGAGATGTCGAGAGAGAGGTTGCGATCTTGTCGACGAGTGCTGAGGGATTGCGGAACGGGCCCGATGACATCCGGATCAGAATGATTTGATGAGCTAGTATGTTGGCTAGAATAGCTTGGCCGTGGTGGCGCAAGGTGGCTTCGATTGACTGAAACCATGTGCGCCTGTGGCAGAGCGGTGATGCTATCCTCGTTCTCGCGGCGAAGCTCGCTCTCTTTCTCCGCGTCACCTTGCGCCTCGTCGCGAATTAGCGCAGAATGGCGCTTGGTGGAGAGACCGGAGAGGCGGTGGTCTGCAATATTCTGGAACGCATCGTTGACCTTGTCGTGAAAGAAGAGTGATACCGGGCGGGTCGGCGTTTTTGCGCTGACCAGTGTGCCGCCAGGGTTACGTTTGGCGGCTGTGATGTAGAACTGGCATTCGACTGTCTCTGGTGGCGCGAACTCACGGCAGATGCGTAATTCTTCCTTGAACCATTCCAACGTTTCTGGGCGCTTCAGCGCCCATATGACGTGGATCTTGCGTGTCACGGCTTTGCCATCTCGCATTTTCTTGATGAGCGTCAAAAGCTGAGAGATGATTGCGGTGATACCACTTCCACCAGCGATAAGGACGACATCGTCAAATGCTTCGATGCGACGCTGCATACCCCCATAAGGACCATCGACAAAAGCCCGGTATGTATGCCACGGGCCGTGCTCAAGTGCGCTTTGGCGGACCTTCTTGGTGAACCCACCGAAAGGTCGAAAGACAATCACCATGTCACGGTACCCTTCGCCATACTCAGAGGGGAAGTCTTCATCACACAGCGAGGCAATCGTGAATGGATGATTCTCGAAGACAGAGATGCCCGGCATGCGCAGATAGACATACTGTCCAGGCCTCCATCTAACCTGCGTTGGAATGGTGATTTTGATGGCGTTCTCCGGCATAAGGGTAACAGCAGCCTCGTCTCCAATGAGCCAAGACAACCGGCCAGGTCGGGTCCAGTTGAGGTAAAATAACCGCACAAAGTAAGATAGCAGCCAGATTGCCAATGTGGAGAAGAGGTAGTGCCAGGACGTCAGGTAGTTGTTGCAATGCCAGAACATCATCGCGAGGAAGACTATGGCAGCCGGTACATGGAGCGTTACAAATAGTTCGTACATCCAGCGTCGAAGTGGTCCAAGGGAATGTACACATAAGAAACACAAAGGCACAAGAGCGGCGACCCCAGTGCCATAAGCGTAGAACCCAGATTGGTTGAAAAGTTGCTCGAAGCTGCTGCGCGCACCTTTCTCCCAGATTGGTGTGACGTAAAAGGGTATAGTGTGGATGATGCTGAGCACCAGGCATATGTAGGCCGCCCAACGATGCAGCACATTTAGCCTCTCGTGTCCGATGCCAGTGATCATGGTGATGAAATTTGCCTTCATTGATAGCGCAACGATCCAAGGCAGGAGTGCTACAGCCATCATGCCTGACCGAACGGCGATGGGAGGCGATCCGTAGGCGATGCTGTCCCAGAAGAGCGGTTGTGGCAAACAGGTGTAAAGAACTCCCAGAAGCAGTGCACCAAGTACAATTACGGTGACGCCTAATGAAGGAAAAATCACTGGTCTCCAGCCTTTCCGGATGGCGATCTGCCGTATTGGCCGGTAGAAAATGAATCGAAAGAAAGCCACCATGTTGTTGATAGGTCCAACGGAAGAGACACTTGATTGTGTCTTTGGCACGCTAGGTAATGGGCCCTCTCGTGGAAAGAACTTGTGCGTGGACTTGTCAGTATACAGGACCGACATTTCGTAGTCTGTGTCGGGAGAGGAAGTCGTTGAGGATTGCAATACCTCTTCTTGGTGCAATGCTGTCCGGATCTTATCCGTGAATAGATGGTAGTAGCGCAAGGACGCTGCAATGACCAACAGCGGTATGCAAAAGTAGACGTAAGCGAGGGCATATTTGCTACTCTTGTTCCAAGGATCCACGGTGTTGGCTTCGATCAAGCCAGCCGGACTTGTGCGATTGAAGGGAATGTTCACTCTTCGGTGGAGTGTAGATACAAGTGCCCGCTCGGCTTGCGACACCGCAACCCCAAGATGCTCAAAAGCTACACCCGCCCGTTCCACCATTCCTTCCCGAACGACTGGCATTTCGATTCCTGGAATGACAATGTGAAGTTGACTGTATTTGGGGCTCGTGGAACTTTTCCACCAGCAGAAGCTGGAACCACAACGACTAAACGTCCTATGCCAGTAGGAGTGGAAATTGAGGTAGTGCTTGCTTGAAGGATGCAGGTACCGAATCTACATGGATGCGGATGTGGAGTGTCGCCTGTGAGAATGCGCTGTGAATATGCGACACGAGCTCGTCCGGGATCTTGGTCGTGTTGTGGCACCAGTCGCGGTGTGCAGCGTTGTCGTGTAGTGACACAGGAGCCACCTTCAATGCGTGGCGATAATGATGGTGGAGGTGACAGAAGCAGGTTCGAAGTGCGTAGGTGGGTCCTATGGATCAGATAACGTGTGTGAGCAGCCAGAGTGTTCCTTAAGCTCCTTGCGCAATGTGGATGATGGGCCACCCGCAGGAACAAGGCCCTTGTGGTAGCAGCAAATGGTAAGTGATTTTCTACCGCTCACAACGACCCGCGCTATTGGGCCAAGGTGTGATAGCGACGTCCAGGGGAACCGTATTGGGGAGTGACGAGCCCAAACACTATCACCTCGGGGCTGCATTAGAGCACTGGTTCATTAATCGGGGGCTTCGCGAGTATCGCCGCGCTGTCCATCATGCAAAACCAGCGCCGTGACTGGAGGGACAGCAACCGTCGCCAATGGATTTAAGCGGAACGGCCTGGATCTTCACCCTTTCGAGCGGGAGGCGTAGTTGGTTGCAGCGGGATGTCCTTGACATCCGTCGCCCGTTTCTGACGTGCTTTTATCCAAGGGCTTCCGATCGTTGCACGACATCGAACTTCCCAGTCTCTTTCGTTGTGACTTTTCCGTCTCATGTCAGATCCGATTACTGCAGAGCTCTCGCTCCTGCTGAATGATGCGCTGCAACCTTTAGCAGTCTAAGCGAACCCGCGTGAAAAAGCCACCTCGTGGGCTCGCAATCGAATCACAAGCCCCAGGGTCCTTGCTTTCGGGTGCCGAGCTACCCTCAACACTGGGCTGGCCGAGTTCGCATGACTTGGTAACGAGCGAATTGGAGATACAATCAGAGTTGCACTTGCTGACGGGTCTTGCAGCGATGCGTGGGATCAGAGGTGGTGGAGCGGGGTCGGGTTGAGGATTGGACGGAACGACTGGATGAGAAGCAACCCCGTAGCGCCGACCATCTCAATCCAGACTAGACAGCTATCAAGCTTTCAAGAGTCCACCAATGCTTTACAGCAGCGGCTGGTACAGGTAGGCTCATAGATTTTCCCTTACTGTACATGCCCGTTCTTCTGAAATGCACTAACAAACATCAAATCTAGACGTCTATGAATCCAATCAGGTCGAATAGTCGGCAAATCGCAATCGATTCGGGCGCATCGTGGCTCGGTCGGTCCCCCTTCCCGTCCTTCATCGTCACCGCGATGTGGCTAGGTCGAGATCGCATGTCGTCATGACGCTGAGCATCAAACATCAACCAGGTCCACATTGTATCTCGTTGCGAGTTCTCACGTCAAACCTCCTGCCTCATCTCGACATCACATCAGCGACCCAATCCAAGACCTTTCCTTACCCCTCCAAAACAAACAAGTAAACAACCGCTCCATCTCCAGCAACCTTTAGGCGCCCAATGACCCTTCTCGCGACCCGCCCAGACGTCAACTTGCTTAAACGCCAGCCCTACGAGCTCTCTTCATGCACGAAACTGCCGGGCTCTCAGATACGCACATCATTCTCCGAGCGTGCTGATCACTACGCGGTGGTGAACGCCCAGTGGCTGTAACTCTAATTGAACTGTGAGTGTGGTGAGTCCCGAGGCTGTGGTGTGGCGCGTAGCTTGTACACGCCGGAGGAGAATGCAGTGCAGCACAGGAGAACGTGGGGTGGGTGCAGCTTCGCGTGGCTACAAGATCTCGTTTGGGAATGTGGCATGCTTCTCGAAGCGCCCAGAGTAAGTGATGATTGACGCTGAATTGCCACTCAGGTACCAGGCTGTTCAAGTGTCGGACTTGCTTCACTTTGGCCTTATCTTTGGTGGCAATATCTACCACGCATGTATTTCACCATTCATCATGTCTGTTCCACATGCTGCTTTGTGGCACGGCAAGATAGATTGTACTCACGAAAGTCGAGCACGCTACTACTGCCCACCTGCAGGAACGTTTCGAAACATCTGTCGAATCACAGCGTGGCCTCGTGCCGCATGAGGTGCTCGCGTATGCCGGCTCATATAAAACTTCTCTGCCGGGTTCCTTCGCCACAACAATGAACGAATGCAAAGATGGGTATTCATTCAGTGACTAGATTGGTGCCGAAAGGTCCCCCAGAACCTCGACTAGGTTAATGGGTCGAAGCTATTTTTGGTTGTTCATTGCAACGACTTATAAACGTGTAAGCTGAGAATGCGCAGCATGTATAATGAACATGACTGTAATCTCTCATGTCTTTCACATTTTCTCTGCTGTCTTGAAACGCCATGAATAGCATGCAACGATTCACTGCGCTCAGCCGACAAGATGACTGAGACGAATTCGCTGCAACAGACCACGTTCACGACTGTAACAACTCAACCAGCGAGACTTGCGATGCAATTGTTCATCCAGAAGCCTAGTAATTTGAATGTCTGACATAACATTTCGTAACTAGCCTACAAAGTAATGCTAGAAAGGCAGAGACGCCAGCCAATCCCCATCGCCACAATCCAGACATACCCCAATTCTCCCTCAAATCATGCACACTCCAATAGCTCTTGTATCACTTCCCCCAAAAAGAAGGAAACCCAGCGCCGTCTGTCGCGATCGTAGTAATCACATAGAACACACAGCCGTTGACGAAGTAGGAAAAGCTGGTGGAGTGCAATCCGGTATCATGTGACTCTCCTGGCGTGTCTTGAAGGCTTACAAGTAAGTGCAAAAAAGGGCAAGGAGGACTCGTCCTGTTGGATTATACGCATCAATTACTTATGCTAAAGCGGGCGAAAGAGGCAACCCACACTAACGAACATTTATTTCCTGGACCTTACGAATATTGATATACGGGACGGGGACGAGTGACTCTACTGCGCGATTCGATATCTTGAAATACTTCAGGGACTGGTGTGTTCTGTGCTAGCATGGAAAGGTTGCATTGATGAGCAAAGCGAGCACGGTACGGATGCAGTTTGCATACGCAATAGCAGACTCACTGTCCATCCCATCATAAATGCTACAATGGTTCTTTATTCAAGGAAAGACGGTATTGACGACAGGGGAGGTTTGGAATCAATCGGTACCAACTACGGCACGCAGATTTTGCAGCTGGATTTGGCAAATGGCTCGGAGCTGAGCTGAGGTGGTGGAGTATGGGTTTTGTACGGACTGTATGGGATACAAGAAGCCATGGAGCGATATAGCACCAACAATCCGCCATCCAGTCCCCCTCAACACCTCATTCTACCCCTCTCCATACCTCCACCACCCCATCACAGCGTAAACGGCTCCTGCTTCCAAGTAACCCTCCTAACACCCCTCATCTGATCAAACCTAATAACACTCTCCACCAGCACCTGCGCTCCCACCGCACAATCCCCCTCCTCACAATACTCCCTAGGATTATGACTCACGCCCTCCCTACACTTCACGAAAATCATACTCGTCGGGCACCGCCTACTCGCATACACGCTATCATGCCCCGCGCCCGACGTCATCTCCATAGCTTTGTTCGCGCCCACAATGTGCGCTGCGGACTGGCGCACGGCCTGGATGCAATCTTGGTGGAAGGTCGTGGCGGGGGAGGCGAAGTCTTCTGTTATGTTGACGGTTAATGGGAGGCTGGGCGTGCAGTGTAGGTTTGAATCGAGGATGTTGGCGCCTGAGGCGATGGCGGGGAAGTCCCGGGTTATCGCGTCCATCATGGTGGCTACGGTTTCGTCTTTGGGCGCGCGGATGTCCAGGCTGAACGTCACGGTGCCGGGCACGGTGTTTGTGGAGCCCGGGTGTAGGTTGAGTATACCTGTTGAGGCGAGCGCGGCGTGTGCGGTCGCGAGGCGGTGCGAGTGCAGGATTAGTTTGGAGGCGGTGAGGAGGGCGTCTGCGCGGGATTTTAGGTCGGTGGTGCCGGTGTGGGTGTCGCGGCCAGAGACGGTGATGGTGAGCCATTCTGCGAGAGGTGTAGGTACGATGTTAGTGTTTGTCTCACATGCACTTCGTGCATATACACTTACTGTAGGCTTGCACGCCGGTTACGATGCCGATTTTTTTGTTGGCCATCTCTAGGAGGGGGCCTTGCTCGATGTGTAGTTCAAAATGCGCGGCCATGGGCATGGCTTCGTGGCTCGCTGGTGTTGAGCCAAGGTAGCCTATCCTCTCGAGCTCTTCGGCCATGGTCGCTGTGCCCGGATGCACTTCGCGAAGATTATGTGCCGTCTCAACAGGAATGTCGCCTGCCCAGACACCCGATGAGCACATTGACTTCGGAAAGCGTGCCCCTTCTTCGTTGGTCCAGTTTACTACGCCAACGGGATACTCTGTTTCAGTCCAGTTGTCGGCTAGGACGCGCAGCATTTCGACGCCTGCTGTGACGCCTAGGATGCCGTCGTAGCGACCGCCGGTTGGTTGGGTGTCTAGGTGGCTGCCGACGAAAGTTGGGGGTTTGTCGTTGTTTAGTCCGGGTCGGATGGCGAAGATGTTGCCCATGGCGTCTATGGTTGTTTTGCAGCCGAGGGCTTCTGTTGTGGACACGAACCAGTCGCGTGCAGATTTGTCGTCGTCTGAGAGGGCGAGACGTTTCATTCCGGTCTCTGTGGGTGCACTGTTGATAGTCAGTCTTGTTCAAGACGTATTGTGGGCATGCATACTCTCCCCATCTCTCGCCAGTGCCCCATTGGCAAGTGTGATGAATGTCTTCCATCAGCCTGCCCTGATTGACCTTCAAGTCTAGCAACAACTCGTCCGTCATCTCTTTCGTGCGTATTTGCCATCTTGGACTGCTCGCAAAGTTGCGGACTTGCTCGTGTCTTGATGCGTGCTGGTATGGGGCACTTGCTTTCAATGCGGGGTATCGTCTGCCCGCAATGCGCAGTACAGATGCGAGTCTAGTCGGAAGAGCCATTGTGCGTTGAGGAGAGGAGAAAGTGAGCAAGACATGTTTGGCAACAGTACAGAGGAACTCGGCACAGGTGGTCGACTAGGCGTGCTATGGCATGACATGCGCCCAGTAGGTGGGGAGACGCGCCGATAACAGTGGGATGGATAGCTAGCGCGGCGTTCATCCCGTGTCTGAACATCTTGCCGACGGCGAACACATTAGGGCATGGAGAAAAGAACGCCTGGTGTTCCTTGAACCATCAACT
>Ga0265780_10002098_pt1 | contig 27549 bp, 26 predicted proteins | sample P1T30metagenome_FD_192432 | JGI IMG/M metagenome (GOLD analysis project Ga0265780, IMG submission 192432) | Plant litter microbial communities from East Loma Ridge, Irvine, California - P1 T30 | ecosystem: Environmental > Terrestrial > Plant litter > Unclassified | place: USA: California...
TCATGTTCTGTAATTGTGTTTCAACCAAGTCACGCAGTGCTTGAAAGAAGAGCTGCGGGATCGTAAGTCTGCACAAGACGCATGTTACATCACAGTTAAAGTCAAAGACTTGGAGTACTGAAACATTTTTTCTTTCCACAAGCCAGAAGTCCACCGCAATTTAAAGAATGCTCGATTGCTGTGCTCACTCTACTCTACTACCGTGTTTATCATGCATCAAGCTGGCGGACCTCATCCGCAGCACAAAAGCAAGTTTTGTCAGACCCCGCATGCATTTCGACGCCGAATCGGATCAATTGCGTGTTCAAACTCACTTTACTACCGCTCTTCCATCAAAAGCATCAGTGGTGGTCCCAATCAGATCGAGAGAAAGAGGCAATGGCGTATGCCGATCGTCGATGCGATTACCGTTGAGACGAGATCCTGCAGTGACTGACGTCAGTTAGCAGCTTATGTTACATAGAACGTTATCAATTCGCTGACCGATGGACGGCTTAATCTTTCTAGTTAGGGTGAAGTGAGGGCGGTAGGGATATACGAAGCTCTGTGGTGATTGTGTGATAGCAGTTGAGTTGGAAGAGGCTCTGAGCGACTTCTGGACACGAAATGAGGTTGCCATGATGCACATGTGAGGCAATATCAGGCGAAATTGCCGTAGGTAAACAGCTTCTTCACCAAGATCGCTCATTCTTCATAATAGGGGACATTCAGAGCGTAGCGATCAATACAGCAGCCATTCAATCTCTCCATTAGCTAGTAGTAATCCCAAGCACTTTGAGCGTACTCTTAGCACGAACCACCAAACGCCTGAAACTGAGCTTGCCATCAATCCGCGCAATCGCGCATACAAAGGGTATATGAACAGAAAACACAATCTTGGAGACCGGCGGAACAATCAAATGAGCTCGTCTCCACCACTCCGTCGCGACTCTTCGACAGCCTGCCATATCGTGCTCTCCTCGAAGACGGGCCCATGCCCATCACATTTTGCCGCACCCTTCAACCGTTCACACACATCAGCAATATCGACGAGGCCCTGCTTGACAAGAGGATGTGATTGAATGAGGTCCCAGGCCTGAGCGGCAGGTATCTCTTTGCCCTTCGTCTTCCGGCGAGAGGCGGCATGGTCCTTATCAGCAGCGTTCAGTACGCTACCATTGTCGAGTGACTGGACGTTGTAGTCGTCGTCTTTGATGTCCTCGCCTGGAAGATGAGCGCCGGGTGAAGGGTAGCTGACTGACACTGGTCGTGATGGGGCCGGTGAGTGTCCAGATGTTGCACGTAAGATCTCATTCTCAGTACGGGCACGTTGCAAAGCAAGCTTGAGTCGTTCATTGTCCGACTGGAGCGAGTGTGTGCTGGATTCCAGTGCTGACAACTTGGTCTCTAGTTCCTTCACGTGTCGCTCTTTGCGTTCACGAAAGGCGCGTTGTCTGCATCGTATTAATGTCAAGATCAGACTAGAGTAGGTACTTTTAGCACTTACGCTGCTCGATTTTGTGCTTTCCGCCTGCTTTGAGCAGGTGTGAGGCTCTCCTTCTCTTCACTGCTGCTGCGGGTCCGGCTGCCCCGAACATCGTCAATGTCGCCCAGCCCCGAGTCAACGCTACCGACAGGCATTGGTGTAAGTGGTAAAGTAGCGTCGGGCGATCCCTGCTGTGGAGTCGGTAGCCCATGAAATGCGAAAGCATCGTAAGGGGCTGGGAAGATGGAAGAATCGAGTGGTTCCTGAGGTGTCAGATTAGTCACGGTGCACAGGGCTGAAGTGCGGGGCGCCAATCTGAGAACAACACCCCTGGAATACTCACAACGCTTCTGATAGTGTCGTGTTCGACGCCGCTGTGAGCGAATGCGTGTGACGACATGCCCATGAATTGGTGGTAGGGCGGCTGCGGAGCGCTGAAGTACGAATAGTCCATGGCGAAGATGATGTTGGCTGATCGAGGCTGTGGTGTACCGGTATGTTTAGGTTCGGTGTTCGACGGCGCTTGGCTGGGATGCTTCTTGATGAATACAGTATTGCAAACTCCAGGAAGCTTAAGGGGGACCTTGACTATCAAATAACACAACCGCCAGCTGAGCATCTGGGCCTTATATCACGGTCGACTGGTAGGGGTCAAGCTTAGATGTGCACGTCCATCCCGCAGGAATGGCCCCGTCCTAAAGTCACGAACTAAAGGACGTGCAGCGGCGTGCAGCCGGTAGCGCCTGCTCATCCCAGTCATCGGCGTGCGCCCGAACAACGGCTGCTTAGTGGGAGAAGGCTTTCCACTTGAACTGTTTCTGCCTACTGCAACGACAACTGAGACCGCCGGCATACAGAGGTGGTATCCCGCTGCGGGAAAGTCGCATCTTCTACAAAATCTCATTCACTGCACATTGTGCCGCGGCTTACCTCAAGGAGATTTCGTTGGTATGATCCCATATTAATCGAAATATCTATCACAATGGTACGTTTTTCCAATAGTGAATTGGCTGATACACACGCATGTGCGCTCCAGCTTGAAACAAGACGTTGTGCTGACGGCAGCTTCGGAATCAATACGCTCATGCCTATAGTCGCCGAGCAGAAGTTGATGCTCTTCTCGGGAGGGGCTTTCGTCTGGTATACACTTGCACTGTCTGCTGAACAAGCTGATTCCACGAATGTCATTGGAGCGGCCCGAACTGCATCTCTACATGGCCCTATCGGAAAGGGCGGCGGATCTCTCAATCTCAATTGCGATCATCACATATTTCGCCAACAACCCTGTAATCACGAGAATTATCAGAACATCCGCGAAATCCATCGTCAGCCTCGATGCTTCAGCCTCGCCACAGATCTGCACCGCCGCCAGAATCTCAGCTGGGATGCTTCCTGAAGTCCGAGAGCTGGACGCGAGCCATGGAAATTGCAATAGAAGATCAACGTAGTCAGCACTAACCTCACCAAAGAACCCACGGCGTTAAAAAGCGGGACAGCCAGTTCTCGTTGGTTAAATTACAATACAGTGTTTCTTACAGACTCAGAACTTGCTGGCGTCTACTAAAAAGCTGACTTTGTTAGGTTGCATTCAACGTCCTCTGAAGTTTCTGCCCATCAAGTGTCGCTTAGCTGCCGTGCGGTGATAAGCGGAGTGCTAGAAAACAACGAGCGGCTTCATGCGACAGTCACCCCGCGTTCGCGGCATGCCTGTGAATAGCCTAAAGCGTTTAGAACTTGCTCGTCCATGCACATGCAAAGGCAGTACACAGCAAATCGACAAGCCTCACCTGCAGGTTTCGAGAACGCGTTTCAGGACGTTGCCTACACAGTACCTTTGGCCACAACCTATACCCGTTTTGGACTTTGATAAACTTCATCACAGCCACTCATGTGGAACGCGCCACGTGCACTCCGCTGCTTCTGATCACCTTTCTTCATCAACTCCATCTTGGCATGAAAAGGCCTTCAGCCCTAGGAGATAATGCGACCGGAAAATGGGCCCACATCATTTGTCGAGACCAGATCTGACCGCGCCTTTCACAAGTGCATACGAAGATTGCCGTGTAAGCCACTCCCCACCGACATGGCTATTGTAGACATCATCGCGTTAGCCAAACAGGTAAGGGTCTCGAGTTCCAGGATCGTGGTGGCATTTGCTTTCGCATAGCCTCCCAGTCTTTCGAACCGAAAGACGGAAAGTTCTCCACAGAAACACGAACAAGAGAGATGCAACGACACCGTGTGGAACCACTGTCTGGTTCCATGCAGGCTCCCGGAACCCGAGTAGGCATTATCCTCGTTTGGCCATTCTACGAATATTCTTCAGGGTCTCTAAAAGGGCGCCAGATCTGTACAATTTACCCGACATGCTGCACGCAGTCGGATGAGTAAGAACCTTATTCGCCTAAACCCTTGAAGAAGCTTTCACAACAGTCCCTGGGCCTTCCCAAGACTTGAAGTCCGTACTGACAGAGACCATGATAGTACTGCAGGATCGACGAGATCTTGTAGATCACTTGTGGCGAATATCGCGTACATATCTATGCTTGGCAATGAGTAACGGTACCTTAGACAATAACTAGAGACATGTCGAAAGCACTGTAAATACAACCTGGGCTTGCTCCGAACCGGGGCTGCGAGAATATAGCCATCAAGAATGCGGTTCAGATTTCACGCTGAGCTTCCATGGTCACTGGATCCCAACGTACGATTATTTTTGCGAGCACAGTGCTTCATCGTCGATCGCCCGTAGACATGTTGTTGGCTTTTGTCTTTATAAGAGATTCATCATTACAAAAGGCATTGCCAGCACTTAGTATTTTGTCAACATCAATGCTCTAGCAAGCCTGAGGCACGATAGCTTCGCAGAAACGTACGATATCACGGCTCTTCTGACTAGTCATCCAACAAAAGTGCAAGGATCCTCTTAGCTCATCTCCCCATCTGTATGCTATGGCGCCGGCAGCCATCAGGGGTCTGCATCTTGGATCGTCAGCATATCCATGAGTCGGTGTGCAGACCCAACCTTCGGCTGTCCGTCTGCGCAAAGCCCCACAAAACCTTAGACCAACAAGCACGGTATTCACGATGCTTGACTAAGTATGCAGAACTGGTTACACAAAAAAATGATCTCAAGGCATCACTATCATGCCAATCGCGTACGACCCCGCAATGAGCATCGCGTCAATCGTACGATACCTTATGACTACCCTAGACAAAGCCAGAAGCTCAGATGGTACGACTACCAATCTTGCATAAACCTTTGAGGACCAAGCCTAACATGGCCTTGGAACTTGCTTTGCCAAATCTCTTGAGGCAGATTGTCTTGTGGCTAAACAACAGGTCTAACGCTCTGGAAGAAGTTGATTCAAGCCTGATCTCCCAACTCTCAAAACGATCTAGCCAGGAGCTATGAGATGTCGGACATGCCAAGTGGACCCTGATAGACATGCCTAGTGAAGAGAACATGTCGGGAACCATTTGACTAAGCTCCGCGTCATCATGCCAATTGCTTCGGTATGTTACATGGTATTCTCGGCAGCCACCACACCGGTATCCTCACCTCTTAGTCGACGGAGCGTTTCTCTTCGCTACGCACAGGACTTCCGGCAGCGCTTCCGAGTCCACGTTGTGATTGGCAATCCTACTGTTCATTACCCCTGTCATCTGTACTTGAAGCAGAACTTCCTTACCACAAGGTGTACCACGACTGTCCCGACGACTACTCGGTTGATCGCGGCATTGGCAAAGTTCTCGCTTCAAGGTTACATTCCAGCACCGCTCAATCATTATCTTCAAAGAGCCACGTTGATCTTCACTCCATCCAGTACAACAATATACTGCGAGGTGGCTCGTGAGTCGACTGCCCAAAACAGTCTTGCATAATCAAGATTTGTGTGACGAGATGCTGCATCCGGTATACGCTAAGACTTTCCCGCTGCTCGGCACTCCGCGTTCACTGGGCCGATCATTACACCTGCGTTTATACACCTCGTATCGACTTACTTCAGATGAAGAATCCAAGATATACACACGGAACAACCGACGTCTTGAGTGATTGTCGCTGCAATGAGCATTCAACATGCTTCGCCAACCAGGATGCCCTCGGCTTCATGATGCAGAGCACTACGTGACAGGAAATTGTTAACGCTGGATATTACTAGGGATCTGCAACCTGAAGTTCAAGGAACATAATACCGGCTGCTTGCTTTCTCACCTTGTAAAACGACAAGATCGGCATATGCAGCTTTACATTCACCTATCATGGTAGTAAATAGTGGCGTGTCCGAGAAGTGTTGTCGCATATCAACATCCGCTACCAACAAGGCAGGTGAAGTGGACCGACGTGGCAAACCGAGAGTGTAGTGAATGAAATGTGAAGAACTTCTGCTTTAGGCAGGTGTGGAGCATCATTCCCTGGGTAGGGCCTGACTCTGCTACTTGGCCTTGCGTGCTCCTCCAAAATGCATGAACTTTCCATTCTTCACGAGATAGACGAGTTGTTCTTGTGAACGCGTTGTATCTTTCGTTTTCCACGCCGTACTCTCACAGTCATAAAACTGCTAGACAAAGTCCGAAAGCGCACAACGTGCATGCAGAAAACAAGTATATCTTTTAAGTGGCATTCAGGGCGGGCAAGTAAACGAAGTCCATGCTCGGATGCATTAGTAGAGGTACACAGCCGAAAACAAAGTAATATTCCTGAATACTAAGTCTCGAGAATCCTCCACTCCTAAGTTATCAACTCATGGTCCCAGGATAAGCCAGATTTGACGCTGAGGGGAAACGAAGGGGAGTAGTTGCTAGCGAGATTTTCCGAGGCGGCAATGAAGATGACATAGAAGATACTTATAGATCAGTAGATTCAAGTATCAAAATACGCCATTGAAGCCTATAGCACGCCAGTCTGGCAATCTGCGCGCCCTCGGAGACGCTGTAAACCACTTTTGACTTCGCCGAGCAAGATCGAGAAGCTTCCAAAAGGTCTGAGCGATTGTCTCAAATCCCACCTCATACCTCGATTCCGTCGCGCAACGACCTCAATCCATTTAAGCCTCCTCATCAGCCAACTTCGCCAACTCCTCCTCTGCCGTGTCGAACAGACCAACCGACTTCAACATCTCACTATCCACAGTCGTGCCTGCAAACTTCACCTGCTTGCCCTCCTCCGGCACGCTCCACTCCTTGTCGCCCTGCGGCCAGCTCTCGCGCTTCTCCGGGGCCTCGTTGGCGGTCAAGCCACCAGTAGCGAGTGCCTCGTACTCCAGGGTTTCGATGGTAGCGTTGAGCTTGCTGATGCGTTCAATGAGTCCTGCGCGACCTTTCTCGAACTCTGGCGCGTTCTCTGGGCAGGCCTTTAGAGCGGCCTTCATGCGCTGGACAGTTGCCTTCGCGTCGTCGATCTCTGCTTGCTCGGGCGTCATTTCAGCGGGAAGTATAGTTGGGTCAGCGACGCTGGGGTCCTCGGGGTCCAGAGCGAGTGGATTATCAGGCGTGGGCTGCGGGGCCGAGGTATAGATCTTGAGGGCTGGGTTGCGATAGGTTTGCGGGTCTTGAGCTACTTCCTCGAAGAAGCTGAGGATGGCGTCTTGGGTTGCCGGGTTGGTGAGTACGCATTCACCCACGGACTCGGGGCCACCAGCGAAGGTAGGACACATGGCAGATTGACCGTTCCCCCATCCCTCGTTGTCCAAGGCTGGCGCAGCAGGAGCGGGCTCCGCTGCCTTGGCTGGAACGACGCTGACGGCGAGACGGTGTAGGGCATTCGTGATGCTGGACAAGCCACCCGTCTTAGGGATATTCTCACTCCATGCAATATGCTCCGTGGCATTCTTGTCGGGCGAGACCGCATTTCGCGAGTAGTTCTCTGGCAGCTCAGTGCAAATCTGAGGATCGTTGGTAAGATCGGAGTACCTCCACTGACGAGTACGCTGGTGGAGAAACGTGCGCAGCTTAGGGTTCTTGATTTGCGTGTCGTCCATGAGGGTGTGAATCAGTGCCATGGCCGTGATTCGAGGGCTATATTTGTGGACTACGCAGATCAGTAAAATCCAATCTAACAGGCACATCGCGCTTACAGTCTTCCTCGAGGATGCTCAACATGGTGTCTGATCCATTCTCGATGGCGATCAGATAGATCTCAGCATCTGGAGCACACCTACTAGGGTTGTGGAGCACATCGTCAAAGCAGGTCTTGACGTGCTCTGCTGGGTCGTTGTGGCCTTGGACGCGATTCTCGTCGTGGATCTTGATCATGTCGTGCGTCATTGACTTGCGTGGCATCGCGGACCAGCTGTGCATGGTCAAGACCTTGTTGTGCTTGTGCGAGTAGAGCAGTTGCCCCGTATTCAAAACTACCAAAGCTGGGATTTCTTCATGATCCTCCAGCTTGAAATCATCCTCGAATATGTCCTTGTACTTTTCAGCCTCATCGCTTGTAGCTGACCGCTTGATGATCTTTTTCACGAGGTCGACTGCTGATGCGCCATTCAGACCAAGATCGCGCTGCAACTGTCGATAGGCGAGGATACCGACGTCCTGGAGATCATCGTTGACGATGACGATGATGCGCTTGCGCGTCTTGAGAATCTCGGGCGCAGGCGCAAGTATAGGCACATGAGGTCCATCGGGCTTGGCAGTCGTGAAGCCTGGAAGGTAGATGCGGCTGATACCGAGAAGAGACAGTCGCTTCTCCACCTCTTGACGAGAGCACTCTGGGTAGTGTTAGTACTAGTCCGAGCAGTGAGTCGGTGGTCGTACCCTGCATTGCCTCTCGGCACATTTCGTTGTAGCGCTCATTGTTCGTGCAGTGGTAGAAGTACTCCTTGTCAGGCGCGTCGATCATGCGAATCTGGCCAAGTTCATTGGTGAAGAAGCTAGCACTATTAACAGAGTCATAGTCGAGACGGAGTCCTACCTCACCCTAGTTCTTTGAGGTCCGCTGGGCAAGAGTAGTCGGCGCCGATCGTGTCCTCTTTGCGACGGAACATGGTTGCTGTGTAGGTGCAAACACTTTCTCGCGGTCCCGTCGTGGTCCTCGTGAGGCTTGGTCGCTTCTAGGACTAGGAGTCGAGAGATGTGGACCTCTTATAGTGTGGTTGAAGAAGCGTGGAGAAACGAGGTGCTGCGGGGTGAGCGAGATACAAGTTTACGGTGGGTAGCCGGCGTTTGCTGCAACAGGATACCGTGAGCGGTGAGAGTACGGTCAAGTGGAAGGAGCAGCTGTCGCCACGCCCAATGATGGAGCCGAAGACGTCTTGCGTGTAATTGTCCATTCTGCACGATAACGCCACCCAATGCTCATCTAACTCTTCTCCATAGTATACACATATTCTCGCACTCATCATCATGTCTCCTCGTTACCAGCTTGCCTTCCTCACACCCGGTAGGTATCCAGCGAGCGCGTTGATTCGGAATTGATACTATGCCACAGTTAGCCAATCACTGTGATAACACACGTGCGCAAGACATACTCTGCCTAGCCTGAAGTCGCTGAAGACACCGCGTCCTTTGCCTCCCATTATGCACCTGTTCTTGACCTGTGTGAACCTCGTGTAGCAGTGCATCTGCGAGAGTTGCAGCTGTGCCTGCGCGCGTACTCGTTGCGGGAGCGTGGTATTTCGGATGATGTATCGCAGGGCTTGTCTACATGCGCACTCGTATTAGCGACGATTGTGGTGAAGAAGTGTGACTACATGCCTCTCGGGCTCATTCTCCATGTACACCTTCCGCTTGGTGTGGTCGCGAATATTGCGGATCTTCGCGAAGCATCCGATGTCGAGCTTCGCCGCGCGGAACTGAGACATGATGGCGATGGCGGTGGGCGCAATGCTGTCTCTGCGAAATGTCGATGAGCCGATGATGAGGTTCAGATCGCGCGGGGCGGTCGGGCACAGCGGGCAGAAAGCTGTGATTGGCCGAAAGACAAACACTCGATCATGAACGCCACAGCCCGACGAGCAATCATTCACCACCATGGCAATCTTGAAATTTCATCTTCACCACCGACCAATACAAACTAGTAGATGTATACATCTGCGAGAGCCCTGAGTGACGAGTAACTTTACAAGCGCATCACCTCAACTTCCACAAACCACGAGGCTAGCAAAGCATCACGCCCAATCATAATGTTCTCGATTCAAGACGTTCAAGAACTGCTTCATGAATTTGCTCCTCCCAAGAGTGGATTTGGATCACTGTCGTCCTTTGTAAAGGCGACTGGCGGCCAAGATCTCGTCAGTCTCCGACACATCCAGACGGAACTTGCACATCGCACTGAGTGTTGTGGTAAGTAATGCAATGTTCTACTGCCGAATATGACTAACATACACCAGGAACTGAGCGCATACCCGTATCAGAATTGGCCAGTGTTCTGGACGTGGATCCTGAGATCATTCTCCAACTTGTCCAGGACCAGTCACATATAGCCTTACTCAGCAAAGACAGGAGCGAAGTGATACCCAAGGCCGAGCTCACAGCAATCGCCAAAAGACTGCGAGAAGAGCTATCTGTCGGACTCGTTGCAAAGCCCAAGTTCATCTCAGAAAACAACGTTAGCTTGGGCAGTCTGGACACACTGCTCAAATACCAAGAAGACCGACTGTTACATTACAACGATCATGTCTGTAGTCAAGCATACGATGACAAGATTGCGGAGTACGCAGCTCGGGAGATCATAGACCGCAAGATAGACAACAACAAGTAAGTACACTAACACTACGCACATCATCCTCGACAGCTAACAAGACGCAGCTATGGCTTCTTCACAGTCAAAGACTGCGCAAACATGTCAGGCTCACCACCCAAATGGTTTGTTATGGAGCACCTGCAGCGCCTCGCCGCATCACCAAAATACCGCGACAAAGTCTTCATCCAAGACGAATCCAACGACACGATTCGCATACAATCCACACAAGCCCGCGCGCAAAACGTACTCATCATGTCTCAAGCCGTCAAGGAGAACAATTTTGAGTACATTGATCTGCAGAGCTTCATGCACAAGGGCGGACTTTACGACTCGCTCGAAGAGGTACTGAGTGACTTTGCAGCGTCGCCGGACTTTGTAGTTATTGATGCGTTTGCGCTGTCGACGCGGTGGTTCCATGGCTTCCTAAATGTGAGGCTAGACGCGCTGCATCATGCGGACGAGGGCGTGGTTGATGTGTTTGAGGGGTTTGGTGAGGAAGTACAGAAGACGTGGGATGGAGAGGGTCATAGGAAGTTCCCGGAGAGCTTGCACGCTGAAGTGCAACGCAAGGCTGAAGCGTACATCGGCGAGACTATTGCACAAAATCCAGACTGGAAGTACCGTCGCTTCGGCACGGTCGTGGTTACGGAAGCGCAGTACACCAAGGAGCGGGAGGCGCTGATCGATGGAGCAGCCGACCTGGCTACATCACAATGGCAGCAACTCAAAGACGGTACTGAGATGGAACTAAAGTTCACCTTCCCAGACCTTACAGACTCATCCGCGCCCCGAAAAGTCATCCACGACTTCCTCTCAAAAGACAAAGCCCTCCAAAAAGCCGTCGAAGAACGCTTCTGGTCCACCATCGTCTCGCAAGAAACACAAAATGAATCCGACTTCGCAACATTCTGGACCGAGCGCGTAAGTTCACGAATCGACATCTACATCCAAGGCCAATCCTCGATCGAAGACCCCAAGCTGCGAGATCCGCTGTCCGAGCTCCTGGCCACATACATCCAGAAAGAGCTCGTCCCCGACGTTCTTACAAAAGCGCGCTCACAAAGCCTGGTTTTAAGTCGAAAGACCAAGAAGACCGTGGCGAAACTCGAGTCCACACTCTCAGCCGCCACAGACCTTCCCAGCACACAATCTTCTCTCTCGAAGTTCAGCACCAAGCAAAACATCCCAACTCCATCTACAGATTTCCTCGAAACGTACAAATCGACCATGGTGCAAGACATGCAGCGCCGCATGACCAAGCAGCAAAAGTCATTCGACGGCCCAGTCCTGTTCCTCACGCTGGTAGTCATATTGCATGCGAAGCACTACCCAGGCGTTGTGTACGCGACGGGCAAGTACGCGCCGAAGCTGCTGAAAATGCTGAAGTCAAAGTTGGCAGAGGATGAGTATGAGATGCTGGAGAAGTGGAAGGAGGGTGCGAAAAAAGGGGCGCTGGGAAAGGAGGAGAGGGAAGATATGAGGAGTATGGCTGGTGCATAAGATCGCGGCCTGGGTGCCTGGGTCGCAAGAGATTTTTCTGGAAATGATGAACAAGTCTGTATGTGATAGATAGTCTCGCGAATCTGGTAGCAGAAGCAGACGAGGTCCACATACCATGGTCTATGCGTCGGTCGTTCAGGCGGCTTGGTTTCATTGCCTCGTCTTGTCTGTGTATTTCTGGATACAAACCCGGGAAGCTCTTTCTTTGTGTACACAATGGACCAATGGTGTGGTATGTGTTAGAAATCAAAGTAGACTGGGGTATTGCTTCGCTTAAGCCAACGAACCAGCGACGACTTGAGTTTAGCTTTTGTCGTCTGGTATGGTCTTCAACTTGGTATTACAATATATTCGAAGTGTCTTTGCTATATTTGTTAGTACATGTAGAACTAAAGTCGATTGTGGTGAACATCTTGGATACCGATTGGTCGCATCTGCTCCGCTCCCGATCGGCGACAAGTTTGGCTGCATTTGTGTGAACGGAGCTGTGGAGTCACTAGAAAGCTTGTGTAGACTCCACGAAGCCAATGGTTTCCTATCGTAGTGGGGAACGAGAAAGCTGTCCATGCACGGTGATGTCAATTGGGTTGTGAGCTTGCCAAGTCAGGCATCTTGACGTTGCCGTAACAGCGGTGACAGTTACCCCAAATGAATGGGCACCAAATACCCCGAATTGCCGCCGATACTGTACGTAGTGCCCGGCGCCAATGTTAGAGACGCGCTTGAACCGTGACTTTCACCGCCTCGTGCAAGAAGTTCTCTGCTCCCGAAAGAGCGTCTTCGGAAAGGAATGGAGTTGCACGGAGACGATAGTACGATAGGCGAGCTCGCACTCTTTCTCTGAGAAGCGAGGTGTAAGCTGCAGGGATGAGGCGTGGAGTAGACGCGGACCCTTGTAGCTTGAGGGCTGCACGGCCTGAAGCGATGCGCTCTGAGATGCGAGGCTGTTGTTGAAACGTAGCGAACCCCGCGGACAGCAATTCGTGTGGTTCGGCTAGGTAATCTAGCGGTGAACCTCGAGCAGAGTCGAAGCAGCCTCGCGCTGTTCCACAGCAGAGGATCATACAATTGTCGAGTCTGGGTACCAAGTTGGTGGCTCAATGCAATGAGCTGGTCTCGATGGATTTCGCCAATGGCGAGCAAACTTCATGGCGTGGATCAAACAATCATTTGAGTGGCATTGCTGTCGCATTGAGAGACTAGGCTAGTTCGGGACTTCGCGATCGTGAGATTGCTACGGGTAATACGTGCGCTTGGGCCTGGTGTTGAGGGGCATACATGCAGGGATTAGATCGCGGAAATCCTTTTGGCAGGTGGGGGATATGAGGCTATTGGGAGGAGCCAAAATCCGTAGCCAACGTGGTTTGAGCCTCATGAAATCGACCTCGAGTCAAACTAAACAATAACAACGGCATCAGTACCCAGTGTGGAACATGCTACCCACTGGCCTCGCTGTCGCGCGCTCACGAGCTGTGGACAGCATATCATCTCGCATCGCACATCCACGCTGTCGAATCGGTGTGCAAGGACCCATGTCGAGCTTCTCAGTCTGTGCAGTGCTCTTAAGACAGAAACGTCCTGTGGCCCAATTAGCGAGGAAAGATTGGAAGTGTGTGCGGCGCTACCACATTGTCTGATATCCAAACCTGGTGCTACACGATAATACACCAAGCGCGCATCAGCTCACAGCCCCGCGATAGCCGCAATATCCATTTGTGATTATGTCGTTGGTCAGACGAGCATGTGGTCAAATTGCTAGAGATGTCTTGCGCGTTCCGCCTCACCTGCACATCCATCCAGGATCGTGCAAAGTAAGTTAAGGTTCGATGCGTACGGCAAGCGCGGGAAAGGGTCCAGTGAGCTGCCGTAGCCGGGCTTCACGACGACCGTCGCACGTTCATCATCCAGCGTTCTCGTGACGCGATGAACGGCATGTGTGACCCGAACGACTAACGACGCTTGCTCAATAGCTTCTGGCACGCAAACGAGATCGTCGGCAGCAGCGATGTCTGTCGTGCAGTCGTATGGTGTCAAGCTGGTGCCGTTGCTTTCGTCTCACATTGGCCCGAGCGATGGCGTTGGATCTAATGCCAGCCCAGGCATGCAGGTAATGCTCGGCTGAGTCGCAACCCTTACACAGGGAGCCGTAGCCGCAAATGTCTTTTCACGACATGGCGGCCGCCGGTGCACTGCTTTTGGTGAGGTTTGGTGGCGAACAAGATGGTGAGGAGGGAGCAAGGTGTGAGTGAAGCATACCGCTCGGTGAGGAGCAGTATATGAAGAGATTCAATGCACATATCCATGCTACACCTCACATGAGTGCAGAAGACGCGGGCGCGCCATGTTCTACGTAGGGGTGGTGGAAAGAGTACTCGAGATATGCCCGTGCACCTTCTCGATCCGAGAGCAGGGATGTGGTTGCAGGGAAGGTGCGCTACTAGCTTTATCACAGGGTCTCCACAGTCCTCACCAGTGACCACGAGCACGCGTAGCAGGGCCCTCCATGATGTTCTGATTCCTCTTGGGATGTATCCTGCAAGCTCCTCAACCTCGTCGCCTTTGCTGTGAGCTGCTGTCGCTGCTGCTGCCCACTGCTGGCCTTTCTCATAGGTACAAGCATCTGGGCTGCGTGCTGGTGCCCCTCCAGATTTCACACCAGAAACGGCAAACCAGCCGTCCGTAACGCCTATCTAATTTCCTCTTCCCCACCAGCACCTGTTGTTGTTATTGACCAACAACGCGGTCTGGCCTGGGAGTCGCTGCCTCTCTTTTTTTTTCTCTCTGCAGCACCAGCCGTTGTGTGCTTCGGGTAGACTTGTTTCCCTGGCCAGTATCGCTACCCCAGCGTTTGCGCTGCATCTGCATATCGCGCACCTGCACCTCTCTTTGGCTCACCTCTGGAGCACGCCGCTTGGCTCGCTCTATCTGTGCTACCGCCCGGCCGCCAGTGGGCTCACCTCCCTCCGCCTCCGCTGCACAATATCTGCAGCGTTCGCCGCCGCTCGTTCGTCACTTAGGTCCTCTGCCTAGGGCAATTGGGAGGCACTCCAACGTGCGTCGAGTCCTCCAACCCCCGCGCCCGCCAAGACCGTGCGAACAACATCTTCGGTGACTATTATTCTAGTCACTGCGAACAGAGCCATTTCTGACTCTCGAAGCAGGAGCTGGTTGCGCATTACACAGTAGACGCACCAAGCAGAATTTGCCCCAGTCGATCGGCGAGTGCGTACGCGACCACACGTCTCTCTTCTGCGCCGCAGCCGAGGACTTTTTGCAAGAGCACACAGAAGTCTATATGCAGCCCGCGTCTGTATAGTAGAGAAGATGGACACCGAGGACGGCCAGATCTTCATACGGGTAGGTAGAAGAAGTTCGGCGGAAGTCTCTGCAAGAACTGACATTTGAGCAGAACTTGGCCTACTTTGTTCGAACGCACGAAAAGGCACTCGCAAATGCCCTGCAATTACAGCGGCAAGCCTCCAAAGATGGACGTCCGGCCACTGCCTCGCCATCGTCGCCCACGGGCCCGTCCAGCCCGCCTTCTTCCTCGTCGAGCGTGTGGGCAGCGGCCCTGTCATTGCCATCTCTGACCTTTACGTCGCAAGCTATCAAGCCCGCGAAGCTTACATTGACACCGCATCACATGTTCTTCCTGCTCTCTCGGTTCGAAGACCTGGGCATACCCGTTGGTCCCATGAACGTGCGATTAGAAAACATCCACACTGACGCCTCTCCCACAAACTACGTCTCGTTTCTCAGCAATGCGCAGCGGAACAAGCAGAAGTCGTCTGACCGTGACTCTATACATTCCGTGTCTAGTGTTCGCAGCGTGATGTCAGGCATGTCCTCACTTTGGTCCTCTCTCCGCATGGGCTCGAACAGCATAGCCAAGGCAGAGCGACAGAAGGTCCAGATCCAGGAGGATTTGCGCTACCTCTACTCTGCCTTCACCAAGATTCCCTGCTTGCGACTTGCGCCGGACCACAAAGCTCGTCTCATTGCCGGCTATGAAGAGTTTCCGTTTGACACTGCTGTGCCTCTTTTCGCATTCAAGAACGTCACTGCGCTTGAGATCTACGACATCGACTTCCGCCAGTTCTATGGCTGGGACCGACTGGCTGAAAATCTGCGTAGCCTGACTGTGAAGCGAGCTGGGATCGATGACCCTGCTGATCTACTCATCAACGTAGTGCTTGATGACATGGACAAGCGTCGAAGAAGATCTGCCAAGGCACCCGCCTCGCCGTCTGCGGCCTGGACTACGACAAGTCCTGGCCCAAAAACCTCACAGCTTGCTCGCTCGGACTCGCCGCCCATGTCACCTTCGGGACGGCAGAGCACGAGTCCAAGAACTTCCACAGCTGGGCGAGATGCCGCAACACGGACATCGCACCACCGGCAGCGAAGCACCTCTCCCACTCGACCACCGAGCTCTCGTCATGGGTCTACTCATGTCTATGGACGAAACAGCGCCCCAAACTTCCGTAGGTCGTCGGGCAGCTCGAGCTCAAGCATGCAGTCAAGTACACCACGCGGCAGCTCCTCGAATCTTCTCTCACTTGGTTGGTTTCCATCTACCAAATGGCGCTTTCTCCGACACCTAAGCCTTGCTGACAATGCCCTCACACACATCAATGCATCAAGTCTTGCGCCACTCGTCAACACGTTGCAGTCTCTTGATCTTTCCACGAACCTCTTCACTGAGATTCCGGACAGTCTGGCATCGATGACGTGCCTCCGTGCGCTAAATCTTTCCAACTGTATGATTGAGAGCCTCCATTCGTTGGGGCGAAATCCTCTTCCTGCGATCACAACTCTGAATCTTCGTTCCAACAGACTCAACACTCTAGCCGGGGTGGACCGACTGCTGTCACTGGAGCGCGTTGACTTCAGGGACAACAAGTTGACCGATCCCACGGAAGTCGCGAGGCTCACGGGCGTGCCCGAAATTGCTGAGATCTACGTCCATCGTAACCCCTTTTGCAAGACGCATCCAGCTTATCGGATCACTATCTTCAATCTGTTTCGCAAAACTCCAGGTTACAGTGACGATGTTGTGATTGATTCAACTGGTCCTAGCGCTAGCGAAAAGAGGCAGCTTGTCGATAGAGCGCCAGAACTGCCGGGTGGTCCAGTCGTGAGGCCAGTCGTTGAGGACGACCTGCCTGCTCTACCCTATGTCCCTCCCAAAGTAGTGAAGGCTATCGATGTTCCATCTGAAAGTCCAGAGGCACTTAAGCGAAATGGCTCCTTGCAACGCGCCAAGAGCAGCCGCAGTGGTCAAGATTCGCAGCGGAAGAAGAAGGGACCTAAGCGGAGAATCGTAGAGCTTTCGCAGAATGTCTCCGTTCAGCAGCCGTCCTCTTCGAGTGTCACAGGGCTCCCGTACGACAACATGATGCCAGGGACAGCCCCCAGGGTACTGCTGCCTGCCACTGACATCATGACGAAGCATAATCCCCGCTTTGAGGAGCCGCTTAAAGATGAGGCGGCGGGTGATCCTTCGAAGAGGAAGACCCAGGACGATCGAGCTGTGATGGACGATACTCACACCTCGCACCAACAACTCCCACCCATCGATACGACCACCACCAGCAAGTCCCCAGATACTCAGCCAGAGGACTTCGATGCCAGTAATGAACTCTACAAGAAGAAAATTGAAGCACTTCGACAAGACTTCGGAAACACATGGCTGAGTGCTCTGGGAGACGAAAACTGGGACGCTACTTCAGTCACCAGCTTCCCGTCGGAGCGCGGTTACAGCTCTCCCACAATCCGACCCACACTGCCCCGTACACCAAGCCAAGGGATTGTCTCCGGAGGACGGACACTTGGCTGAGATCTGCACGCGCCATCTTCTTACTGTTGCGATACCCAACCCATTCTTTGTTTTTCATATTATTCTTTTTTTTTCGACTCAGCGTTACTCGCGTCATTCGTTGGCACTGCATGGCGTTGGCTGAACCTTTTCATGGGTGAGCGCACAAAGATGCTCTGTGTACTGTTATGGAGAGTGGTCTGTTTTTCTCTTTGGTTTGTATCCCGGCGGCACTCTCGTCTCAGTTCCTGAAAAGCTGGCTGTGCCACCACTGTTCTGCGACTTCTCCAGCATAGCGTCCTTTGTTCTAGCGCTTGTCCATGTATTCACATCTGGTCTTGGGCGTCTCGGTTGCGTACAAACTTAGCGACGACGAAACGACCTTAATCACCGCTCTTCTGCACTTCTTCTCGAGTTTGCGGCTAGCAGTGGATGGGATGGGCGCCATTTTTCTTTGCATAATGAAGAACGGCGGGTGTGATTTTGGCAGATATTTGCATTGAATGTGAAAAGATGTATTGTTGATAACTCTTGATACGCGAACCATCGCGAGCGTGATGAATGTATTAGTGTTGCAACCACTGGTTTGATACAAATGCACCTTGAGATTTCTCAACCTTGGGGAGTTGGTTTATGGGAACACGTGATATTGACTTCACCCCTTCCGGCGTCCTGCGGGAAACAGTCTGACTTGCCACAGATCAGCACTGTTTATCAGCACGGGCATTGTGTCAGTGTGTCTCGTCTTGACTCAACGAACGAGCTGTCTAGGTCGGGGGCTGTGTGATTCAAAGCTTGTGCTGCCAATTTCCCTTCAGCTTTTGAGTCGACATACTGATGCGTGATGGGTCGTGTTTGATAGCCCATCACGTACCAGACACGACAGATTGTTAAAGATGTGACCGCGGCATTTCAATCTAGCAAATCGACAGACACGTGTTCTTCTTGACAAAGAGGTCGAACTGTTGAATGTCCATATAATGGCAAGGCTTGTGCATTATCAATCACAGTATGTAAACAAAAGGCTCAAGACATGGTGAAGGAAAGCGCGAACAATGACTGAGGCAAGCTTCTCGCCAACGCGATTCCAAGGCAAGACGTGTCAGGCTCACGCTGTATGATCTGTCTGCTTGCCAAAAGGTCCCATTATGTGGCAGGAACAGAGTCAATGTTGCTTCTCGCTGCAGCTTGGATGGGCCGGCTTACGAGCGACTGGAGGTACTAATGTTGCTAGCGCCAGCAGGCAGCTGTCATCCTGCTTCCCCGGTGCCTGAACCGCTCACGCTTGTCGTCGATATTTTCACTGCCGCAACTGCTCTGTCCAAGGCCCTGCACGCGATTCTTCTGCTCAGTCTGTGTTGTCCTAGCCTTGGCCGCGCGTCTCAACTTGGCTAGCCTGCTTGCCCTTGAAACCGACACCGAAAACTGCTGCGACCTCTGACACCCGCGACACCGCCCTGCCCACAACCTCCTCGCCGCAACCAAACCCGCAGTTTTCTCTGAGCTGCACCAGCGATCAGTATTATCTTCGGCATAGTAGCCCTACATTTACCAGCAGCGCCGCCCTCGCCAGTGCCAGGCGGTGAAGTCTCTCCCAGCGTCCCACTCGAAAGGCCTCGCTCATAACAACGCCTCGCGCCCCGCTTCCCTCGCGCACGTAATTGCCCCCGCGCAGCCCGCACAGGTATATCACTACCAACGTGCACAATTGACGAGCGCACCAAGTAGCCGCACCCGCCCTCGCGTGTACCCACCGCCGCCGCCAGGCATCTATCTCTTGAGGGGCTTCGAGCCATACCCCAACCGCGACGACCGTCCGCTTCACGCGCTCATAGAGACAGCTTCACTGAGAACAGAGGTAGGCTTAGATTCCGTCACGTGGGTGTTTTGCTCTCTGCTCGGCGCTGTTTTGCCCGGCACAGCCGTGCCGGCAATGTGGCACCGTTGCGTCACCTTCAACAGCCCAACACGAAAACCCAATGTTTGCTAACGAGTCATCGCAGAGCATATTCACGGAGGCGCGCACCCGCTCTCACCCCACCCTCGCGAGGTTCTCCCTTGCTCCACATCCATACCCGCGGGCCAGTAGCCAAATACAGCCATGGCAGAAACCGAGGTAGATCTCGACTCTATCATCGATAGGCTGCTCGAAGTCCGAGGCAGCAGGCCCGGAAAGCAGGTTCAGCTGCTCGAGACTGAGATTCGCTATCTGTGCACCAAGGCGCGAGAGATCTTCATTTCACAGCCCATTCTGCTCGAGCTCGAGGCGCCGATAAAGGTCAGTACACGGAGTGCAACTGCATGATGGGCATAGTGCTCTTCCTGGGAAACTCGCTGACTCGGCCCGCTCTCAGATCTGCGGTGACATTCACGGCCAGTACTACGATCTCCTCCGCTTGTTCGAGTATGGCGGTTTCCCACCAGAGGCCAACTACCTCTTCCTCGGCGACTACGTAGACCGCGGCAAGCAGTCCCTCGAGACCATCTGCCTACTCCTCGCATACAAGATCAAGTACCCGGAGAACTTCTTCGTGCTCCGCGGCAACCACGAATGCGCGTCTATCAACCGCATCTACGGCTTCTACGACGAGTGCAAGCGCCGCTACAACATCAAGCTGTGGAAGACATTCACGGACTGCTTCAACTGTCTCCCCATCGCCGCTATCATCGACGAGAAGATCTTCACCATGCACGGTGGTCTCAGCCCAGACCTGAACTCCATGGAGCAGATCAGGCGCGTCATGCGACCAACAGACGTGAGTGCGATTCGTTTCCAGCACTCACAACACAGCCTGTTTTGGATTGGAATAGAAACAACGCTGACATGTTTAGATTCCGGATTGCGGACTCCTCTGCGATCTCCTGTGGTCCGACCCTGACAAAGACATCACCGGATGGAGTGAGAACGACAGAGGTGTTAGCTTCACTTTCGGCCCCGACGTTGTGTCTCGCTTCCTCCAGAAACACGACATGGACCTCATCTGTCGAGCTCACCAAGTTGTGGAGGACGGCTATGAATTCTTCTCGAAGCGCCAACTAGTCACCCTGTTTAGCGCACCAAACTACTGCGGTGAATTCGACAACGCTGGTGCGATGATGAGTGTCGACGAAAGCCTGCTCTGCTCCTTCCAGGTGCGTCGACAGGATTGTCAAACATTTCATGTAATGCTGACACAACCTCAGATCTTGAAGCCAGCCGAGAAGAAACAAAAGTACGTTCCCCGACTTGGTGGTAGCAGACCTGGGTCTTCTGGCGGCAAGAAGACCTAGTAGTACCACCCCCCCGCATTCGAGATAAATACGAACTTCTTTACAGCAGGTTTGGACGTCGCTAGATTCGCTAGCCCTCTACGATCCCGACACCGACCGGCCTTTCGGCCTCAACTCAAGGCCTCTCTCATCGCGCCTCCGACCCTCGACGACCCGGACATTATTCGACATGTATACTGAAAACACTTTTCCGACCTTTCGTTTTGCGAGTAACGCTGCGTTTCCGACTGCAACATCCACCACGATCGACCCCCTCGACCAACTGCTGTGCTTGGCCTTGTTCTTCGTGGTCGCCGGCGAGACACGAAGTGAGGTTGCACAGTGATGCTACAACTGTGCCACTTCTACTCTGTAAGAAAGGGAGACGGGACGACTAATGGTATGGCTACGAGTCACGGTTGATTACATATACATGGTGAGTTGGTTCGGGTTGTTGAGAGCGGAGCGCCTTCGATGGGCTTTCCGGGTTGTTTCGATCTTGGGCTTTGTGGGCAGCCTGTCTTTTGGCCTAAACGGCTACGGTGGGCGGCTTATCAGCTGATAATGTCTGTCTTTTTCTTATGTCGCGTTTTCCACGATGAGCAGTACTAGGGGATGTAAGCTACGGATCAAGTCGTTGTGCAGTCAGTATTCCCTACCTGAGTGCGATGGATGATGACATTGACATGAATCTTCTTTTCATAAGTGGTTCGACTTTATTGCATGTGTCTTTCAAGTGCTTGTTATTGATCAAGTTGCGTGATGTGTTAGGCTTCTTGGTGTGCAGTGAGCTGTACCTTTGCAGGCATGCTCCTTGGAGGCAACGAAAGGACAATGCGCGTTACTAAGGTGATGTATGGTCGAAAATACACAGGATCCTTGGAGAGACAAATCTTGCCCATCGCATCTCTCTAACTTAGTGAAGAACTCGTCTATGAAAGTGCCTTGTAAGTGCTGTCGATCTCCGAACGTACAAGCCTGACCATCAGCCAAAGAAGCCTCAAAATGTATATTGCAAAATGTAAGCTGCATTGATTGAGTAAAACACAAATCTACGTCATGACATGTGTCAAGCCTCAGTTCGTGTGATACAGCTCAATGTGGTTGACATGTTGGAAGCGAGATGATGTCAGTGGAGTGGAGTTTTGGCGTGTGCAAGACAGCGGCCGAGGCTTCGCAGCGCGTGGACGGCGCAAGGGGAGACGCAGAGTGCGTGCCAGAGTTGAGGATAGCCAGGCTGGACTAAGGTGACTTCACGTGGCAGTGCAGTGCAGTGTACCAAAGTGTTCAAACAATAAATCGGAGAAAGGGTCCAGAGCTCGGCGTGGTGCGAATGATGCGCAGTCATTGCTCTTGCTGCGCCCAGTGCGTAAGCGCGCCTTCCCATGGATCCGGTGCTTAACCCACAACCTTCCCGTCTGGTACTTGGGCCACCGCATCACGCCTAAGCCTACGACTACCCACCCAAACCGCCCACCGAAACACCCCCTCGATTGCGCACCGCTGTCTAGGCAATGTGTGAAGAGGCGTAAACGCTCAATGGTGCTGTGAGACCGTTGTCACCCGTCACTCCTCGCTCCTTGGCCCCCGTCAAGCCTCAGGTCCTCGCTACACCCGCCGACGGAACCGCCCTACTGCCCGCCCGCCGCCACTGGAGATTGTCGACTGTGTGATGCTGGCGAGAGGTTAAAGACTCTAGGCTAAATTCGCGCACGTTGATGAATATGGCCGAGTACGCGTACGTCACTCCCGCTGCTGTGTCGAACAGAGCCTCAGGCCCACGAACCTGCACCTCGGACAAGCACTCCTCTCCCCACCACACCTCAACTAACATTTGTGTGGCAGATTCATAACTCACGGCACCGCGCCCTGGGTCCACGGGTCCGGCAGCATGACACCGTCTAGGCTACGTTCTTTGTCCCCCATGCCCAAAGAGGTCACACGCTCCATATCCGTGCCCCAGCTCGGCAGAGTCGCCCAGTCCCAGCAGGAGAGCGATGGCATGAACACGATCCCCGACCCTCGCTCTGCCACGCCCCAGCCCCAACTCTCGCGGAAGCCCTCGACCGACTCGTCACACCACCCCGATCTTAGCCAGGAAGTCTCCATGCTGAGCACCAAGCTGATCAATGCGATCAACCACTCCACTATGCTGGATGACTCACTACAGCAGACGAGGCACGAGCTGGAGTCGGCGAGGGAGCAGCTAGGACAGCTGGAGGCCAAGGTGCAGGAGCATGAGAGCAAGGTTTCACAAGGCTTGCTGGTAGACAAGGTCGTCTACGACAAGATGGAGAAGCAGTATGTCACTGAAGTACAGGACGAACGGAACCGCAGAATTGCTGCAGAGGCCGCCAAACGGAAAACGGACAGCGAGGTCGAGGCGCTGACGGCCGCGCTGTTCGAGGAAGCCAATGTGGTACGTATGCTTGATTGCCGACTATGGCCCAGGCTAACATTTAATAGATGGTTGCAGCGGCGAGGAAAGAGACTGAAGCATCCGAGAAGCGTGGCGAGCACTTCAAGCAGCAGATTGCAGATGCTGATGTCTTGCAACACTCCCTCCAAGAGCAGCTGCAGCACCTTAAGGGTGTTGTCGAGACTATGAGCTCCCAGGGCGACGACAACGAGAGCACTACGCTTGCCACAACGACTGCCCCCTCGACACCTGGCGTCACGCCCGCAGACAAGATGACTAAACTACTCGAAGCCGTCAATCTCACACCGAACACGCCCGGTACAGACGAAATCAGCCCAGAGCACCCCCTGCACTTCTCGCATCTCATCCACCCCGTACTTCGGTCAGATCTGGCATCCTTCATGGAGTTCCAGGATATGCTCAAGATCAACAATCGCTCCTCTGCACCAGCTAGCCGCGTGTCGAGTGGGAACTATGGCAGTCTCAACGTCCTTGGACTCGGATCGCTAACTAATCATTCGAGCACCTCCCTTCCAAATTCTGTCAAGTCGCCCACCTCCGCTGGAAACAACTCGCCGCGCGAGTCTTTGGGTGGGATCGGCATGCCAAACTTAAAAGACGAGAAGTTCTACAAGCGAGCTCTGATCGAGGACATTGAGCCGACACTACGTCTAGACATCGGTCCTGGACTGTCGTGGATGGCTCGCCGCACTGTCATCAACAGCATCACAGCAGGCTCCTTGGTTGTCGAGCCACATCCTCCTACAACATCGAGGTTCTACAACCCTGTCTTCCCCTGCTCACTATGCGGCGAGCAGCGTAAGGGTGATCAATACGCGAGGAAGTATAGGTTCAAGACGTCTGATACCGAAGACTCACAGCGTTACCCCCTCTGCGACTGGTGTCTTGGACGAGTCCGAGCTACATGTGACTACATAGGCTTCCTGAGAATGGTCGCAGCAGGACACTGGCGTGCCGAAACCGAGGAAGAGAAGAAGACGGCGTGGGAAGAGAGCGTGCGGTTACGAGAGCGCATGTTCTGGACACGCGTTGGTGGTGGTGTCGTTCCTTCGTTCATTCCGCTGCGAGACAGCCCTAGCAGCCCGACGTTCGCGCACGGTGTTTCAAAGCCCGATTCTGCAAGGGCAAGCGAAGAGAGCGAACTAGTTCTTGAGCCCGTAGACATCTCGGTCGATGGCCCCGTTGCGGATCGCAAGAGCGAGGACGACCCATTCCGTTCGAAAGAGGATGGCGGTCAGGTCAAGCGTGTCTCAATCGGCAACACGATCATCTCGAGTGATCGGGACAGTACGCAGACGCTCAAGCAGGAAGTCGACGAAAAGGAGATATCGGAAGGTGGCGAAGTTCAGGAAGCTTCACCGTCAGTGGACTCAGAAGCAAAGGCCGTGGATCGAGCGGCATCCTTGACTGTTAACAGCGACGAAGCTCCATCTCTGACTCAAGACGAAGAGCAGCAGATCGAAGCTGAAGCGAATGAGCAACTCCACACCGAAGTTCAGAAGTCGATGGAAATCAAGAAGTCTGTTCTTGATAGGCCGCAGTTGCAACATAAGCGATCATCTTCCACGCCGCTTGTTGTTGCGCCGTCGAGGAAAAAGGACGAGAGGTTGAGTTTGCAGATTCCGGGCGCGTTTGACGCTTGATTGGGGAGTAGCGTTACAAGGATATCATTTACACCAACATCATCATCATCATCGAAGCAGAGAAGAGGAGAAGAGAAGGACATATCTTGCACATCATATCACTATCACCTTTCCAGCATTACTTTTGTCATTGGGCGTTCTTTTGGGAGGGGGCAAAAGAGGATCGCGCGCGTTGTGTTTTGGCTTTGCTTGGCAGATACCAGGAGTAATGGACAGCTTTTTCTGGATTTGTAGAGAGAAGGAGAGGGCGTTGGGTGTGGATTGGGTGTGGATTGGGTGTGGTACGGCTTAATGTATATTAGTAGAGGGGTATTTATCTTTTGGGGCTGGGTGGTGCTGGACGCGCAGGGGGATAGAGGAATGGAAGCAACATCACATGTTTGAAGTTGGTGGAGTGAGTGGTGTGTGATAAAATGGAGGTTGATATGAAATGGCGTGTGGAGAGAAGGGTATGATGCGGATTTAATTTGCTCACAAAACTTCTATTCAGAAGACGACTGGTAGCAAAACTATTCCTTATCGTCACTATCTCCATGATCTACTCCCCTCTTAACTTCAGCAAGCCATCCCAACACTTCAGCATGAACCCTCGGTCTCCTCGCCCTCTACGCCCAATCCAGCGCCGACTTCCCCCTCGAACTCCTCTTCCCCGCGTCAGCGCTATGCTCAAGAAGAAACACCACCCTCCCCTTCGACCCACTCCTCGCCGCGCAGTGAAGCGGCGTGCCGAAATCTTCTGCATCCTGCCTCAGCTTTGCGCGCTCGGGATGGTGTTCGAAGAGTCGTGCGTTGATATCCACGCCGAGAGCTATAAGATGCTTTATCATGGGCAGTGCGTCGGACGAGGATGAGGCGACGGCTTGGTGCAGGGGGTATGCGTTTGTGAGCATCGCTCCGGCTGCGAGTAAGTGGTCAAAGACGCGCGTCGTGCTTCTGCCTGCTGCGGCGTCGTGGGGCGTGAGGCCATCGTGTCCCACGGCATTTGGATCCGCGCCCCATTCAAGCAACGCAGATAGAAGTTCTGGTCGTTTGACTGCATATTGTAGAGCTGGCCTGCAATCGGCTGAGGTCTCGTTGATGGACCATGCGCCTACCTCGATGATTACGCGAACCACGTCTCGAATATCGATTTCTGGGTCTGCGCTGGCAATTACGAGGCTGGGTATGATGGGTGTTACTTTTGCGCCGTGGGAGAGGAGACAGCGCACGAGGTCGTGGTGCCCGTTTTGAGCTGCGCTGACGAGGAGTTGGAATAGTAGGTCATCATCTGGTGCGTCGGTGCAGGTTAGTGCTTTCCAGTGCTCGAGGATGCAGGATACATAGGCAAGGTCTCCGGTTTGGCATGAGAGTTCGAGGCGCGAGGATAGGGCTTCGACGAGCTTGCCCGCCTCGTATGGTGATGCTTGGGCGTCGTATTGCTGGAGTAGAGGTAGTATGTCGACTTGAGGTAGGGTTTCGATGTGTGCAAAGAATTCGTCGATCGTGAGTGTTATTGAGGCACTCATGCTGATTACAACAACTTGACTCGTTGATGAACAAGGTACAACAATGACTGTGGAATGATTGGTGTTGCTTTGTAATGTTCACCCGTTGCGAGACGACCGAGATTCACACAGACATGCGGTCTCTGAGAGCATACGAGGTAGAACGCCGGTGCAAAGGGGGCCAATAGTGTTGCGATTTTTTGGTCGCGTAGTGCTGGATTCAGAGCTCACTTCATGCTGAGCAAAGCCATGCCAACCTCCTCGCAGGCTTGAATAGGCAATATACCTAATTTTGACAGATTCTGGCAATGCTTGATTTTGGCAGGAATCACTAGTTGTAAGCTTCCAGCCTGGTCAGCAGAGTAGGGACGGAGGATGATGCTGATGTAAGTGGGAGCGGCAAAACTCCAGGGTAGACGCGGGTTGGACGCAGATTATGGCGAATACGCCAAATGTCATGGGTCGGAGTATCACTCACGAGTGACGCTCGCTGAGGTTGTAGGCACTAGAGCGTCGAGGAGACAAGCTTCACGTCCGTGCACGCGCCTGCACAGGGAGCCAGACATTAGCGCTCGCTCCAAGACTTCATCACTTGCCTGGCCACAACCATCTCTGAGAGACACCAGCTAGCAACACCAGGGTAAGGCTTTTATAGTTCAGCGAATGTGAAGATGCTCATCTACACATTGTGTCATACCTGGTCTGCCGACCGTGCTTCCCATCTAGCAGGCCGCCGCTCACTGCGCTCGAATCAGGAACGTCTCGGATTCCAGATGCGATAATTCACCTGATTCGGACTTTATGCCAAGATTCAGCTTCACTAAAATCGGACGAGATGATACACTACTCATATCAGCATGAACGCGGTGTAGGGAACTTGACACTATCTTCTTCACTGAGACCAGGGTCGCATTCTTGGTATCAGCTCCCTTTACCTTGCGCGGGGTATACAACATGTGCGAGAAGTCTTATAGTGGAGTGTTGTTTCGACGATAGGATTCCAATCGGGTCACATTTGTGTTCAGCGTGAAGTACGTGATCTCCAAATCTGCACATTTTCCCGCTCAGGATGGTCAGCACACTATCATCAGCGAAGGAGATGCCCTACAGACGGGAGATGGGGTTAGATCATATAGTATGTTGTCGATGCCGATCTCAGCAGCTCACCGCAAGATGTGCTGAGAAGGCTGCGGCTATGTTGCTTACCTACTTTAGTACACGCAGTCCGACGGCGACAGAGCTACTGTGCGAGAGGAAGTACATC
>Ga0265780_10002099_pt1 | contig 27543 bp, 21 predicted proteins | sample P1T30metagenome_FD_192432 | JGI IMG/M metagenome (GOLD analysis project Ga0265780, IMG submission 192432) | Plant litter microbial communities from East Loma Ridge, Irvine, California - P1 T30 | ecosystem: Environmental > Terrestrial > Plant litter > Unclassified | place: USA: California...
TTTGATCATAACCGACGGTGGTTTCTTTAGTTTTGCCGATGAGGAATTGCTGTAGATAAGGAAATGCGAAGATACTGTAGATGAGTAGATGTGCAGCTTTGCGGATGGGGAGTATGAGAATTTGATAAAAAAATTGATGTTATTTAAACAATAACATAGGAAACGGACTTGCCCTAACTCACAACTCACAACTCACAACTCACAACTCACAACTCACAACTCACAACTCACAACTCACAACTCACAACTCACAACTCACAACTCAGCTACGCCAGCGGCAAGCTAAAGTAAAAGGTTGACCCTGTGCCCAACTGGCTTTCTGCCCAAATTTTGCCGTTGTGGCGCTGAATGATCTCGGCACATAGGTATAAACCAATGCCAAAGCCCGAGATAGTTTGGGTTTGTTTACTGTCTACCCGGTAATAACGTTCAAAAAGTCTGTCAATGTCCTGAGGCTTAATGCCCATACCTTGGTCTTTAACGCTAACCTGTACCATGCCATCATTAATCTTGCATTGTACTTCAATGGTCATGCCACGGGGCGAATATTTGATGGCGTTGCTAAGCAGGTTTGAGATGACCGAACCAATTTTATCGCGGTCGGCGCTTACCATAGCGGGGTCGCAAGGGAGTAAAACAAGTTCATGACTGGCAGTAGTTAATATGGTTTCATCAACCATGTCCTTAACCAGTTCATCCATTTGGAAGTTCTGTATATCCAGGTGTATCTTGCCCGATTCCAGGCGTGATACGTTAAGAAATCCATTGATCATGGAACTCATTTTTTTTACCTGGGTGCTTACTTTATCAAGTGCACCGGTGGTAAAGGTATCATCGCTCTTTTTAGCGCGTGCATGCAGCATTTGTATGTAGGCACTGAGCGAAGTAAGTGGCGTTTTTAATTCATGGCTTACCATGCCTATAAAATCGTTTTTACGCTGCTCGTCTTGCTTTTGCTCAGTAATATCGAGCAATACTCCAGAAAAATAGGCTTTACCGTCTTTAGGGTTCTGGTTAAGTTTTCCCGAGGCTTTTAACCACCGGAGCTTTTGATCATGATGGCCCGTTACAGGGTGTTCAACATTATAGTTTTCATCTTTTACTAATGCTTTTTCTACCTCGGCTTCAATATAGTGGCGGTACTCTTCGGGTATTTGATTAACCACTTGTTCGTAAGTCACCTCTTCATCAGCATTAAAACCAAAGAGTTCTTTTAAGCGTGCCGAAGGTAAGAACTCGCGTGTTTCGGCATCAAGGTACCAGGTACCCAAGTTGGCAGCGTTGATAGAAAAGCGGAGCATTTCCTCGGCTTGTTCTACCTTTTTGCGCGATATTACCTGTTCGGTAACATCGGTAGCAACCACAATGATACTGGTGGTTTGATGGTGATCATCAAAAAGCGGATGGTATACAAAGTTGAAATAAAGCTCCTCCAACACATTGTTGCGTTCGAGCCTGGCCATAATTTCATTACCATTGTAAGGCTCACCGCTAGTGAACACATTATTCAATATATCTAAGAACTGTTGGCCCTTAAGTTCGGGTATAGCTTCGTTTAACGGTTGTCCAATAATAGTGCTGGTTTTGCCCCATAACTCCAGTACTTTATTGTTAGCGGCCTCTATAGTTAGTTGCTTGCCTGTTAAAATACCAATTGCTACCGGAGCTTCGGCAATCATGTATCGTATGCGGGCCTCGCTGGCGGCAAGGCGGCCTACAATTTCCTGTAAATTATTTTTAGTGTTTGCTAATTCTTCGTTGGTAGTTACCAGTTCTTCATTGGCCGATGCCAGCTCTTCATTGGTGGCCGTAAGTTCTTCGTTAAGGGCTTGTTGCTCACTATAGCTTTGCTCCAGCAGCAACCTGTTTTGCACCTGGTTGGTAATATCTTCGGCCGCTACAATAATACCGGTTACGTTACCCTCAGTATCAAACATAGGGTCGTAGTAAAAGCTTATATATTTGGCTACAGGGCCCTGGGGCGATGCTAAATAAAGTACTTCCTCTTCTTGTCCGTAGCTTTTTCCGGTTTCATATATTTGTTTCAGCAGTTTAGGGAACGGCTGGCCTTCCAGTTCTGGTAAAACATCCATTAACCGCCTGCCTGTAATTCCTTCTACGGTTTTCCCCCAAAGGTTGGCCAGTGGTTGGTTCGCAATTTCTATAATCCAGTCTTCACCACGTAAGATCATAAGTGAGTAATGGGCCGTCATAACTAAGCTGCGCAGGCTTAAAACCCCTTCTTCTACTTTTTTGCGGGCAATTACCTGCTCTGTTACATCATTGGCAATCACAATAATAGATTCTGTGTTGCCTATTTCATTCTTTAAAGGCTGGTATACAAAATTGTAGTAACCTTTGCCCGGTTTTCCATTATGGTTAATGGTGGCTATGGCCTCGTTGCCATAATAGGTATTGCCTGTAGTGTAAACATTATCCAGTAAATGGAAAAAAGGTTGTCCTACTAATTCGGGTACTGCTCTTACGAACATCATCCCTATAATGTCTGATGTTTTGCCTAAAATATTGAGCATGTAGGTATTAGCCGATTCAATAACCAGGTTGCGGCCGGTAAAAACAGCAATAGCTACCGGGGCTTCCAAAATAAGGTTACGAAAACGGGTTTCGCTTTCGGCAAGCTTGCGGGTACGGGTATATACCCGTTCTTCCAGCTCTGAATTAAGCATGGATAAGTTTTCCTGCGATACATGCAGCTCTTCATTTGTAGAATTTAACTCTTCGTTAGCCGATGCCAGTTCTTCATTTAAAGCTTGCTCGCGCATAAGAGCATTGTTAAGCTCGTAACTATAGCCGTTATTAATAATGGTGCCCACATGCAAACCTACGGTTGTAAGAAAGTGCTTATAGTCGGCGTCCAGCCTTTTCCGGGGCGATACACCCATAACTATATAGCCTCCAATACGCGCTTCCTCGGTACTTATAGGAACAATTAATGCTTCTGTGCAAGGTTGGTTCCATAGGCTTATAGCTGGTTCGGCCAGGTAAATGTTAACGTTATCAATATAAATGGCGTTATCCTCATTGTAACTGGTTAACTGTGGCCACATAGCAGCTGCTTCATTAGCAGGCGACAAGCCCGACGAGGCGGTGTTTGTTAAGGTTTTTGAGTTTTCGTTATCAGTCGAAAATAGCTGGTAAAACGGAATATCTTCCCGGCAACGGTCAAGAATGCTTTGCGCTTTTTCAATAGCCTGGTGCAGGCCGTGGGCGCGGTTTAATTGCTGCATTAATTGTGTAAGCACCTGGTTTCGGCGCTCATTAATTACCCGGTAGCTGGTTTCAATCACAGCGTTAAACACGCCGCCAATACTGCCATCTAATGCAATAATTGGCGATAGCGTATAATCAAAGTAGCATTCTTCCAAATAACCATAGCGGTTCATCAGCAGGAGGGCATCAGGCTGGCGTATAGATTCGCCTTTGGATAGAACATCGTTAAATTGCTGCTCCAAACTATCCCATATTTCGGGCCATACTTCGGCGCCGGGTTTACCCAATGCCCATGGATGTTTATTACCCGGAATAGAACTCCAGGCATCATTATATAATAGTGTAAAATTTGCCCCCCAGTAAATAGCAATAGGAAAGCCCGAATTAATACTCAGGCTAACGGCCGATCTTAAACTATCTGGCCAGGTATCTGGTGTTCCTAATGACGTTGCAGACAAATTTGCCGAACGGATCAGTTCTCCCAGATTGCCGCCTCCTTGCAAAAACTTAGGTGTGTTTGACACTATTTAAATGATTAAAATTGAAACAGCTAAATAATTTATGTAAATTATATAAACGCAATAATGATATAATAGTTGACAGTTTTTTAATTTCTGTACACTTAGGATGTGGAGTGTGCTTATTGATAAGCAGGTATTTACTTAACCATGATTTGGATAAGCACTTTATTGCGGTTGTTTTAAAACAACTTTAACTGCTGCTGAACCGGAGGCTTTGCCTCGCCCATTACAGTTCTGCCACCGTAACGCCAGGATTCGCTACGTTCGCGTTCAATTACTTTATCAAAATCGGCATTTGGGGTAAAGCCTTTTTCTGCGTTTTGGGCTATTTGGCTGAGTTTTTTTATGGCCTCGGCTTTATCGGTATTGCCCAGCTTTGACCGGTTGATGGATTGGTGTAATACACTCAGCGTTTCGTCGTAAACCTTTACAGGAACCGGGAAGGGGTGCCCGTCTTTACCGCCGTGTGCAAAGGCAAAGCGTGCAGGGTCGGTAAACCGGGAGGGGGTGCCGTGGATAACCTCGCTCACCAAGGCTAATGATTGCAGGGTACGTGGGCCTAAGCCCTGTAATAAGAGCAGTTCCTCAAAATCGGCCGGTTGCTTTTCATGGGCTAGCCATAGCAGGGCACCCAGGCGTTTCAGGTCAACATCTTTAGCGGTAACCTCATGGTGGTTGGGCATTATCAGGTGACTGATCTCTTTTAGCATACGCTCGGGCTGTTCTGCCGCTATGGTCATAATAGCACCGCGCGAGTCATTGGCACGGGCATCGGCCAGGTTTAATACCCGGCCGGTGTTTTGGCCGCAAATGGCGGTATGCGGGTCGCTCACGAACGACTGCAGCATTTCAGAATGCCAGTGGTAGCGGCGTGCGGTTTTGCTGGTAGGGTTCATTCCTTGTTGTATCACCGTCCATTGCCCCAGGTGGTTTACAATAAAGTTATGAGTATATAGTTGAAAACCATCCTGCACAGCGGTGTTGTCTACCTTGGCGCTCAGCTTGCTGCATCGCACTAAATAATCGCCGTTGAGCCCGGTGGTTTCGCTCACCTTTATTAATTCGTTAGGGGTTTGGGTAGAGTGCTTGCCTTTGCCGCCGCATATGTAAATGCCCAACTCTTTGGCATGTGGGTTAACGGCCCGCTTTAAGGCGCCCATTACCGATGTGGTAATACCCGACGAATGCCAGTCCATCCCCATAACTGCACCCAGGCTTTGAAACCAGAAGGGGTCGCTTAAACGCGATAGTACCTGGCTATTGCCGTATTCCATGACCATGGTTTCTACAACAGCTAAGCCCAATTTAGCCATACGTTGGGCCAGCCATGGTGGTACGTAACCATAGTGCAAAGGCAAATCAGCATTACCCGAACGTTTCATACTAACAAAGTTAGTAAAAATACTCGTTGTCTTTTAGTTGTTGGTTAGTTAGCGGGGAAAAGTTTTATTTATTAAAACCCTTAATTAATTAAAAGGTTAATTAAATTAATCAATAAGAAATAATTAAAAATTTATCAAGATGGAAAATAACAAAGATACACGTGAAGAATACGTAGAGAAAACTAAAGACGATACTGTAGGCGGTGCGCAGTTGAATGAGCCCGATGCCGAAACGCAAAACGACACTGGTTACGCCGGGACAACCAATGCCGTAAGCGAAGACCGCCAGCATAAAGATGGCTACAAAATAGCTATTGAAGATACTATGATTGGTTATGATGGCGATGAAAGTCAAATGGATATGGATCTTGATGATGAGAGTAAGCGAAGATCGGGTAAAACCGGCTTTGGCGATAATGACTGAGGATTGTCCAAAATGCCAACGGAATAAGGCCTTTCAATGATATTGAAAGGCCTTATTTTTTAGAAGTATGATTACAGCGTAATAATTTAATTGATGCTTACTCCTGCCTGTAGTAACAACCGGAACCGAAATTAAAAATTTTCTATCTTTGGGCCACTATAGGATAACATGAAGATTTCATATAACTGGCTCAAAGAGTTTATTACAACTGATAAATCGCCCGAAGAGCTATCACAAATATTAACCGGCATAGGCCTGGAGGTAGAAAGCCTCGAAAAAGTACAAGCCATACCCGGCGGACTGGAAGGACTGGTTATTGGTTACGTAAAAGACGCCCAGCAACATCCTAATGCCGACAGGTTGCGTGTAACCAAAGTAGACGTTGGCGGGCCCGAAGACCTGCAGATTGTATGTGGTGCGCATAACGTGGCTGCCGGCCAAAAGGTAGTAGTAGCTGTAGTAGGTACCACGGTTCATCCTACTGCAGGCGAGCCATTCAAGATTAATAAATCAAAAATAAGGGGAGAGGTATCCGAAGGGATGATCTGCGCTGAGGACGAAATAGGCCTTGGTACCGATCATGCCGGTATTATGGAGTTGGATGCCGATGCACAAATAGGCTCACCTGCCAAAGAATATTTTAAGCTAAACGATGATTACCTTTTTGAGATAGGTTTAACCCCTAACCGGGCCGATGCCACCTCACATTTGGGTACCGCGCGCGATATTGCTGCTTTCTTGAAAATTGCTGTTAATAAACCTGATGTTTCTGCCTTTAAGGTAGATAATCAGGATAGAACCATTCCGGTAACTATTGAAGCCGAAGCAGCTTGTCCGCGTTATGCCAGCGTAACCATTAGCGGTATTAAAGTGCAGGATTCTCCGCAATGGATTAAAGAACGTTTAGCTGTAATAGGCGTACGCTCTATTAATAATATTGTAGATGTTACCAACTACGTATTGCACGAACTAGGCCAGCCTTTACATGCTTTTGATGCCGATGCTATTACCGGCAACCAGGTTTTGGTAAAAACATATCCCGAAGGAACCACTTTTGTTACCCTGGACGATGCTGAACGTAAACTATCGGCAGATGATCTGATGATCGGTAATACCGAAGAACCTATGTGTATTGCAGGTGTATTTGGCGGTGCAAAGTCGGGCGTTAAAGAAAGCACTACAGCTGTGTTTTTGGAGAGCGCTTACTTTAACCCGGTATCGGTACGTAAAACATCCAAACGTTTTGGTTTAAAAACCGATGCCTCATTCCGCTTTGAGCGTGGGGTAGATCCTAATATTACCGTATTTGCGTTAAAACGTGCCGCCTTGCTTATACAGCAGGTAGCCGGTGGCGTTATCTCTTCAGAAATATCAGACCTCTATCCAAGCCCTGTTGAGCCTTTTGCCGTGGAGGTAACTTACCATAATATTGACAGGCTGATAGGTAAAGCTATTGGTCAGGATACTATAAAGTCTATCATTCAGGCACTGGATATTGCCATTGTTAAGGAAACTGCGGAAGGTTTATCCCTGCAGGTGCCGCCTTACCGCGTTGATGTAACCCGCGAGGTAGATGTGATTGAGGAAATACTGCGCATATACGGTTATAATAATATCGAAATCCCTACTCAGATTCGTGCTTCGCTGAATAACAGCATACGGCCTGAGAAAGATACGGTACAAAATGCCATATCAGAATTACTATCGGCCAATGGTTTTAACGAAACACTTTCTAACTCATTAACCAGTTCGTCGTATGCCGATAGCCTGGATAATGCTGTTAAGCTACTGAACCCGCTGAGCAACGATCTGGATATTATGCGCCAAACGTTGCTGTACTCTGGTTTGGAAGCTATTGCCTATAATCAAAACCGTCGCCAGGCCGATTTGAAGTTTTACGAATTTGGCAAGACCTACTTTTTTGAGGATGGCAAGTATGTGGAACATCAAAGATTATCGGTATTTGTTACCGGTGCTACAGAAGCCGAGCAATGGAACCAAAAGCCAAGCCCGGTGTCTTTCTACCACCTTAAAGCTGTGGTAGATGGTTTATTAAGCCGCTTAAGTATTAATGAGTATACCGTTGACGAAATTGTAGACCATGAGTTTGCCTACGGCCTGCAATACAATTTCCGTGGTGGTAAAACGCTGGTTAAGTTTGGTTCGGTGCTACCCGGCGCATTAAAAAAAGCAGGGGTGGAGAAAGAGGTGTTTTATGCCGATCTTAATTTTGATGCGCTGCTTAAACTGGTTCGTAACCATAAAATTATTAACAAAGATATTTCTAAGTTCCCATCGGTACGTCGCGATCTGTCGATGCTGGTAGATACGGCCGTTACTTTTGGGCAGTTGAAACAAATAGCGCAAAAAACCGAGCGTAAATTATTGGCCGAGGTAAACGTGTTCGATGTGTACCAGGGCGATAAATTACCGGCCGGCAAAAAGTCGTACGCGTTAAGCTTTATCTTGCAGGACGAAGAAAAAACGCTGACCGATAAGGCCATTGATGCAATTATGCAAAAATTAATCTATAATTTTAGCAAAGAAACCGGAGCAGAAATCAGGAAATAGTTGGTAGTGTATAAGTTATTGAGTATATTAAGTTTTAAACTCTTGTACTTTCAATAACCTAATAACTCAATAGCCTAATAACTCAGCAACTAAAAACAAAACATGCCCTCAGTAACTGATCAGTTAAGTATTGTTGTAGAAAAAACAGAGCGGTTAATAGCCCTTTGTGGTGCCTTACAGGAAGAAAATGACCTGCTTAAGCTGGAAAACCAGTCGTTAAGTACGGCATTAAATGTAAGCAAGGATAAGAGCAAAGATTTGGAAGAAAAGCTTCGTGTATTGAAACTGGCAAAATCATTTTCAGAAACAAATGAGAAAAGCCTTGACATCAAGCAAAAAATTAACGAATTTGTGCGGGAAATTGATAAGTGTATTGTGTTGCTTAAAAAGTAACACTATTAAGTGAACAAGCTCAAATGGGAGAGATCTCCATAAAAATAAATATTGCCGACCGTGTTTACCCTTTAAAGGTAGAGATGGAAGAAGAGGAATTGATACGCCGGGCAGCCAAGATGATCAACGATCGCATTAAAGAATATCAGGAAAATTATGCGGTTAAAGATAAGCAAGACCTGTTATCGATGAGTGTGTTGCACTATGCAACAGCTTCATTAAAAGCAGAGCGCAAAGTAACAGTAGAAGATACTACTGTGGCCGAAAAAGCTTACCAGTTAGATCATTTGCTTACCGAATTCTTTAATAAGCAGTAACGTTCTTTATAACTAATTATAGAGCAAATTAAATTTGACCGTGGTTAAATTTTAAGTTTCACTGGCAAGCGCAGGTTTGTTGTCGGTTGGTTATCAGCAGGTAGTAGTTTTTACTTGCTGACCGGTTTAGGCAGCGGGCTTATGTACATGAATACTTAAATTTTAGTTGCGGTTTTTTATTATATATATACCAAATTATGAACATTTTAGAAGTAATAATCGGCCTGTTGGTCGGGGCCATCATAGGCTTCGCTATTGGGCGCTACCTGCTTAACAAGCTATTTAAAGAGCGCGACGTAGCAGCACAAAACAAAGCAAAGAAAATACTGAAGGATGCGGAAAACAACGCCGAGATCCTGAAAAAGAATAAACAGCTTGAAGCTAAAGAGCGCTTTTTACAACTAAAAGCCGAACACGAGCAGGAAGTAAACTCAAAAAATAATGCCATTAACCAGCGCGAGAACTCTATTAAACAAAAAGAGCAATCGCTAAATCAAAAACTGGAAACTGCTAACCGTAAAGAGAACGAGTTAGAGAATACCCGTAAAAATTTAGAAAAACAAACCGAAATACTGCACAAAAAGCAGGAAGATGTAGATCACCTGAAACAGCAGCACGTACAGCAGTTAGAAACCATTGCCGGTTTAACTGCCGAAGAAGCCAAAAACCAGTTGGTAGATACTCTGCGTGAAGAAGCCCGTAGCAAAGCCATGATCCAGATTAAGGATATTGTGGACGAAGCCAAGCTTACCGCTACTAAAGAGGCTAAAAAAGTGGTTATTCAAACCATACAACGTACCGCTACCGAAAGTGCTATCGAAAACACGGTATCTATCTTCAACATCGAAAATGATGAGATCAAAGGTCGTATCATCGGTCGCGAAGGTCGTAACATTCGTGCGCTGGAAGCAGCTACCGGTATCGAGATCATTGTTGATGATACGCCTGAGGCCATCATCCTGTCTGGCTTTGACCCGGTTCGCCGCGAAATAGCCCGTTTGGCTATGCACCGTTTAGTAACCGATGGTCGTATTCACCCGGCCCGTATTGAGGAAGTGGTAGCTAAAACCCGCAAGCAAATAGAAGAAGAAATTGTAGAGATAGGCGAGCGTACCGTTATAGATTTAGGCATCCACGGTTTGCACCCCGAACTTATTCGTATGGTGGGCCGTATGCGCTACCGTTCATCTTACGGACAAAACCTGTTGCAGCACTCGCGCGAGGTGGCTAACTTTTGCGCTACCATGGCTGCCGAATTAGGCCTTAACGTTAAATTAGCCAAACGTGCCGGCCTACTGCACGATATTGGTAAAGTACCTGATGATAACCCTGAATTGCCACACGCTATTTTAGGTATGCAGCTGGCCGAAAAATATAAAGAGAACCCTGAAGTTTGTAATGCCATAGGTGCCCACCATGATGAGGTTGAAATGACCTCCATGATATCGCCTATTATTCAGGCTTGTGATGCCATCTCCGGTGCTCGCCCTGGTGCACGCCGCGAAGTGGTAGAAAGCTATATTAAGCGTTTAAAAGAGCTTGAGGAGCTGGCCTTATCATACCCGGGTGTAGAAAAAACATTTGCCATACAGGCCGGCCGTGAGCTGCGTGTTGTGGTAGAAAGTGAGAAGATCAGTGATGCACAGTCTGAAGTGCTGGCTGCCGATATTTCTAACCGTATTCAAACCGAAATGACTTATCCTGGTCAAATTAAAGTTACCGTTATCCGCGAAACACGGTCGGTTGCTTTTGCCAAGTAATTCAATAAAGTACATCTACTGCAAGCGACAAGGCATACCTTGTCGCTTTTTTTAATACCTCTATGTTATGAAACCAAACATTGAACAACAGCCTGTTGATCGTTATTATGAAGAGTACAACGCAGTTTATGAGCGTATGCCATACAGAATTATCGCTTATGTATCTGTAATGTTATTAATGTTTGGATTAATGAGTGTAGCCTGGGCGCTTCCTTTCCCGGCTATTGCATTTTTAGGTAAGTATAAAGGATATTTGAACTGGGCCTCTTTTGTTATAGCGGCTTTAATATATTATTGCCTCAAATTGTCGCCTGTAATTTCATATCTCATGCTTTTCCTCCTGCTGGGTTTTTCTTACATTATTATACAACTGGAGCAGTGGCAAAAAGCCGGAGGTCCGCCGTTGCTGATGATTAGCTTCATTGTTTTAGCGCTTGGTTTGCTTGGGCAATTGTTAATGTTAAAACTGGCGAAAGCTGATAAAATAATGCGATTAGTAACAATAGCCCCGGTGTGGGCGGCTGTTAGTCTCCTTAAAAGTATAAAGCTTAAGTATTAGTCAATTTAATAAATTATTAACTATAAAGCTATATGCTGGTGTTATTTGTAAAATATGCTATTATAGTTTAAAAATAATTCAAATAATATTTTGTAAATATTATTTGAATTGAGTAGTTTTGTTACTCAATCTATCGTCAAAGTTAAAAAGGATAGGTTGTAATACATGCTCGATACGCTTATTACATCAAAAACCCGTTTAAAGTTGCTGCTTAAATTCTTTTTGAATGGCAACAACAAATCCTATCTCAGGGGTTTGGAAACGGAGTTTGGCGAATCCAGCAACGCCATCCGCATAGAACTTAACCGCTTTGAAGAAGCAGGCTTACTGGTTTCTTCTTCTGAGGGGAATAAAAAAATATACCAGGCCAATAAAAGCAATACCATATTTAATGATATTCATAATATGCTCATCAAATTTGTGGGTATTGATGAAATTATTGAAAAAGTGCTGCGCCGGGTAGGCGACCTGCATTCGGCTTATATTATTGATGACTTTGCCCGTGGTATTGATAAAAAAGTGATTGATCTGCTACTGGTTGGCGATGAGCTTAATCAAACCTATTTGCCAGGTATGGTAAAAAAAGTTGAAGGTATGATTAAGCGTAAAATTAACTTAAATATCGTATCCGTTGCAGAAGCTCCCGCTTTTTTAAATCAGCATACTAACTTGTTAATTTGGGAAGCCACAAAAGCCACTGTTTGATAATTAAATAACTACATAATTACCATAAATGAGTACAATTACAGAACAAACCTGGGATACCGAACTCAAGCCTCAAAGCAGTTTTTTTGATCTGCATTTAAGAGATGTTTGGAATTACCGCGATTTATTGTGGTTGCTGGTACGCCGCGATTTTGTGTCGTTTTACAAGCAAACCATATTTGGGCCGCTATGGTTTTTTATCCAGCCTATATTTACCACAATTACCTTCACTATAATATTTGGTAACCTTGCAGGTATAAGTACAAGCGGCGCCCCTAAGCCATTATTTTACATGGCAGGTACCATAGCCTGGAACTATTTTGCCGATTGTTTGAATAAAACATCCACCGTTTTTAGAGATAACGCCAGCATTTTTGGAAAGGTATATTTTCCAAGGTTAATAATGCCTTTGAGTATTATATTTTCTAACCTGGTAAAGTTTGGTATACAATTAGGCCTCTTTGTGTTGTTGCTGGTATATTATATGGTTCAGGGTAACAAAATAGAGCCCAACCTTTATATACTGCTCTTTCCGGTTGTTATTATATTAATGGCATTTCTTGGTTTAGGCTTAGGGTTAATTATAACAGCCTTAACCACCAAATACCGCGATTTAATATTTCTGGTAACCTTTGGTGTACAGTTGTTAATGTACGCTACCCCTATTATATACCCGTTAGATGCTGCTCCTGAAAAGTACCGGGATCTAATTGCTTTAAATCCGTTAAGTGGCTTGGTTGAAACCGTACGGTACGGGTTTTTAGGAACAGGGCACTTTTACGTTGGCGCATTTGTTTACAGTATAGTAGCCAGCTTGGTTATATTTATAGTAGGCATGGTGGTTTTTAACCGGGTAGAGAAAAACTTTGTAGATACAGTATAAACTTTATTAAAGACAAATACATGGGTAATATTGCTATTAAAGCAGAAAACTTAAGTAAAGCTTACCAGTTAGGTGAGTTTAGCACAGGTACGCTCAGCAGAGATATTCAACGTAGGATAGCTTTAATGAGAGGGAAAGAAGATCCTTATTTAAAAATAGGTGAAACTAACGACCGTACTGTTAAAAGCAGTGGTAGCGATATTGTATGGAGTTTGAAAGACATCAACTTTGAGATTAATCAGGGTGATGCCGTTGGAATTATTGGTCGTAATGGTGCCGGTAAAAGCACGCTACTTAAAGTATTGAGCCGGGTAACTACACCAACCACCGGCTCGGTAAAAATAAAAGGGCGTGTAGCCAGTTTACTTGAAGTTGGAACCGGCTTTCACCCGGAGCTTACCGGCCGCGAAAATATATTTTTGAACGGTGCCATATTAGGCATGCGCAAGCACGAAATTACGAAGCATTTTGATGCCATTGTTGACTTTGCCGGCGTAGAAAGGTATATTGATACCCCTGTAAAACGTTACAGCAGCGGTATGTATGTGCGTTTGGCGTTTGCCGTAGCAGCGCACCTCGAATCTGAAATATTAGTAGTTGATGAGGTGTTGGCCGTAGGTGATGCTGAGTTTCAGAAGAAGTGCTTGGGTAAAATGAATGATGTAAGCAAGGGCGAGGGTAGAACAGTATTATTTGTGAGCCATAACATGGCATCTATTCAAAACTTATGTAAAAAGGGAATATTGTTGAAGAATGGCCACGTTCATGATGAAGGCGGCATTGAAAAGATTATTCCGTTATATTACAATGTGATATCAAGTTCTTTTGAACAAGCAAGTAATCTAAAATTATATAATAACACTAACATTGAAATTGAATCTTTCAAAATAGTAAACTATTTTGAAAGCCCTGAAATGATAAAGTATGATGAGCCAATTATATTAAATATCAAGGGCAGAAGCTTACATCGATTCAATAATATTTCTATTGGTATAGGTTTAGTTACTATAGATAATTCGCCAATTTTTACAACAAGGTTAAATGATTCAAATGCCCCCATTAGTTTGGACGGCGAATTTGATATTACAGTTAGTGTTTCTCATAATTTGAGGGCTGGCAATTATACCTTGCTTTTAGGTATTGATACACAGATAGATATACTGTATTTTAACCCTGGTATTTCTATGCTGGAGGTTTTGGAAGTAGGAAATAAAGAATATAAAAATAAGAACTATGGCCTTATCAATGTTGAAAGTTCTTGGGAAATATCTTAAAAAGAGAGTTTTTCAAAGTTCTGCTGACGGTGCTGAGTACGATACCTCCAATGGCTATTCTTTGCACAAAACAGCAAAGCTAATTAGGTATTCAACCATAGAGATAGGAAATGGTACAGAGATAAAAGATTACGTAATTATACAATCTTTCTCTTGCATTAAAATAGGTGAAAACTGCCAGATAAATCCCTTTACGGTTTTATATGGGGGGGATATATTTATTGGAAATGATGTAATGATTGCCCCTCATTGTATGATTGCCTCTGGTAATCATGATTACAAGCAAACAGAAATGCCCATGAGGTATGCAGGTATTCTAACCAAAGGCCCTATAATAATTGAGGATGATGTGTGGATAGCTGCACATGTAACCATTACCGATGGTGTTAAAATTGGTAAAGGGGCAGTAATTGCTGCTAATAGTTGTGTAACCAAAAATGTTGAGCCTTATGCTATATATGCAGGAGTGCCGGCAAAAAAAGTTGGAACCAGGATATGATTATAACAAGATTGGCCGGTGGTATAGGAAATCAAATGTTTCATTATGCAGTAGCCAGAGGTTATCAAAGATCTGAATCTGAAAAAATAATTTTGGATGACAGATTGCTGCAGGACTTAGAACACGATATTGAAAAAATTATACAAAGGCCATTTGCATTAAATGTTTTTAAGCAGTTAAAAGCCGACGTAATAAGTTCTGATCTAAATAAATTATTAACCGGAACAGATTTCTATAATAGAATCAGGCGAAAAATTTTCAAAAGGCAAACCAGCTATGTAAGGCAGCATTTAATGGTTCCTGTTCCATTTTCTAGCCTAAGTTCAAAAAATATATTTTTAATAGGGAATTTTCAATCAGAGCTATATTTTAAGTCAATTAAAGAAACGCTTATTCAGGATTTTGCTTTTCCTCAACTTGATGAAGGAAATAACTTAATTAGAAAAGAAATTTTAACAACCCCTAATGCTTTATCGCTGCATATAAGAAGGGGCGATTATTTGTCCACATCAAATAGCAACATATTTACCTCTGTCAATTTAGAGTATTACCACAATGCCATTGACATGCTGCAAGCTAAGTTGGGAACTGATGCGATTAATACTTTCGTGTTTACCGACGATATTAATTGGGTAAAGCAAAACTTCTTATCAGAAAAGTTAAACATAACTTTTGTGGAAGGAAATTATGGTAGCAATAGCTGGAAAGATATGTTTTTAATGTCATGCTGCCAGCATCACATTATTGCTAATAGTAGTTTTAGCTGGTGGGGCGCTTGGCTATCACAAAGGGATGGCCTCAACTTAGCACCCAAGTATTGGTTTAGGCCAAATTCATATGAATTTGATATTAACAATATCGTACCTGAATCTTGGATTATAGTTGATTATAATTTAGAGTCTTAATATGCTTAAATCATCAAAAAAGATACTCTTCATAGGCCACAATGCTACACTATCGGGTGCTCCACTGGTTTTATTAAACTTAGCCAAGTGGATCAAAAGTCATCATCCTGAAATAGTTATTGATATTCTGTTGATGAAGAATGGTGAGTACATAGATGAATACAGCAAAACATTTGGACAAGTATACTTTGCAAAAGAGCCAGCAGACGACACATTTATTACAACCACTAAAAACAAAATTAAAAGCAAATTAGGGTTATCACATAAAGACATTCTTCTTAAAAAGATACATAAAAACAATTATGATATAATTTATTGCAATACGGTATTCACATTAAATTGGGGAGTTGTTATCAATAATATATTATCGGCATCTAAATTAATTCTGCATGTGCATGAATTGAATGGTGCCATTAGAATTTTAGCTCCCAATTTTGCAGAACAAGCAAAGTCTGTAGATCAATTCATTTGTGCATCACAAGCCGTTATCGACAATATTTCAAATACTTATCAGGTTCCGGAAGAAAAGCTTCACCTGGTATATGAATTTATTGAAATAGCAGGCCAAAACTTATTACCACGTAAAAATAACTCTTCAAACTTTATTGTAGGTTCATCAGGATTTGCTGATTGGCGTAAGGGGTATGATTTGTTTTTACTAACCGCCTATCAATTCAAAAAGAGGTTTCCGGAAGTTGACATTAAATTTCAATGGGTTGGAGTAGTACCTAAAGAAAGCGAAATTATTATAAGTGAGGACATTAAGAAGCTGAAGATCGGAGATTTTGTGGAGTTTACCGGCAAAACATCTGCTCCATTACAGGAATTTAACAATTTTGACGTGTTTCTATTGTTATCCCGGGAAGATCCGTTCCCTTTAGTTTGCCTGGAAGCCGGAAGTTTAGGTAAAGCTGTTATTTGCTTTGAAAAAGCAGGCGGTATAGGTGAATTAATTGCCGATGGTGGCGGTATTACGGTGCCATACCTGGATCTTGAGGAAGTAGTTAATGCAATTTATTTATACTACACCGACAGGACAAAGCTAATTAACGATGGCCAAGTACTTAGCAGTAAAGTAACTCAGTATACCACCGCCCTTTTGGCACCCAAAATATATCAGGTCCTTAGCAAGTAAGCTAATATTAAATAAAGTTCAATGCTTTCAATTATTGTATCCTCTTATAAACAAGACTATTTTGAGCAATTTGAAAAGAGTGTGCAAAATACTGTTGGAGTACCTTATGAAATAATTAAAGTACCCAATAAAGGGCTTATGGGGCTTTGCGAAGCTTATAATAAGGGTGCACAAAGTGCCAAATACGAATATGTTTGCTTTTCTCATGAAGATATTATATTCAACACCTCTAACTGGGGCTTGAACGTTATTAATCACTTTGAAAGTAATCCAACATTAGGGTTACTGGGGGTTGCAGGAGCGTCGCATAAAACATATGTACCATCGGGTTGGTACCCGCCGCATATGCGTTTTATCCATATTAATTTAATTCAGGAGGATAAATCTGGCAAGTCTGAAACGGTTAGGCATAATTGCGAAAACTTACAAACAGAGGTTGCAGTAATTGACGGGTGCTTTATGTGTACAAAAAAGAGCATATGGCAAAGCGTCCGTTTTGATGATACGTTGCTTAAAGGCTATAATTGCTATGATCTTGATTTTTCTTTAAGTGTAGGGCAGAGTTATAAAGTTGCCGTTGTAAATGATATTTTGCTAACGCATTTATCAAGAGGCCAATACGACCAAAAATGGTTTGTTGAAACCTATAAATTACATAAAAAGTGGAAGCATATACTTCCCAAAACAACCACACAAATTACCAAAGCAGAGATTACCCAGCAAGAGAACACAGAATTTTGCAATATAGTAGGCAGAAGCTTTGAATTGAAGTTAGGCTACTTAGCGGCATTCAAGTTTTTTTTAACACTAAAATCTTTTAAAATATTAAAATATAAAACACTGTTTCCGCCATTATTGAAAATTATTTATGTTCAATTAAGGAAAAAAGTTGTGCAATAAACAAGTTTATATACCTGGATAATTAAACTCTCTTAGTATCAAAAATCAACCTCCATATTTAGCCATAATTATACCCTACTATAAGGATAGGTATATAGAGGAAACCTTGTATGCTATTGAGCAGCAAACTAACCAGCACTTTAAACTGTACATTGGTAATGATTGCAGCCCGCATGCTATTGAGCCTGTATTGAGTAAATTGAGCGAGGAGTTTAGAAGCCGCGTTACTTACCATCGTTTTGAAACTAATATGGGGTCGGTTTCGCTAACCCGGCAGTGGGAGCGTTGCATTGGCCTGAGCACGGATGAACCATATATATGGTTGTTTAGCGATGATGACCTAATGCCGCCAGACGCTGTTGAACGTTTTTATGATTTCATGAAAACCGGTGTTAAAGCTGATTTAATGAGGTATGATCTGCAGATAGTGGATGATAATGGCCAGATAAAGAGCTTAAGTAAACCTCAGCCAGAGGTAGAGAGTGCACGCGATTTTTTGTACCGAAGGCTATCGGGTACTTGTATAAGTACAGCCTGCGAATACATATTTTCACGGGAGATCTATAATAAGAAGAAGGGTTTTGTTGAATTTCCGCTGGCTTGGGCATCTGATGATGCATCATGGGCTAACTTTGCAGAAGAAAAAGGTATTTATCACATAGCCGGTTCACCGGTATCCTGGCGTTTAGGAGGGTTTAATATATCGTCAGATAAATCAAGTACTTACAAGCTAAAAATTAAAGCGGCCCTAATGTACCTGCAATTTATTGAAGAGAGATACGAATTTCCGGTTGAACTAAAGATGGAGATGATGTACAGGCAGCTTAGTCTTTTAGGGAGGTCTGCAAAAATTAGGGCTTATTTTTATAAAGAGGTTTTTAATAATAAGCTGTTTACAAGGCGCTTTTTATTAAAACAAATTGCTATTCGTAATTACGCTTTTTTCATAAGAGGGCTTACTAAACTTAAAGTTATTAACTCCACCCAACAGAAACCTAATCAATGAAAATTCATTACTTAATTAAAAAGATTGCTTGGTTTGGTAAATATTCGGGTTATGAATGCTTGCCTAATTATATGCCTCAAAGTGAGCAAATTGAATTTTTTATTGCAAAGCCCAAATTTATCCACAAAGTTATTGGCAAGATATACCAGTTAATATACGGTTGGAAAGATAAGCGCCCCAACCAAATATGGGCCGATCTTAACTTTTTAAGCCAAAAGGGTAAAAGCGACGTATCTCATATACTATATCTTGATTATCATTTTAATTTATTAGAAAAGGCAAAGCCGAGCGAAGGTAAACTGGTTGGAACCATACATATCCCTATTTCTTTCTGGACCGAAAAACAGTTAATGCTTTTATCTAAACTTAAAAACTATATTATTTTATATCAGGAAGAAGTAGAGAAGTTTCAGAAATATGCCCCCCAAAGCACCTTTCACGTTATAAAGCACGGCGTTGATGTTGATTTTTTTGCGCCATCTAAACAACCTCAAATTAAGCGTAACAAGGTTTTGTTTATTGGGCATTACCTGCGCAACTTTGAAATGTTTTATAAAGTGTACCAAGCCATTGCACAAACTGTTAAAGATGATATTGAGTTTCATTTTATAATACCAGCATCGTACCGTAATAGTGAGTGGCTGCAAAAATTAACGGGTAACCATAATATCTTTTTTCATGAAAAGCTGTCTGATGAGGAATTATTAGCACACTACCAGGATAGTAATGTAATGATGATGCCTATGAACAATAGCGGTGCCAACACGGCAATTGTTCAGGCCCTTTCTGCGGGGCTACCGGTTATAACCACCGATGTTGGTGGTATACGGTCATACGGAGGAGGGAGTGTTTACCCTGTTGTAGCCAATAACGATTGGCAAGCCATGGCCGATCTGCTTTTACAGTATTACAATAATCCGCAATACCGCGATCAAATTGCTAATGATGTTAGAGCATTCTCATTACAGGAGTTAGACTGGCATGTTGTAGTTAAACAACATATAGAAGTGTATAAGCAAATGATAAAAGGCTAAGTGCTTTTTTTACAAACGTTTCTTAATAAAACGGGCTGGTACCCCGCCCCAAATTTCATACGGTGGTACTGACTTGGTTACCACTGCTCCGGCTGCTATAATACTTCCTTTACCAATGGTTACACCTCCTGTAACTACACAATGTGTGCCTATCCACACGTCATCTTCTATAATAATAGGCTCAGAAAAGGTTTGCGAATTTGTTAACAGATGCGGCGGTAAAATTTTATGTGCGGCATCCACAATAGTGGTATGGCTGGCAATCAGGCAATCGTTTCCTATGATGATCTTGCTGCCACAGTTTACTTCGCAACACCGGCCAATAAAAGTACGGTCACCTATTTCAATGCTATTGCCGTTGTCAAATGGCAGCCCTAAGCGAAAGTCCACACCATCCTGTATCTGACATTTTTTGCCAATAGTAACTTTAGATGGCCATTGGCAGGTTACTTTTCCTAAACTGGTGCCAGTTGCAATGTGCATGCCTAATACCTTAAAGTAAGCAACCCGTGCTCCCGATACCACATTAATAGCCTTAAAACGGATGCGCGATAATAAATTTACTGGAGGCATGTGCTAAATATATCAAGCTAAATTATCACAAAACCAATCATTAACAAGTATTTGATCTGGTGTTTTCTATTGAAGATAATATAGAATCCAAACATAATATTAATATTGTATATATAATATACCGCCATCAACCCCATATTTGCATTGCTTAACATTGCCTTAACATATATAACTCATATAGGTAATATTAAAGTAATGTTGAGCTAATATTGCGATAATACTTTTGCTTGCATCAATCAAACGCAAGTGAAAAAATTAGCTACTACTCTTTTTAGTTTAACATTGGGCATCATACTTACGGCTTATTGCAGCTTGGTATTTGCTCAGGGTACCGGTAAAGTTACCGGTAAGGTAACTGATAAAAAAACTGGTGAAGCCCTGATAGGTGCTACCGTATTATTACAAGGTATATCAAAAGGTGCAGCTACCAACGTAAACGGAGAATATACCTTAACAGGCATCCCGGCCGGTACCTACGAAATTTTGGTGAAGTATGTAGGTTATCAAAACAAGTTGATCACCGAAGTGCAGGTAACCAACAATGCTGCCACAGCGCTTAATATTATCTTAGATGAAGCCAATACGCAGCAATTGCAAGCGGTTACGGTAAGGGCAACTTTCCGTCAGGAATCGGCGTCAAGCCTGTATTCTCAGCAAAAAAATAGTGCCAGAGTAACAGATGGTATTTCGGCCGAGGCAATCAGGAGATCGCCAGACAGAAATACGGCCGACGTTTTAAAGCGTGTTAGCGGGGTAACTGTAGCCGATAACAGGTATGTTGTAGTTCGTGGATTAAGTGACAGGTACAATAATGCCCAGCTTGATGGAGCCAACTTACCAAGTACAGAGCCTAATAGAAAAGCTTTCTCTTTTGATATAGTGCCATCTAACCTTGTCGATAATATTGTTATCAGTAAAACGGCCACACCAGATTTGCCTGGTGATTTTACCGGTGGTAACATACAGATAACCACAAAAGACATACCCGACAAGAACTTTATGTCGTTTGGTATTGGAGCCGGTTATAACACCGCTACAACTTTTAAAGATTTTAAAAGCGGAACGCGCAATGCTACAGATTATTTAGGTTTTGATAATGGCAATAAAAAGTTGCCATCAAACTTTCCTTCATCAGAGAGAGTAGAACAAGGCTTTACGCCAGAACAAAATGTAACAGTTGCTAACCGTTTACCTAAAAACTTTAACATTTATACTAACACCGCTCTGCCAAACCAAAACTATCAATTTACTATTGGTAGGGTAAAAGATTTTGAAAAATCAAATAACAGGTTTGGTGCTATTGTATCGTTAACTTATCGTAATACACAAAACTATTATAAAGATTTAACCCGCGATTATTTCGATTTTCATTACACCGATCAGGTTTACAGGTTTGCAACAAACATAGGCGGATTAGCCAATTTTGCTTACAATTTTGGAAAGAACAAGATCACGTTAAAAAACACCTACAATCGTTTATACGAAGATCAGTACCTGCAAAGAGCCGGCACTAACACCGGGCCAGGCGCCGAGCAACGGTTTTTCGCTTTTGACCTGCTTCAAAAATCATTATTTAAATCAACCTTAGAAGGAACGCACCCTTTAGGCACTAACAGCAGTAAACTTACCTGGTTATTAAGTTACAGTAATGTTCACAACGATCAGCCCGATCAGCGTAAAATAAATTACGCACGTAACATAGGTAGCACAGATGCATTTCAGGCAAATGTTACCACCTTAGGTAAAGAAAATAGTCGTCTGTTTTCCGACCTGAATGAGAACGGATACACAGGATCATTAAATTACACTACGCCATTCAAGATGTTCAATAATACTGCTACCCTTAAAGCAGGCTTAAATTCTTATTATCGTACCAGAGATTTTAATGTAAGATATGTTGGTTTGGTGCTAATTAACAATCCAAACTTTGATGATTATACAGCTATCAGGTCAAGACCGCTAAATCAGCTTTTTGGAAGCGATTTAATTAATGCTAACCGCTATAAGATGGATGAAATTCCGGGTGCTGCTAACGCCGAGTCTTATAAGGCACACTCCCTAACCAACGCCGGTTATTTAATGCTTGATAATAAAATAGGTAAAAATTTAAGGGTAGTATGGGGAGCCATGGTTGAGCAATTTGACCTTAATTTAAATTCTTTAGATAATTCAACCAAAGTTGATCAGAATTATGTGGACGTACTTCCTTCGGCAAATTTCACCTACAGCTTAACCCCTAAAGCTAACCTGAGGTTATCTTATGCCCGTACGCTGGCCCGGCCAGAGTTTAGAGAGTTATCGAACTTCCAATACTTTGATTACGAGCAGGTAGCAACCTTGCAAGGTAGCCCCGATTTAAAAAGAACACTGGTTGATAATGTTGACCTCCGTTATGAATTTTACCCTTCCGCAGGACAAATCATCTCTGTTTCGGCTTTTTACAAACGCTTCCAAAACGCAATAGAAACTTACAATTACGATCTTGGTTCAAACCGCTTGATTTTATACAAGAACTCGCCAAAAGCAAACATATTTGGTGCAGAGTTCGAGCTGCGCAAAACGCTTGATTTTATCTCAAGCGGCGATCTGCTAAAAAATACAACTGCTTATACAAACGTAACGCTCATCAAATCTAAAGCCACTAACCCTACCGATTTAGGTTTTAATCTTAATTATACAGACAGGCCATTGGTTGGGCAGGCGCCTTATGTGGTTAACGCTGGTTTAACACGTACTTTTTCAGATAATAAATACACGTTCAACGCCTTGTATAACGTAGTAGGCCGTAGGCTTAATGTAGTAGCCGGCCCTGGATTTCCTGCCATATGGGAGGCTCCAAGAAATGTTATTGATTTGCAATTGGGTATTAAGGTGCTAAAAAGCAGAGGAGAGCTTAAGTTAAATGCAGCCGACCTGTTAAATCAACGGGCATTATTGTACTTCGATGTAAACGGAAACAAAAAGTATGATGCCGGTGAGCAAGATCAAACCCTAAGCCGTTACCGTGCAGGTAGTACCTATTCTTTTGTGTTCACATATAATCTATAATACGTTAACAATATCTTAAACTAAGGATAATATTCAGTTTAAGCGCAAACCTCATCTTTGACACGAAATAAAATCAGACAAATGAAAAAACTCTTATTATTATCCGCACTAAGCGTATCAATGTATTTAACCGGCTGTTCAAGCAACAGTACAGATGGAGACATCAATCCCCCAATAGTAGTTACTAATGGCAATACAGTTGAAGTTACGGGTGATATTACTGCAGCTACAACATGGACTGCAGATAAAATATACCTTTTAAAAGGAAACGTATTTGTAACTAACAATGCTCAGTTAACTATTGAGCCCGGCACAATCATCAAAGGTGATAAATCTACCAAAGGCGCTTTGATCATTACCAGAGGTGCTAAAATAAATGCAGTAGGTACTCCAGACAAGCCAATTGTATTTACTTCAAACGTTGCCATCAATGGTCGTTCGCAAGGTGATTGGGGAGGCGTTATCTTATTGGGTAAAGCTACCAACAATGCAGGTACATCAATAACTATCGAAGGTATTTCTGATGCTACTGATAAAGCTAAACATGGCGGTACAGACGATGCAGATAATTCAGGTACTATGAAATATGTGCGTATTGAGTACGCCGGTATTCCATTAGGCCCTGATAATGAGATCAACGGCTTAACCTTTGGTAGCGTTGGTTCTGGTACCACAATTGATTATATTGAAGTTTACCGTTCTGGCGATGATGCTTACGAATGGTTTGGTGGTACCGTTAATTGCAAGCACTTATTAGCTATTGATACCTGGGATGATGATTTTGATACAGATAACGGTTTTTCTGGTAAAATTCAATTTGGTTTAGCCCAGCGTTTAGCCTCTACTGCCGATGTTTCTGGTTCTAACGGATTTGAATCTGATAACAATGCTTCAGGTGGAAACGTACTGCCTCAAACCAAAGCAATCTTCTCTAACATGACTATTTTAGGTCCAAGAGAACCAATTATTGCTCCTGCCACAAGTGCTCCGTCAATCAACGCAAACTTTCAGCATGGTGCTCAAATTCGTCGTAATTCATCTATCAGCATAGCTAACTCGGTTATAGCTGGTTATACCGAAGGTGTATTTTATGATGATGCTTTACCTGCAGGCGCTACGCCTAACTCTTCTGGCAACCTTACCTCAGATAACTCATTATTTTTTAATAACCTGATATTTGGCAGCAATAGCAAAGGAAATCAAATTAAAGCATCGAATGCAACCACTTTAGCTACGGTTACTGCTAAACTAACAGCAAACAATGTATTTAATGATGCCATACTAGCTAACGGAGTATATACCGATGCTTATAAGTTTTCTCCGGATTTAGCCGCAAGCAGCCGTACCGGAACACCTAACTTTATCCAAATTGCTACCTCTCCAGCCTTAACCGGTGCCGATTTTACAAATGCAAAGTATGCTGATGCTTTCTTTGAGAAAGTAGCCTACAAAGGTGCATTTGGTACTACCGACTGGACCGCTGGTTGGGCAAGCTATAACCCCCAAACATTACCTTACACCACTCCTGGTGCTGTTAAGTAAGCATATTTTCTAAACCTTAAATCCATAAAAAAAGCTGCCTCCAAAGGGCAGCTTTTTTTATGTTTATTTCGAAAATTCGTTCACGAAAGTGTTTACAATCCGTTCAAAAAGTGTTCACGAGTGAACACTTTTGGGCTGAAATTCTTGGAAATTGTCTTTTCAATCAATTATCAAAACCTATTTTAATGAATAGAAGATGTGCTTTTTTGAAGTTTTTTGAATTTATTTAAAGGCATAGATGCTTTTTTATGTGAACACTTTGCATGCCTGATAAGCCTGTGTGGTACTGCGTATGGTAACTATAATACTTAAACAACTTTCGTATTGATGGCAAAGTGTACGCATTACATATTCCGGCCAACCTTTTCCAGTACATCCTTGGGTACATTATGCAGGTCGAGCATGAGGAAACCGTCCAGGCAATCGGCAAATTTAGGGTCAATATTAAAGCAAATAATTTTGGCGTTAAGCGCAATATACTGGCGCAGCAGTACCGGTACTTTAATGTTATGGGTCTCAATCTCAGAGATCAGGTTGTCCAGTTTTTTGAAGTTTTCTTCACCGGCCATCAGGGCATCGGCATCAATGCTCGAAAAATCTACCTTAAATTGCTTTCGTGGTTTAACAAACTGAGCCATCTCATGGTCGAAATGGTTACGGGTTATATAATCAACAATGAGCGATTTAGAGAACTTAGAGAATGTATTACTAATACTCACCGGGCCAATTAAATAGCGATAACGCGGATTATCGATCAAAAACTTTAATATACCCTTCCAAAGTAAAAACAAGGGTAGTGCTTTTTGCTGATATTCTTTACGTATCCAGGAGCGGCCTAATTCTAAACTGCTTTGCAGCACCTCCGAAAACTGGGATTTGATTTTGAAAAGGGTAGATATGTAAAAACCTTTCTTGCCAAAACTCTCAAATATTTCATCGCCCATACCTATGCGGTAAGCGCCCACAATCATATTAGTCTTGGTGTCCCAAATAAAGAGGTGATGATAGTAAATATCATACTCATCCAAATCGGTAGCGTTATTGGTACCTTCGCCAATTTCTCTAAAAGTTGTTTCGCGCAAGCGGCCTATTTCACGTATAACATTAGGAATAAGCGCAGTAGGTGTGATGAATACCTCGTAATTCTTCTCGGTCCATACTTTATAATTTTCACGCAGAGGCACCAGTTCGCGTTCCATTAAATCGCTGGCGGTAGGGGCTACTATTTCTTTGGGTTCTTTCTTAATCTTAAAAAGATTACGCGGATTAAAAAGGCGTTTTTCGTTTTCAAGGCCTGTGCCCAAGGCATAAGTTTTGGCCCTCAAGAAATTAAGAAGCTGGGTAGCATTGTTGTAATTAGGAATATCTTGTACCTGTATAGGCTTACCTATACGCAGCTTAATAGTATGCCCTTGCTTGTTAAACAACTCTGAAGGTAACTTGGCCGTACGCAGGGCAGGATGAATAAGGCTTAATAAATTAAATAACAAGCCGTTATTGCCATGAAAATAGATGGGCACCACCGGTACCTTGGCTTTGGCTATTATTTTACCTACTACCGGGTGCCACATACGGTCGGTAACTTGTTTGCTATCTAACTTGTAAGTGCTCACTTCGCCGGCCGGGAAAATACCAATGGGGGTACCATCGCGCAATAGCTCTAAGGTAGTTTTGATGCCGCTTATGCTCGATGAATGCTCCACATTTTCAAATGGGTTTACGGCAACAAAGTAATCGCTTAAATTAGGGATCTTTTTAAGCAGGAAGTTAGCCATCAGTTTAGCATCGGGCCTGGCCATACAAAGTATCTTAAGCAAGATCATGCCTTCAATACCGCCATATGGGTGGTTGGCAATGGCTATAAAGGCGCCATCGGCTGGCAGGTTTCTTAATTCACTATGGTCAAAATCTATAGTAACACCGCAGCCCTCTAAAATAGCATCAACAAATTCTGGTCCTTGTTTAGGCTGAGCCTGGGCAAACAGATCGTTTACCTGGTTTATTTTCATCAGTTCCATTAACAAAGCAGCCAAACCGGGCATTTTAAGCTTATCCAGTTTAGTGGCTTTGGCAAATTCATCTGTGGTTATAATCTTCATTGTATAGGTGTGTAGAGTCAAATTTCCATAAAAATACTTAATTTGACCTCCTGTTAGCTCTTCGCATTGAAATCGCCAGTTAAAAATTACCTAACTATAACTAAAACCGAATGGAACGGCTTAGTCATACTCATACTCCTTATTGCGGGCGTATTGGCTGCACCTTATGTGTACAGCCAATATCATAAAGATAAGGTTTTAAATTTAAAGGGGTTTGACAGCGCTATTGCACAACTCAAGCAAGCAGGTGTAACCGGTAGAAACCCTGAAGAGGCGGAAGAAAACGAAAGCATCAAAATAATACCGCTTAAATTATTTGCTTTTGATCCTAATAATTTACCCGTTGCGCAATGGCAAAAGCTTGGATTGAGTGTACGTCAAATAAAAGGAATTAAGAACTATGAGGCCAAGGGAGGGCGATTTTATACCAAGGCCGATGTAAAGAAGATGTACACCTTAACGCCGCAAGACTATCAGCGTTTAGCGCCATACATTCAATTGCCCCTAAGCGGTGGCGCTGAAAACGTAAAAGCCCTTAAACGGGTTGATCTCAATACTGCCGATTCGGTCAGTCTTACGCAGTTAAAAGGTATAGGCCCGTCTTTTGCCCGCCGCATTGTGCAGTACCGAAAACGTTTGGGTGGTTTTCACAGTAAGCAGCAGCTTAAAGAAATTTTTGGTATGGATGATATGCGCTACGCTGATGTACAGGGACAATTCACAATTAAAGCTGGCAAGATCAAAAAAATTAACATTAATAAGGCCGAATTTGAAGACCTGAA
>Ga0265780_10002100_pt1 | contig 27532 bp, 20 predicted proteins | sample P1T30metagenome_FD_192432 | JGI IMG/M metagenome (GOLD analysis project Ga0265780, IMG submission 192432) | Plant litter microbial communities from East Loma Ridge, Irvine, California - P1 T30 | ecosystem: Environmental > Terrestrial > Plant litter > Unclassified | place: USA: California...
TGTTCAGGCGCGCAGCCGCGCTGCTGGACAGGCTGATGCCCGCATCGAGCGCGAGCGCCCTGAACCACACGCACCTGGCCGTCGTGTTTCCCTCCACCGGCGTGTGGAGCCGGCGCATGTCGAGTTCCGAATACCGCATCAGCGGCAGTATTTTCCTGAACCGGCAACTGCTCACCAACCCCTGGCTGCTGGCCGAGCATCTGTACCATGAGTCGCTGCACCAGCAATTCTATGATCTGCGCGCCGGGCACCAGGTCCTGGCACCGGGATTTACCCGGGCAGGCGCTCCGCTGATCCATTCCCCATGGAACCGACCCGACGCGAGCCGGAACAGTTACTGGGATGTGCACCGCGCCCTGGCGGCGTTCCACGTCTATGTCCACCTGGGCTTGCTGGCAAAGGCGGCCGAACAGGACGAGGATCTGCAAGACGAGTACGGACCAATCGCCATGATGGGAAGCCGCACGGCGCTGGTGCGCGCACACTATCTCAACCAACAACTGCGCACGATCACCTGGGACGAGCTCGGCCCAGCAGGCCAGCGCCTGCTGGATTGGTTTGCCCACACACTGGACGCGATCGACCCGTCGCCGCCGGCAGCGGGCGCCGATGCGCATCTGCTGCTCGACCGTTACTGGCGCGAGGCCCACTCGATCAGCGCGCTGCAACCCGATAGCAGTACATCCGGGACGTTGTTGACGACGCTCGCTGCGGCCGAGGCCCGTACCGGGCAACAGGTGTTCGCCGCGATGGGCTGCGACGAGGATGCCTTCAGGCAGTCGCTCAACGCCCTGCCCGCAGCCGATCCGGTGACGCACTTTGCGGCCACCCGCGAATTCATCGCCACCACCATTCTCGAACACGCACCGGCCGACTTCCGGCTGTCCGCATCGGGCGACACCGATCTGCTGGTCAGGCACATGGTGGAAAGCTCGAGCCAGGCCCTGATGCCGGTGCTCGAGCGGCCACGCGCGCAGGGAATGCCATCATGAGGGCGCGCCATCCTGGACTGCACGCGCTGCTCGGCAAGCTGCAGCGCAAGGAAGCCTTGCGGGATGACGAGGTAGCGCGGCTGCAGCGGCTGATGGCGCCAGACGCGCCAGCGCAGTTTAATGGGATCCCGCCGCCGCCCTTGCCTGGCTTGTCTGATTCTGCGACCTTGCCGCTCCTGCCCGGCCATGCCAGCATGCAAGGCAACGGGCGGTTTGTTGCCCGCTTTGCCATGCACACCGATGCGTTCTACCGGGCCGCGCAAGACCTGATCGTGTCGAGCCTGGGCATCGGCACGTATAGCGCAACGATGGACCAGTGCGGGGATGCGCCCTACACGGAAGCGGTCTATGCCGCACTAAGCAATGGAATCAACCTGATCGATACTTCCCTGAATTATTGCCATCAACGATCAGAGCACAATGTTGGCGCGGCATTGCGTCGTTTTATCCAGCGAGATGCAGGACAGCGCGATGAGGTGGTGTTATGCACCAAAGGGGGTTATCTCGTACCGGATGCCATCACCATCGAGACCATCCTGGGCGATGACATAGCAGGCGGCATCCATTGCATCGCCCCGGCTTTCCTGGCTGACCAGATTCAGCGAAGCCGCCGCAACCTGGGTGTCGATACCATCGATATTTATTATGTTCACAATCCCGACCTGCAGCTGGCCTATGTCAGCCCCCCGGAGCTCCTCGAACGCATCAGGCGAGCGTTCGTGCAACTCGAGATGGCGGTCGAACAAGGAGACATCCGGTATTACGGCATAGCGACCTGGCATGGTTTCCAGGGCGGGGAACCAGGATTGCCGCTGCGCGCCCTGGCGGCACTGGCGCGTGGCATCGCGGGAGAGGAACACCATTTCCGGTTTATCGAGCTTCCGGTCAATATGGGCATGCAGGAAACCCTGACGAAACCAGGGCAAGAACAGGGAAATTTTTTCGAAGTCGCCGCAGAGCTTGGCATTTCCGTCATCGGCAGTGCAGGGCTATTCCAGGGCCGGCTGGTGCGGGACCTTCCCGACGACATGGGCGAACTTTTGCCTGGCCTCGAGACCGATGCGCAGCGCGCCATCCAGTTCGCCAGGTCGGTGCCGGGCATCACCAGCGCGCTGGTCGGCATGCGGCAACCCCGGCATGTCGTGGAAAACCTGGCGATCGCCCGTTTGCCGCCATTACAGCCTGACGCATTAAGGCGCTTGCAAGACTTTATGTGTATCTGAAGCCTGCCAGAACAGTTTATAGAGAGGTGGCAGCTCAGTAATGCGGGGGCGGCTCGTTGAGTGGGGCCTGGCCGGCGTCGCGCAGGGCGCGCACATGGTCGGCCATCTTGGCGACCATCGCCTCGAGCTGGTCGATGCGGCGTTCCTGGCGGTAGATGGTCTTGTTCAGCTCATCCACCAGGTCTTCCTGCTGGGCGAGCTTGATTTCAAGATTGATGAAACGGTCTTCCTGGTTCACGGGCGGCTTCCTGCGTAAAACAGGCATTATGCCAGTCATACGCTGCAAACCGCCCGCTGCGATCACGCAGGCAGGAAGGGAATGTCGATGCCGTTGGAGATGGCGCCGATGACCTGGGCCTGGTTTTCCGGGCTTTCCGAGAACATGGTCAGCACTTCGTCGCGGTCGGTGGCGCCCGAGGCCAGATTGGTGAGCCAGAACTCGTAGCCGGCGCCTTCCGGAGCGCGGTTCAGCACGTGTTCGTACAGCTTGGTTACGAACTGCTCGTTGCTGGTGTTGTCGTACAGCGCCTTGTACTCCGGGTTCAGCGCGAAGTACTCGGCGATCTGGATCAGCGAGTGGCCGTTGTCGGACAGGTTCACCCAGTGTGCAATGCCACCGCCATCGGGCACGCGGTCGAACGCAGCCTGGTACAGGCGGTAGACCTGGCCAGCCGAACCGTTGATGTCCAGCGCCACCATGGTGTCGTCGAACTTGATGCGTTCGACGTTGATCAGGTTGTCAACAGCGCCCGAGCTGTCACGCACCGTCACGCCATACACACCGCGCTCAAGCACGAAGTTGTCGCTCACGCCGGTGTACACGGCGGTGTCGAGGCCGCCGCGGCCTTCGACCGCGCTGCTGCCAGGGCCCATGGTGAAGGTGTCATTGCCAGCGGTGCCGCTCAGGTTCAGCGCGTTATTGATAGTCAGGCCGGTCGTCTGCACGCTGCTGGTCGCATTGCCGGCATTGTCGACCGACGACACGATGACCGAGTAGTTGCCATTCGGTAGCGGCGCGGAATTCAATTGCCACTGGCCGTTGGCGCCGACCACGGCGCGGCCGATTTCGATCCAGTCGCCCGACTTGATGATCTGGATCGTGGTGCCGGCTTCGCCGGTGCCGGCGAAGATCGGCTGGTTGCCACCCCCTATCATGTTCGCGGTCACCGTCGGCGCTACAGGCGGGGTCGCATCGACATTGAACACGATCGGCGCGCTCAGCTGCGAAACATTGCCGGCGGCATCGGTGGCCGATGCGGTGACGCTATAGCCCAGGCGATCGGCCAGAGGAGCATTCTCGGGCGGACGTACACTCCACAAGCCGTTGGCGTCGGCCACGGTGGTCGCGATTACCTGCTGGCCCATGATGACTTGCACCGTCGAACCCGCTTCAGCGGAACCGGAGAAGACCGGCCGGTTGCCGGACGCATAGCCGGCGGCATTCTGCGTCACGCCGATCACGGGTGCCGATGGCGCCGTGGTGTCACTCGTGACATTCGCGCGCTCCACACGCATATCCGAAAACTCCAGCACATCGATATCCTGCAGCGTTGTCACGCCCTCGGCGCCGCTTACCACGAGATTGCCATCAGCCAGGTTGCTGAAGCGATAGTCGCCATAGCGGCCGCCGAAGATTGCCGTATCCCGGCCTTGTCCCCCGTTGATCATGTCATTACCTCCATTACCTTGAAAAATGTCGTTGAAGTCGGTTCCCACGAGGGTTTCTGACCTGGCTGTGCCCGTGATGTAGCGTCCGCCGCTGCCGTTGATGCCCATGAAGCCGCGCAAGCCGTCGCCGCCATACAGCCAGTTGAGGGCCGCGATGTCGAAGGGACGGTAAGTGCTGTACCAGCCGCCCATGGCGTCGTAGGACATCAGGGTATTGCTGGTGTTGTCGAGGCTGCTCGGCAGTACGATCTCGCCTGCCGTACCCTCGGCGAAGGGATGTTTCAAACCCAGTGCATGGCCCAGTTCGTGCAGCAGGGTTTCGTAACCCTGGGTGCCGGGAGTCAGGTTCTGGGTCATCGAGCGCCATTCGGCGTTGTCCAGGTACAGATAGGCATTGGCTGTATAGTCGGTCAGCGTATCCCCAATATGGCGGTAGCCCGCCTGCCAGCTCAGCAGGCCGGTCGTGTACTGGCCGGTGATATCGATATTCGCCAGGTGGATCTGCGCGCCCGTGCCACTGGTGGTTTCACGGAACTCGATCCCGGTGACCTGCTGCAGGTAAGTGAAGGCGGTGCGGGTATTCGCCATCTGGGCAGCAGTGAACGCTTCCTGGCCGCTCCTGGTAGTTTCAAGGCCTGAGCTCACCGAGAAGGTGTAATAGAGGACGTTGGAACCGCCATTGCTGAGGAAGTTCCAGTCCGGCCCTTTGTCCAGCAGGGCGTCGATGTGGTTCAGGCCCGATAACGGGGTGACGGTGATGTCGGAAACGGTGGCCATGGATGGGATAAAAGGCGGTGCACGTTACAGCCGGGCAATTGCTGTGAGAATTTAGCTATCGAAAAACTCGTATCCGAGCAAGTATTTCTTGCTCGACAGTTGAAGTCAAATAGCATTTCAATCGTGCGCGCCTTTTGCCAATCTACCAAGGCTCAGAGACAACGGTTTCTTGCAGACTTATTCAGGAACTGGCTTGGGTGTTGCCAGCAAGGCTTTTAGATTGGCCAACCTTTCCTTTGGACTCAGGATTTCGCTTTCCATCGGCGCCGCCTCGCCCACATCCAGCGCCATTTCCTTGATGAAACGCGACGGATCGCAGTTGACCAGTTCACCGGCGCGCTTGCGCCGCTTGCACCAGCTCACGTGCAAGGTGCGCTGGGCGCGCGTGATGCCGACATACATCAGGCGCCGTTCTTCCTGGATGCGCGCCGCGATCGTCTCGATCGACGCGTCCGGGTCGCCCTTGTGTGGCAGGATGCCCTCTTCCACACCCACCAGGTAGACGTGCGGATACTCCAGCCCTTTGGAGGCGTGCAGGGTCGACATGCGCACCGCATCTTCTTCCTCGTCCTGGCCTTCGAGCATCGACATCAGGGCCACCATCTGCGTCAGTTCCAGCAGATTCTTCTCTTCGCCATCCCGGTCGCGCCCGCCACGGCCGCGGTCCTTCAGCCAGTTATTGAACTCGAGCACGTTCTGCCATTTGCCCTGGGCTGCGCGGTCGTCGAAGTTCTCGTACAGATAGTGCTCGTAGTTCATCTCCTTCATCATATCGTCGAGCACCTCGGCCGCATGGTCGCCGCTGCCCGAGGGGCCTGGACGGGTGGCGCGGTCTTCCAGCTCGGCAATGAACTGGCAAAAGTCGCGCAGCGAGCCCAGCTGACGCTCGGCCAGCTTGGCCTCGATGCCGCCCTTGCGCGCCGCTTCGTACAGCGAGCAGTTCCACTGCTTCGAGAATTCGCCCAGCACTTCCAGGGTGGCCATGCCAACCCCGCGCTTCGGGGTCGTCACGGCGCGGATGAAGGCCGGGTCGTCATCCTGGTTCGCGATCAGGCGCAGGTAGGCGATGATGTCCTTGATCTCGGCCTTATCAAAAAAGCTCTGGCCGCCCGACATCGTGTACGGGATGCGCTCCTTGCGCAGCGCCTGTTCCATCACGCGCGCCTGGTGGTTGCCGCGGTACAGGATGGCGAAATCCGACCACTTGTTCTTGCGCTGGAAATGTTCGCTCGAAATCATGATCGCGACCTGGTCGGCTTCCTGGTCGTCGTTCTGCATGCCCAGCACCTTGATCGGCTCGCCCAGTCCATGCTCGGACCACAGCGACTTCTCGAAGATTTTCGGATTGTTGCCGATGACGGCGTTGGCCGCCTGCAGGATGCGCGTGGTCGAGCGGTAGTTCTGCTCGAGCTTGATCACCTTCAGGTCGGGGAAGTCGTCGCCCAGCGTTTTCAGGTTCTCGACCGAGGCGCCGCGCCAGGCATAGATCGCCTGGTCATCGTCGCCCACGGCGGTGAACATCGGTTTCTTGCCCAGGCCCGTCACCAGCAATTTGACCAGCTCGTACTGGCAGGTATTGGTGTCCTGGTACTCGTCCATCAAGAGGTAGCGCAGGCGCCGCTGCCAGCGGTCGCGGATCGGTTCGTTATTCCGGAACAGTTCCACCGGCAGGCGGATCAGATCGTCGAAGTCGACCGCCTGGTAGGCCTGCAGGGTTGCCACATAGCTGCGGTAGACGCGCCCGGCCATCGCTTCATCTTCGTCGCGCGCGGCCTTGATCGCGTCTTCCGGGTCGATCAGGCCATTCTTCCACAGCGAAATCGTGTTCTGGATACGGCGGATTTCCTGTTTATCCGTGCTCATCGCCAGGTCGGACACGATGGTGTAGCAATCGTCGCTGTCCATGATCGAGAACTTATCCTTCAGGCCAACACCGGCGGCCTCCTGGCGCAGGATTTTCACGCCCAGCGAGTGGAAGGTGGACACGGTCAACTGCTTGGCCTGCTTGGGCTGCTTGAGCAGCTTGGCGATGCGCTCTTGCATCTCGAGCGCCGCTTTGTTGGTAAAGGTCAGTGCGGCAATGGTGCGTGGATCGTAGCCGCAGTGCTCGATCATGTAGGCGATTTTTTGCGTGATGACACGCGTCTTGCCCGAGCCGGCGCCGGCCAGCACCAGGCATGGGCCGTCGAGATACAGCGCGGCTTCGCTCTGCGGCCCGTTGAGGCCGAATTTTGGTGCGTTGGACATGGGAAACATTCGGGAAGGACAGGCAGCGATTGTAAACAATCGGCGCACCCGGCGCAGACAAATGCAGCGTGTGCGTGGCCGGCCCAACCGGATTGCAACACCCCGCATCCGTCTTCTGCAGAGGGACGCGCAGCAGCGCCACGGCGCGCAATCGGTTACCATGCGTCCTTTGCGGCGCACTGCGCTGCGGCCTTATTTTCCCGGACATTTGCCCTATGAAATTCGAACATCTCGTCGAAATCAACGATCCGATGAACCCGCTGATCGACACCCTCACCCGCGAACAGGTCTGGCACGGCCTGGTGTTGCGCGCCGAAGAGCCGAAGATGTTCATCCCGCACCTGGACGCCAGCGAGATCGTCGAGCGCGAAGCCGGCGTGTTCCGCCGCCGCCTGACCTTTGGCGAACTGGTGATCGAGGATCAGGTATTCCTGACCCCGCTGCAGGAAGTGCGCTTCGAGGTCCCGGCCCAGGGCGAGATCGCGGCCTCGACGCTGCGCATGATCATCGAGGCGCCGACCAATGCCATGCTGCTGGTGCGCTTCTGCTACGACGACGGCACCGGCGAACACAGCGACCCGGCCAACGCCATGTACGACGAGTTCAAGAAGTCGGCCTACGAAGAAGCCGACCTCGACACGGTACGCATCCTGCGCCGCCTGGCCAGTGAAGGCAAGCTCAATACTACCTTGCTGAACTGATCGTTGAACGCGTGGAGGGCAGCGCCCTCCACCCTACGGCACTGATCAGGTCCCCGGCTCGGTATCGGCCGGGTCGGTCTGGCTCTCGCCCGTCGACAGGTGCGCGGCCAGGTCGCGCAGCGCGGTGCGCACGCCTTCTTCGATGACCGGATGGTAGAACGGCATCTCGAGCATCTGGTCGACCGTCATGCACATCTGGCAGGCCCACGACAGCAGGTGCGCCAGATGCTCGGCGCGCGGCGCGATCATCTCGGCGCCCAGGAATACCCGGGTGCCATATTCGGCATACACCCGCAACATCCCCTTGTTCTGCAACATCACGCGGCTGCGGCCCTGGTTGGCAAACGACACGCTGCCGACCGCGAACTTGCGCTGCCCGCTCGCGCACAGGCTGCGGTAATTCTGGCCCACGGTGGCGATATTCGGCTCGGTGAAGGCGACCGCAATCGCCGCGCGGCGCAGGCCCGGCCGCACGTCCGGATAGCGGCCCGCATTGTCGCCGGCGATCTTGCCGTGGTCGGCCGCGTCGTGCAGCAGCGGCCGCTCGTTATTGGCGTCGCCCGCGATGAAGATATGGCTGGTCCCGCATTGCATGGTGCGCGCATCGAACACGGGGATGCCGTCGGCGCGCCGTTCCAGCCCGGTATGCTCCAGCCCCAGGCCGTGCACGTTCGGCGTGCGGCCGGCGGTCATCAGGACATACTGGAAGTGCTCGGTGCTCTCCTTGCCGAGGGCGTCGCGCACGGTCAGCGCGACGTCGCCATCTGCCCTCTCCTGCACCGCGCCGACGATCTCGGTCTGGAACACAATATCGAGTTCCTCGTTCAACACGCGTCCCGCGCAGCGCAGCACTTCGGGATCGGTGATCTGGGCGATGCTGCCGCCGCGCGCATAAAAGCGCACCCGCACGCCGAGGCGGGCCAGGGCCTGGCCCAGTTCCAGGCCGATCACGCCGGTGCCGATCACCGCCACCGAGCGCGGCAGGTCGTCCCAATAGAACACGTCGTCGCTGGTGACGATGCCGGGGCCGACGTTGTCCAGCTGCGGCAGGCGCAGCGGGGTCGAGCCGGTGGCGATCACGATGCGCCCGGCCTGGATCCCGGTGTGGTCATCGACCACCAGGGAGGTGGGGCCGGTGAACCGTGCGTGGCCCTGCAGGCGGTCCTGCACCGGCATCGCTTCGACGCCTTCGAGCACGAAGCCGACGAAGCGGTCGCGTTCGCGCCGTACCCGCTCCATCACCGCTTTGCCGTCGATGCGCACTTCGCCGGCATGCACGCCGAACGGCGCAGAGGTATGCATCGCGTGGGCCGCCTCGGCGGCGGCGATCAGGAGCTTGCTCGGCATGCAGCCGACCCGGGCGCAGGTGGTGCCGTACTGACCGCCTTCGATCACCACCGTGCGCGCGCCTTGCGCCTTGGCGGCGCGGTAGGCCGTCATGCCGGCAGTGCCGGTGCCGATGATCGCGACGTCCACGTTCAGTTGTTTCATACTGCTCTCCGCTAGTGACTGGCAAGACGATACGCTATTTTGCCAGCGCCGGCGGCGATTCGGGCCTCTTGGCAGAGAGACATTGCTTGCCTATCCATGTCGCATGTCAAGACGGCGCCCACGCGCCTCTGGCGGCGGCCATGGAAGTTGTTCTTTCTTTAATAGGCCACAAGGAACACGGATTACCTTGGAATGCCCATTCCAGGAGAAACCCATGTCGCTCGCCACCCTGCGCACGCTGCTTGTCAGCCTGTCGTTCTTCACCTGCACGTCCCTGTTCGCTACACCGCTCGTGGTCGATGTCACCGGCATCCAGAGCCACGGCAATCCCGGCGATCCGGACAACACTGTCCTCAACTTCCATATCGGCGCCTATGCCAATATCGTCAGCATCGGCTATGCGGTCGGCCTGAGCGCCACCGATCCGAGTTACCTGTCCGAGTTCGGCGTGTTGCTGACCGGGTCTGACCAGGGCGACGGCATCTTCGTGGCGCCCGGATTTGCCGAGTCGTTTCCCGGCACGGGCGTCTATAGCGGGTTTGCCAACCTGGCCGAGATCGGCCTGAGCCTCCAGGTCGGCGCCGACGGCATTCTGCGCCTGGAGTTCTTTGAGTTCTACGACGATTTTCTGGGCTCGGACGGCCAGTGGGACTTCGGCACCATCACCTTCAACTACGAAGTGGCGCAGGAGGTGCCCGAGCCGGCCAGCGGCCTGCTGATTGGCGCCGGCCTGGCCATGATGGGCTATTCCGTGAGGCGCCGCGCCGGGCGGAGCGCATCCCGTGGCTCAGATATCGAGCGGATCGACTTCGAGCGACCACTTCACGCGTGATTTCATCGCCCGCAGCTGTTCGATCCAGACGCGCAGGAAGGCCTGCAAGGCCGGGCGCGAGCCCGATTCGACCAGCAGCTGGGCGCGGTCGACGTTGTGCACCCGCGTCATCGTCATCGGGATCGGGTCGTTGATCAGGATCCCGTCCGCCGGCAGGCAATCGCGCGCCGCCTCCAGAAAGTCGATCGCGATCGGCAGTTCCTTGGCCTCGGCGCGCAGCAAGGCCTGGTACATATACGGTGGCAGACCGGCTTCCTTGCGCTCGTCGAGCAGCTGGCCGGCAAAGCGCTCGTAGTCGTGGCGCACCACGGCGCCGTACAGCGGGTGCTGCACATAGCGGGTCTGCACCAGCACCTCGGATGCCAGGCCGGCGCGCCCCGCCCGTCCCGCCACCTGCATCAGCTGCGCGAACAGGCGCTCGCTGGCGCGGTAGTCCTGCGAGAACAGGGCGGTATCCGGGTTCAGGATGCCTACCAGCGTCAGCTTCTTGAAGTCGTGGCCCTTGGCGACCATCTGGGTGCCGATCAGGATATCCACCTCGCCCCGGTGCACGCTGTCGAACGCCGCTTGCGCGCTGCCTTTCAGGCGCGTGGAATCGGCGTCGATGCGCAGGATGCGCGCTTCCGGGAACATCGCCTGTAACCCCTCTTCGACACGCTGGGTGCCGCGGCCCAGCGGCTGCAGGTCGACGTTGCCGCAGGTCGGGCAATGGCGCGGGATGCGCAGTTCGAGGCTGCAGTGGTGGCAGCGCAGCCGGTGTTCGGGCTTGTGCAGCACCATGAAGGCAGTGCAGCGGGTGCAGTTGCTGATCCAGCCGCAGGCGTCGCACGAGATCACCGGGGCATAGCCGCGCCGGTTCAGGAACAGCAGCGACTGTTCGCCGCGCTCCAGCCGCGCGCGCAAGGCCGCCAGCATCTCGCCCGTGAGCCCGTCGCGCGCGCGGTCGTGCTCCATGTTCACCAGTCTGACGGTTGGCAGCACGGCGTCGCGCACGGCGCGCTCGCGCAGGTCCAGGCGCTTGTAGCGATTGGTGCGCGCGTGGTGCCAGGATTCGAGCGAGGGCGTGGCCGATCCCAGCACGATGGCGATGCCCAGCTGGTGCGCGCGCCACACGGCCAGGTCGCGCGCCGAATAGCGCAGGCCTTCCTGCTGCTTGTACGAGGGGTCGTGCTCCTCGTCGATCACGATCAGCTGCAAATGCGGCAGCGAAGCCAGGATCGCCAGCCGGGTGCCGAGCACGATGCGCGCCTGGCCCGTATGCGCCGCCAGCCAGTGCAGCATGCGCTCGCCCTCGGACAGGCTGCTGTGCAGCGTCGCGAGCATCATGCCGGGGAAGCGCGCGCGGATATTCCCTTCCAGCTGGGGCGTCAGGTTGATCTCGGGGACCAGGATCAGGATCTGTGCCTGCGGGTCGCGCGCCAGCACCTGGGCGCAAGCCTGCAGATAGACCTCGGTCTTGCCGCTGCCGGTCACGCCCCACAGCAGCAGCGGCGTAAAGCCCTGGGCCCCGCCGATGGCATCGGCCGCTTCTTGCTGGGCCGTGTTCAGGACCGGCATGCCGCTGGCGGTCGGATCCTGCTGCGGATCGAGCTTGGCCAGCTTCTTGAGTGCGCGGTCCAGCGCCACCGTCTTGGGCACGCGCAGATTCTTGGGCAAGCCAGGCAGCGCCACCTCGCCCAGCGGGCGCTGGTAGTATTCGGCGGCAAAGCGCGCCAGCGCCAGCCAGCGCTCCGGCAGCGGCGCCAGCTGGCTGTGCACGGCCAGCGCTTCCTTCAGTTTTTCGGGTGGCACATCGGTCGTGCGCTTGACCGCGACGATCAGCGCCATCACCTCGCGCCGCGCAAACGGCACCAGCACCAGCTGGCCGGGCAGCGGCTCTTCACCCGGCTGGCAAGGCCAGCGATAGTCGAAGTTGCTGTTGAGCGGCGTATCGAGTACGACTTCCAGGATGCAATGCGCAAGGATGCCGTCTGATGGGATGCTGGTTGACAATCTGGGTCCTGTGAAAATCTGTGGAAAACTTTGTGAATAGCGTGGGGCTTGACCCCATCAAAGGTTTACGTTAGATCAAGTTGCGGCCGGTAATTCTTGTGTTCAACTTAATTTTTGTCTTTAGAATCAAACGCTTGCATATTTGCCCTCAGACCTGTTAACAAGTGCAGGGGCAGTTTCCGCTTTGTGCATAAGTCCGATGGTTGCCGTGGAAAACTCGCTGCTTTGCACCACAAACTTAAGGCAGTACATGAAGTTGCGCGCTAAGTCCCGGTAAACCAAGCACTTTTCCACGTTATCAAATCATCTGTTGATAACTTTGTGAACAAGGAGCCAAACTTTACTGGATTCTACGGGACAACCTTGTGGCGCGGGATGCACTCAACCGATGCACGTGACAAAAAACGCTTATAAATCATCGTTTTACGTTGATTCAGCAAATGCTGAGATGTCCACAGGAATTTTTACCCGCTTTTAGGAAGTTGTGAACAAGTGAGGGCGCGGGCTGGTAACACCTTTCACAGGCATGACCAGCCTCGGGACAAAACTTATGCCGCGCGCTGCTTGCGGCTGAAGCTGTGCACAGCCTCGACCATGGCGGTGACCGATTCCGGCGGGGTGAATTGCGAGATGCCGTGGCCCAGGTTGAAGACGTGGCCATGGCCGTTCGACGGCGCGCCATAGGCGGCGAGTGAACGTTCGACTTCGGCGCGGATCTGGTCCGGTTGGGCGAACAGGATGGCCGGATCCAGGTTGCCCTGCAGCGCCACGCGGTCGCCCACCAGGCTGCGTGCGCGGCCCAGGTTGACGGTCCAGTCCAGGCCCAGCGCGTCGGCGCCGATATCGGCCATCTCGTCCAGCCAGATGCCGCCGCCCTTGGTGAACACGATGGCGGGAATGCGTACGCCGTCCTTCTCGCGCTGCAGGCCGGCCAGGATCTGGCGCATATAGCGCAGCGAGAACGCCTGGTAGGCGCCATCGGCCAGCGCCCCGCCCCACGAGTCGAAGATCATCACGGCCTGGGCGCCGGCGTCGATCTGGGCGTTCAGGTACTGAATCACGGCTTGCGCATTGATGTCCAGGATGCGGTGCATCAGGTCCGGACGCGCGTACAGCATCTTCTTGACGGTGTGGAATTCGCGCGAGCCGCCGCCTTCGACCATATAGCAGGCCAGCGTCCATGGGCTGCCCGAGAAGCCGATCAGCGGCACCCGGCCGTCCAGCGCGGTACGGATCGAGGTCACGGCCTTGAACACGTAGTCGAGCGACGCCATGTCAGGCACGGTCAGGGCGTTGACTTCCGCCTCGGTGCGCAGTGGACGCTCGAATTTGGGGCCTTCGCCATCGGCAAAATACAGGCCCAGGCCCATCGCGTCGGGCACTGTCAGGATGTCCGAAAACAGGATCGACGCATCCAGCGGATAGCGGTCGATCGGCTGCAGCGTGACTTCGGTCGCGTAGTCGGGATTCTTGGCCAGCCCCAGGAACGAACCGGCACGCGCGCGGGTGGCACGGTATTCCGGCAGGTAGCGGCCCGCCTGGCGCATCAGCCACACCGGCGTGTAGTCGGTCGGCTGGCGCAATAGCGCACGCAGGAAGGTGTCGTTCTTGAGTGGGGCAAATTGTGGCATGGCTGACAATGGCGTTGATAGGGGAGACGGCTATTATCGCATTCTTGGGGTGACACTTATAATGGTTGTCCAACCAAGGAAAGAGGCCTGTCATGACGATCGCCACCAGCAAACAACCTGCCCCCTGCGGCGCCTGGACTTCCCCGATCAGCGCCGCGGTGGTCGCCGCCGGTGCGGTGCCGCTCGCGCAGCTGATGCTGGACGGTCCCCGCCTGGGCTGGCTCGAGGGGCGCGCCAGCGAAGCGGGACGCACCACGCTGATGGTCCATGACAGTGGCGGCACCCGCGAACTGACGCCGGCCCCGTTCAATGTGCGCAGCCGCGTGCACGAATACGGTGGCGGCGCCTGCCTGCTGGCGGACGGCGTGGCCTGGTTTTCGCACCATGTGGATAACCGCCTGTACCGCGTCGACGCCGGCGGCGCGCCGGTGGCCGTGACCGATGAAGGCACGGCCCGCCGCTTTGCCGACTTCGTGCTCGACGCTGCGCGCCAGCGCCTGGTCGCGGTGCGCGAGGACCATTCGGGCGGCGCCACCTATCCCGTCAATACCCTGTGCGCGGTCGATGCCGACGGCGTCGAGACGGTGCTGGTGGATGGCAACGACTTCTATGCGGCGCCGCGCCTGTCGCCCGACGGCCGCCAGCTGGCCTGGCTGTGCTGGGACCATCCGCGCATGCCGTGGGAAGGCACCGAACTGTGGCTGGCCGATGTCCAGGATGATGGCACGCTGGCCAATGGCCGCCTGGTCGCCGGCGGGCCGCAGGAATCGATCTGCCAACCCGAATGGTCGCCGGCAGGCGTGCTGCACTTCGTGTCGGACCGGAGCGGCTGGTGGAACCTGTACCGTTTCAACGCTGGCGTGGTGCACGCGCTGTGCCCGCGCGCCGCCGAATTTGCCGTCCCGCACTGGAATTTCGGCGGTTCGCTGTACGGCTTCCGCTCGGACGACGAGATCGTGTGCGCGTATATCGAGAACGGCGTGAGCTATTTGGCGCGCCTGTCGACGCATGACGGCAGCCTGCTGCCACTGGAGACGCCCTACGAGGAAATCCGCGAACTGCGGGTGCAGGGCGATGTCGTAGCGCTGCTGGGCGGCGCGCCGACGATTGCGCCGGAACTGTCGCGCATCGACCTGGAGAGCGGCGTTACCGAAGTGCTGGCGCATTCGATCCCGCAGCTGCCTGCCACCGCGTATTTATCGGTGCCGCTCGCGCTCACCTATCCGAGCGCGAACGGCCGCACGGCGCACGCCTTCTATTACGCGCCGACCAATGCCGATGACACGACGCTGGAGAACGAACTGCCACCGCTGATCGTGATCGGCCACGGCGGCCCGACCGGCATGGCGGCCAGTACCCTGAAGCTGTCCACCCAGTACTGGACCAGCCGCGGCTTCGCGGTGCTGGACGTGAATTACGGCGGCAGCAGCGGCTTCGGGCGCGACTACCGCAACCTGCTCAAGCATCAGTGGGGCGTGGTCGATGTCGAGGATTGCGTGGCCGGCGCGCGCCACCTGGCGGCGCAAGGGGTGGTCGATCCGGAGCGCCTCCTGATTCGCGGCAGCAGCGCCGGCGGCCTGACGGTGTTGTCGAGCCTGAGCTTCCACGACGTGTTCAAGGCCGGCGCCAGCTACTACGGCGTGTCCGACCTGGCCGGGCTGGATGCCGATTCGCACAAGTTCGAATCGCACTACAACCAGTACCTGATCGCCCCCCCCGACACCGCCCAGGCGGTCTACCGCGAGCGCTCGCCGATCCACCATACCGATAAACTGCGCCGGCCGATGATCTTCTTCCAGGGCCTGGACGACAAGGTCGTGCCGCCGCAGCAATCCGAAAGCATGGTCGAGGCGCTGCGCGCGCGCCAGCTGCCGGTCGCCTACCTGACGCTCGAGGGTGAAGGCCATGGCTTCCGCAAGGCTGACAGCGTGGTGCGCACGCTCGAAGCGGAGCTGGTTTTCTACCTGCGCGTGTTCGGCATCCCGGTGCCTGCCGACCTGCCGGCGGTCGAGATCGAGAACCTCGCGTGACGGCAGTGGATGTTAGCGCGCGCCTGCGCGCCTGTACCGATGAAGAACGCGCCCTGTTGACCGTGCTGGCGATCGCGGGCGAACCGATGGGCCGCCAGCGCATCCTGGAACACATGCGGGCGCTGGGTGTGGCACTGCCGATCGCGCAATGGGTGGACGAACTGGCGCGCCTGCGCGAACTCGGCCTGGTGGTCGACCTGGGCGAGCGTGGCACGGCGGTCGCGCCGGAGCTGGCCTGGCCGGTGCTCGACGCCGCCCTCGACGATGGCTCGTTCGACGTCGTGGCCAGGGCCTATGGCGTGGTCTCGACCGTGCGGCGCGACTGGCAAGGCACGCTGATGCTGCGCAGCTACCGCCAGGGCCTGGCCCTGCTGCGCATCGCCCTCCTGACCGGCGAAGAGCAGGACGTCGTCACGCCGCTGCTCGACGCCTGCCTGCGCTGCCATGAAGCCAGTTACCTGCATCCGCTGGTCGACGTCTGCGCGCGCCCGTTCACGCCTGGCCTGATGGAGCGCATCTATCCGCGTCTGCGCGAAGGCATCATGACCATCCTGATCCTGCACGCGCGCAGCGAGCCGGCGCTGGCGCCCGCGGTGCGCGACTACGCCGAAGGATTGATGGCGTACAGCGGCGCCGAAAGCCCGCTGCGGCGCGCGCTGGGTGAGCACTACATCCTGTGCGGGCGTCTGGACGACGCGCTGGCGCTGGTGGCCGAGACAGGCGACTCGCCCGGCCTGTTCCTGAAGAGCGTGGTGCAGATCCTGCGCGACGATACCGACGCCGGCCTGGCCGGCGTCGAGACCGCGCTCAAGCACCTGCGCCGCGAAACCGGCAAGCGCAAGGCCACCTTCACCGGCCACTGCGCACATATCGCGGTTGCCGCCCTGCTGCGCAGCAGCGACCCGGGCCACCGCAAGCTGGCGGACGCCTGGCTCGAGATCGAAACCCGCGCCGTGCAGCGTCCCGACAATGCGGTCTGGTTCCAGCTCGGCATGCTGCACGAGATCCAGCGCGGCACGGTCGATGCGGCCCTGTTTGCGACCCGCAGCTGGGAGCTGTCGCTCGAGCCGACCGTGTTTCGCGCGCTGATCCATCACTGGCTGGCGCTGCCGGCACTGGACAAGCAGCGCGAGCGCCTGGAAGAGATGCTGCTGCAATCCGAGGCGGCCGGCTTCGACCTGTGGTCGGCCCAGCTGGCCGGCGTGCTGGCCCAGATGGGCCAAGCCGGCTACCTGGTGCATGAAGCGCGCGCCAGCGCACTGCGGCGCCAGCACCGCCTGCCCGACATGGCCGGCTGGTTCACGCGCGAAGAGCCGTGGGAACGCCAGCTCAATGCGCTGATCAACCTGCAGCCGGCGCTGAGTGTGGAAAACGTGCGCGAGTCGCGGCTGGTCTGGCTGATCCGCTACGACCCGCACCTGGGCGTGCAGGAACTCGAGCCGCGCGAACAGAAGCGCGATACGCAGGGCGGCTGGAGCCGCGGCCGCGCCATGGGCCTGAAACGCCTGGCCGAAGAAGGCGCGCAACTGGACTTTCTCACTGCGCAGGACCTGCAGGCGGTGAACGCCATCGCCGGGCGCCGCTACTATGCCGGCAGCGGCATCCGCTTCGAACTCGAGGTGCACAAGGCACTGGCCGCCCTGGTGGGCCATCCGCTGCTGTTCTGGATGGCGTCGCCGGGCACGCGGGTCGAGCTGCTGCCGGGCGAGCCGGAACTGCTGGTCAGGAAGCTGGACGACAAGGTGGCGATCGAGATGCGTCCGCCGCTGAACGACACCGATGGCGACGTGGTGGTCACGCGCGAGACGCCGACCCGGCTGCGCCTGGTGCATATCAAGGAAGAACACCGCCGCATTGCCGCCATCGTCGGCGCCGGCCTCGAAGTGCCGATGGAGGCCGAACGCCGCGTGCTGCGCGCGATCGGGGCCGTGTCGTCGGTGGTGACGGTACAGTCGGACATCGGCGCCAGCAGCGCCGACATCGAGACCGTGGCGGCCGACCCGCGCCTGCACGTGCTGCTGCGGCCCTACCAGCAGGGTATGCGCATGCAGCTGCTGGTGCGCCCGCTGTCGGGTGGCGCTTATTACGGCCCCGGCGAAGGCGCGGCCAGCGTGATCGCCGACGTCGAGGGCATCCGCACCGAAGCCCAGCGCGACCTGAACGCCGAGCGCGAAGCCGAGCGCCTGCTGGTCGGCGCATGCCAGACACTGGAATACGCGGAGCCCGACCATGGCGAGTGGCTGCTGGGCCAGCCGCTGCTGGCGCTCGAACTGGTCGACCAGCTGCGCGCGCTCGATGCGAAGTCCATCGTGGTGGCCTGGCCCGAAGGCGAGAAATTCCGGGTCACCAAGAAGGCGACCTCGAAATCGGTGCGGGTGCAGATCCGGCGCGAGCGCGACTGGTTTGCGGCCAGCGGCGACGTCGTCATCGACGAAGGCCGCGTGATGGACTTGCGCACGCTGCTGGAGAAGCTGCGCGAAAGCGGCAGCCGCTTCGTGGCGCTGGGCGAGAACGAATACCTGGCCCTGTCCGACGAGCTGCACCGGCGCCTGACCGAACTGGGCGCGTATGGCGAACTACATGGCGACGGCATCCGCACCCATGCATTGGCGAGCTTCGCGCTCGACGAGCTGGCGCGTGAGGCTGGCGAGGTGGACGCCGACAAGGCCTGGCAGACGCACCTGAAACGCATGGCCGACAATGCCGCCTACACGCCGGCGCTGCCGTCGACATTGCAGGCCGAGCTGCGGGACTACCAGCTCGAAGGCTTCCAGTGGCTGTCGCGCCTGGCCCACTGGGGCGTCGGCGCCTGCCTGGCCGACGATATGGGGCTTGGCAAAACCTTGCAGGCGCTGGCGCTGCTGCTCCAGCGCGCGAAAGACGGCCCGGCGCTGGTGGTGGCGCCGACCACGGTGTGCCTGAACTGGATCGACGAAGCGGCGCGCTTCGCGCCGACCCTGAACCTGACATTGTTTGGTCCCGGCGACCGGGCCGCCACGATCGACGACGCCGGCCCGTTCGACGTGGTCGTGGTCAGCTACGGCCTGCTGCAGCTGGCCGCGCCGCAGTTCAAGGGCCGCCGCTGGCACAGCATCGTGCTGGACGAGGCGCAGGCGATCAAGAACATGCACACCAAGCGTTCGCAGGCGGTGATGGCGCTGCAGGGCGACTTCCGCATGGCGGCCACCGGCACCCCGCTGGAGAATCACCTGGGCGAGTTGTGGAACCTGTTCCGCTTCATCAACCCGGGCCTGCTGGGCAGCGCCGAGCAGTTCCAGCTGCGCTTTGCCGGCCCGATCGAAAAGGCGCAGGACAAGCGGGCCGAAGCCGGCGCGCGCACCCGCCTGCGGCGCCTGACCGCGCCCTTCATCCTGCGCCGCACCAAGGCGCAGGTGCTGTCCGAGCTGCCGCCGCGCACCGAGATCGTGGTCCCGGTGGAGCTCAGCGCAGAGGAAAGTGCGCTGTACGAGTCGCTGCGGCGCCAGGCCCTCGACAAGCTGGCCGCGTTGGAGGCGCCCGAAGGCCAGAAGGCGATCGAGATCCTGGCCGAGATGATGCGGCTGCGCCGCGCCTGCTGCAATCCCGAGCTGGTCGCCCCCGGCGCCGGGATTGCCAGCAGCAAGCTGGCGACCTTCGCCCGCCTGACCGGGGACCTGCTCGAGAACCGCCACAAGGTGCTGGTGTTCAGCCAGTTCGTTGATCACCTGACGCTGATCCGCCAGTACCTGGACGGGCAAGGCATCCATTACCAGTACCTCGATGGCTCGACGCCGATCCAGGAGCGCAAGAAGCGGGTCGACGCCTTCCAGGCCGGTGAAGGCGATGTCTTCCTCATCAGCCTCAAGGCCGGTGGGGTCGGCATCAACCTGACCGCGGCCGACTATGTGATCCACATGGACCCGTGGTGGAACCCGGCGGTCGAAGACCAGGCCTCGGACCGCGCGCACCGCATGGGCCAGCAGCGGCCGGTGACGATCTACCGCCTGGTCGCGCGCGGCACCATTGAGGAAGGCATCGTCGACCTGCACCGCCACAAGCGCGACCTGGCCGACAGTCTGCTGGAAGGGACCGAGGTGGCGGCGCGCATGTCGCCGGGCGATATGCTGGAGATGCTGCGCACGGGCCTGGGCCGCTGATTTGTCAGATAGTTAATGTTGACATTCCTGCGTGACGGAATGTTTCAACTGCCCGCAAATAATGCATTTAATGCTAATCTGCACGCCTTCGCGCACCCGCGAGTCCAAGACATCTCCTTAAGTGACAGGGCTGAATACGATGATGAAAACGAAGATTGCGCTGGCAGCCTTGCTGGCGTGTTTCGCACTGACGCCGGCCATCGCCGCCACTTCCAAACCAGCCAAGGGCAAGGCCAAGTCGTCGAAGGTCGTCAAGAAGACTTCGAGTAAAGGCAAGAAAGCCGTCGTCGCCGCTGCTGCAGTCGGCGCCACGGTCGCCGCCACGGGCACGGTCGGCGCCAACGCCGCCGAGATGCGCCTCGACCGCCGCATGTCGACCCTGAGCATGCAATACCTGACCGCCCTGTGGCGCGTCGATCCGGAAGGCGGCATCTACGTCGGCAAGTTCGACCATGCCGCCAACCTGACCATCCCGAACGCCGAGACCCGCGCGAAAAAACTCGCGTTCGCCAACGAGTGGCTGGAAAAATTCGGCAAGCTCGATCCCAAGCAGCTGTCGCCGCGCTACCGCACCGACCTGGCGCTGCTGGTCAACAAGCTGGAAAAAGACCGCTGGTCGCTCTCCACCTGGCGCGAATTCGAGTGGAACCCGTCGGTGTACAACGTCGCCGCGCCGCTCGACCTGATCATCAACACCGACTACGCGGCCAAGCCGCAGCGCCTGCGCACCATCCTCAAGCGCCTGGCCGACGTGCCGGCATACTATGAAGCGGCGCAAGCCTCGATCACCACCCCGACCCGCGAGCACACCCAGCTCGCGATCGGCCAGGCCCCGGGCACGATGGCGGTGCTGGCCGACCTGGGCAAGGCAGCCCAGGAGTCGACCTTGACCGCGCAGGAGAAAGCGATCTTCGCCCAGCGCATCGCCAATGCCGGCACGGCGGTGCTGGGCTATGTCGACTTCTTGAACGGCGTCGAGAAGCGCCAGGCCGCCAGTGGCCAGGCGCGCCCTTTCCGCGCCGGCAAGGCGCTGTACGAACAGAAGTTCGCGCTCGACATCCAGTCGTCGAGCAGCGCCGAACAGACCTTCCGCAAGGCCCTGGTCACGCGCGAAGAACTGCTGGCGCACATGGACAAGATCTCGGACGAGCTGTGGCCGCGCTACATGGCCGGCGTGAACAAGCCGAATGACCGCTTCCAGAAGATCGGCATGATGATCGACAAGCTCTCCGCACGCCACGTCGCGCGCGAGAACTTCTTCGCCGAGATCCGGCGCCAGATCCCGTTGCTGCAGGACTGGGTCATCAAACACGATCTGCTGACCCTGGACCCGAGCAAGCCGCTCGAAGTGCGCGAAACCCCGATGTACCAGCGCGGCGTGGCCGGCGCCAGCATCGACGCGCCAGGCCCGTACCGCGCCAAGGACAAGACTTATTACAACGTCACGCCGATGGACAGCCTGACGGCGGAACAGGCCGAAAGCAGCCTGCGCGAGTACAACGAGTGGATCCTGCAGATCCTGAACATCCACGAGGCGATTCCGGGCCATTATGCGCAGCTGGTGCATGCGAACCGTTCGCCTTCGCTGATCAAATCGTTGTTCGGCAACGGCGCGATGGTCGAGGGCTGGGCCGTGTATGGCGAGCGCATGATGCTCGAATCGGGCTATGGCGACAACGCGCCCGAGATGTGGCTGATGTACTCGAAATGGAACCTGCGCAGCGTCACCAATACGATCCTCGACTACAGTGTGCACGTGAACGGCATGGGCCAGGAAGCGGCGATCGACCTGCTGACTCGCCAGGCCTTCCAGACGCGCCAGGAAGCCGATGAAAAATGGCGCCGCGTGAGCCTGACCTCGGTGCAGCTGACCAGTTATTTCAGTGGCTACCACCAGATCATGGAACTGCGCGAGCGCCGCAAGCAGCAGCTGGGCGAGCGCTTCAACCTGAAGCAGTTCAACGACCAGTTCCTCAGCTATGGCAATGCGCCGGTGAAGATGATCTCGGAGTTGATGCAATAATGCTGCGATAAGGTGGGGTGGACGGCTCGCCGTCCACGCGTTCAACGGGTACGAGATAAGCCCTGAATGAGTCCTTGCAAACGCTGCCTGGACGCGTGGACGGCATAACCGCCCACCCTACGTAATATCCCGCCCGCATGGCCTATCCGGCTGTGCAAAACCGCACAAGCAGCGTGCTCGCACGCGCGCTTGTGCGTGCAATTTCCCCGACTATGATGAAAGTGGCAGGTCGCCCACACCGGCCCACGACAACCATACTCGGAGACACCGCAATGCACCCCTTCCCTCGACAGGCGGCGCAAGCCGCGCTTTGCCTGGCGCTATCCGCGCCGCTCGTCCACGCAGTCGCACAAACCCCGATCCAGGCCGGCCCCGGCACGTGGAGCGCCAACCAGGTCTGGGCCAGCGACACCACCTACGGCGGCGCGCTGAACGGCTACTACTACTGGCCGGCCAGCGCTCCCGTCCTCGACAACAAGCGCGCGCTGGTGCTGGTGCTGCACGGCTGCGGCCAGACTGCGGGCGGCGACGTGATCAACGGTAGCGGCGATGGCGGCTACAACTGGAAGGCGGTCGCCGACCAGTATGGCGCGGTGATCCTGGCGCCGAACGCCACCGGCAATGTCTACGGCACCCATTGCTGGGACTGGGCCGCCACCAACCGCAGCCGCAGCTACGGCCACAATGCGGTGCTGCTCGATCTGATCAACCGCTTCGTCAGCAATCCGCAGTATGCGATCGATCCAAAGCAGATCTATGTCGCCGGCCTGTCCTCGGGCGGCGCCAAGGCCATGGTGCTCGGCTGCACCGCGCCTGACATCTTCGCCGGCCTGGGCCTGTCCGCCGCCCCGCCACCGGGCGTGACCACCGGCCAGATCTCGCTGGTCCCTTCCGGCTACAGCTCGACCACCGCGGCCAATGCCTGCAGCGCCATGGCCGGCAGCGCGGCTGGCGATTTCGCGACCCAGGTGGCGGGCGTGGTCTGGGGCACGAGCGATTACACGGTGGCGCAGGCCTACGGCCCGCTGGACGCGGCCGCCATGCGCCAGGTCTATGGCGGCACCTACACGCAAGGCGCGGCCGTGACGGTGCCGGGCGGCGGCAGCAACGTCCAGTACACGGACGCAGGCGGCAAGGTGCGGACCTCGCAGATCACGGTGACGGGGCTTGGGCACGCCTGGCCGGCCGGCAGCGGCGGCCAGAACGCCAACTTCGTCAATGCGACCAAGGTCAACTACCCGGCCTTCATCATGGATTTCTGGTTCGATAACAATCTGCGGGTAGCGCAGCTGCCGGCACCAAGCATGACGGCGTGCAGCGCCAGCGTGTCGGGATCGACTGTCACCGTGAATGGCGCGGCCAGTTTTGCGCAAGGGGCGATCGCCAGCTATCGCGTGCTGTTGAACGGTCCGTCGCCAGTCGACGACAGCGCTGCCGGCAGCGGGGCCAGCTTCGGCAAGGCGTATGGAGGCCGCGCGGACGGCAGTTATGGCGGCAGCGTGACCGCGACCGGCAGCAATGGCCAGGTCTCCAGCGCCTGCAGCATTCCCGCCTTCCAGGTCGGCACCTTCACGCCGCCACCGGTCTTCACCTGCACGTCTTCCACCGCCAGCAACTACGCGCACGTGCAGGCCGGCCGCGCACACGTCGGCAACGGCTATGCGCTCGCCAATGGCTCGAACCAGAACATGGGCTTGTACAACATCTTCTTCACCAGCACGCTGGCGCAGACGGCGGAGGGGTATTACATCGTGGGAAGTTGTCCGTAACGCCGGGGCTGGGCCCGGCGCACGGTTTACTTACGCGGTTTCTTCCGGCGCGCGGGTGGCGCGCACGAACATCGGCGCCACCAGCAGGCCCAGCTCGTAGAGCAGGCACATCGGGATGGCCAGGGCCAGCTGGCTGACCACGTCGGGCGGGGTGACGATGGCGGCGACCACGAAGGCGCCAACGATCACGTAGGAACGGACCGAGCGCAGCTTCTCGATGCTGACGATGCCCATGCGCACCAGGATCACGACCACCACCGGCACCTCGAACGAGGCGCCGAAGGCCAGACACATCGACATCACAAAATCGAGGTAATTCTCGATATCGGGCATGACCGCGATCGAGGTCGGCGCGAACTCGCCGATGAAGTGGAATACGCGGCCGAACACGAAGAAGTAGCAGAACGCCACGCCGGCGATGAACAGCAGCGAGGACGAGACCACCAGCGGCAGCACCAGGCGTTTTTCGTGCGCATACAGGCCTGGCGCGATGAAGGCCCAGGCCTGGAAGAACACCCAGGGCAGCGCGATGATGAAGGACAGCAGCAGCGTGACCTTCATCGGCACCAGGAATGGCGAGATCACGCCGGTGGCGATCATCGTCGAGCCGGGCGGCATCGAGGCGATCATCGGCGCGGCGATCAGATCGTAGATATGCGAAGGGCCCGGCCACGCCATCAGCGCGGCGCAGACGATCGCGATCCCGATCGAGGCCTTGACCAGGCGGTCACGCAGCTCGACCAGGTGCGAAATGAAGGTGTCTTCGCCGGCGGCTTGCTCAGTCATTTAGAAGAAAGAAGAATTGGATTTGGACGCGGCGCCGGGACGGAACTTGCGTACGCGGGCGGCGCCCGACATCACATGGCGCTTGGTGCCATGGCGGTTCTTGTACCAGGCCGGCACGCTCGAGGTGCGCACCAGCTTCTTGCGGCGGAAATCCTTGGCCTTGCGGTCGATGTCGGCCACGGTCGGCGCAATCGTGTTGCCGCTGTCATGCGCGGCATGGCCGTCCCACATGGCTTCGACTTCATCCACATGGCTGGTAACCGACGATTCGAAATCGCTGGTGGCCGATTCGACATCGTTCTTGAACGATTGCGCGCGGTCCTGCACCTCTTTGTGCAGGTTGCGCAGCTCGTCGAGTTCGATCTCGCGGCTGACCTCGGACTTGACGTCGTGCAGGTAGCGCTGGGCGCGGCCATAGAGCGTGCCGGCCATGCGCGCCACCTTGGGCAGCTTTTCAGGGCCGATCACGATCAGGGCAACCACGCCGATGATCGCTATTTTCGACAGTCCGAGATCGATCATGGGGACTGGTCGTTACAGACGGGTCTTGTCGCGGGCTTCCACGTCGATGGTCGACTTGTCGGCCACCTGCTGCGTCGGCTGGACCGGGGTAGCAGCGTTGGCTTCGGCAGCCTTCTCTTCGTCACCCTTCACGCCATCCTTGAAGCCTTTGACGGCCTTGCCCAGGTCGGAACCCATATTGCTGATCTTCTTGGTGCCGAAGATCAGCATCACGACCACCAGCACGATGACCCAGTGCCAAATACTCAATCCACCCATTGTGTTCTCCTAGCAAGGCGATATCGCCTGAAAATTCGGGAATGCGTCTACCACAGTATACGCGATGCGAGGGCGACTTGCCGCCCTTGAAACTTATGCCGGGCTTATATGCCCAGGCCACGCCACGGGCGCGGCCCGCCGTACAGATGCAGATGGACGTGATATACCTCTTGCCCACCGTCCGGTCCGCTATTAATCAGGGTCTTGAAGCCGCCGCTGGCCTTGCCGTCGGCGCCCGTCCTGACCTCGATACCATTCTCTTTTGCCAATTTCGGCGCCAGTGCCAGCATCTTGCCCAGCACCGCGGTATGTTCCTCGGTGCAATCCGACAGCGTCGACACGTGCTGCTTCGGAATCACCAGCAGGTGCACCGGCGCGGCCGGGTTGATGTCCTTGAATGCCAGCACGTCCTCGTCTTCATAGACGATGGCGGCCGGGATCTGCTTGGCGACGATCTTGCAAAAAATGCAGTTATCCATCTTGTCTCCAGATTGATTACAACGCTCCGACCAGGCACGCGGCCTGTGAAACCGAGGCATCGTAACAGGGGGTCATGACATCGGTATGACGCGCAAGCACCGATTATGACACCGCTTAGAGCAGCACACACAGTGAGCAGGTGCTCACTTGCAACGCACGGGAAAGGTTTATTCCTTGCGTGCAGCTTTTTCGTCGACGCCGGACACGCCTTCACGGCGCGCCAGTTCGTCGAGCACCTGCTGCGGCGTCAGATCGAACTTGGCCAGCAGTACCATCGAATGGAACCACAGGTCGGCGCACTCGTACAGTACCTTCGATGGGTCGTTCGCGACGCGCGCGTCCTTGGCCGCCATCACCAGCTCGGTGGCTTCCTCGCCGATCTTTTTCAGGATCGCGTCATCGCCCTTGGAAAACAGCTTGGCGACATACGAGGTCGCAGGGTCGCCGCCGTGCTCGGGCTTGCGCGATTCGATCACGGCCGCGACGCGGGCCAGGGTAATACTCATGAGCTTGTCTTTTTATCGGAATAAATGGTGGCGGGGTCTTGCAGCACCGGCTCGACGCTGTGCCAGTCGCCATCGGCGTACTTCTGGAAGAAGCACGAATGGCGCCCGGTATGGCAGGCGATGCCGCCGACCTGCTCGATTTTGAGCAGCACGACGTCCTCGTCGCAGTCGAGACGGATCTCGCTCACCTTCTGGATGTGGCCGGACTCTTCGCCCTTGTGCCACAACTTCTTGCGCGACCGGCTCCAGTACACCGCTTCGCCCGTTTCGACGGTGCGGGTCAGGGCTTCGCGGTTCATCCAGGCGAACATCAGGATGTCGCCGCTCGCTGCTTCCTGGGCGATCACCGGCACCAGGCCGTGTTCGTCCCAGCGCACCTTGTTGAGCCACTTGGCATTGCTTGGCATGTGGCTTTCCTTACACGAGACGCATCGGGATGCCACGGTCAAGCATGAAGCGCTTGGCCTCGCCGACCGTGTGCTGCCCGTAGTGGAAGATGCTGGCCGCCAGCACCGCGTCGGCATGGCCTTCGAGCACGCCGTCGGCCAGATCCTGCAGGCCGCCCACGCCGCCCGAGGCGATCACGGGAATGCCGACCGCGTCCGAGACGGCGCGCGTCAGGCCCAGGTCGAAGCCGATCCTGGTGCCGTCGCGGTCCATCGAAGTGAGCAGCAACTCACCGGCGCCCAGGCTTTCCATCTTGCGCGCCCATTCGACGGCATCCAGGCCGGTGCGGTTGCGGCCACCGTGGGTGAAGACTTCCCAGCGGCCCGGTTCGACCTGCTTGGCGTCGATCGCGACCACGATGCACTGCGAGCCGTGCTTCTGCGAAGCGTCGAACACCAGTTGCGGATTGGTCACGGCCGAGGTGTTCATGCTGACCTTGTCGGCGCCGGCATTGAGCAGGCGCCGCACGTCCTCGACCTTGCGCACGCCGCCACCGACGGTGAGCGGGATGAACACGGTCGACGCCACCGCTTCGATGATCGGCAGGATCAGGTCGCGGTTGTCGCTCGATGCGGTGATGTCGAGGAAGGTGATCTCGTCGGCGCCCTGGCCGTCATAGCGGCGCGCGATCTCGACCGGGTCGCCGGCGTCGCGCAGCTCAGTGAAGTTGACGCCCTTGACCACGCGGCCACCGGTCACGTCCAGGCAGGGGATGATGCGTTTTGCAAGCATGGAGTTAAGCGCCGGAGCCTTCGGTCAATTCGTCGGCGCGCTCCTGGGCCGATGCCAGGTCGAGCGTGCCTTCGTAGATCGAGCGGCCACAGATCACGCCCTCGATGCCTTCGTCCTGCACCGCGCACAGTGCTTCGACGTCGGCCAGCACGTGCACGCCGCCCGAGGCGATCACCGGGATCCTGACGGCGCGCGCCAGCTTGACGGTCGCCTCGATGTTCACGCCGCCCATCATGCCGTCGCGGCCGATGTCGGTGTAGACGATCGATTCGACGCCGTAGCCTTCGAA
>Ga0265780_10002101_pt1 | contig 27531 bp, 18 predicted proteins | sample P1T30metagenome_FD_192432 | JGI IMG/M metagenome (GOLD analysis project Ga0265780, IMG submission 192432) | Plant litter microbial communities from East Loma Ridge, Irvine, California - P1 T30 | ecosystem: Environmental > Terrestrial > Plant litter > Unclassified | place: USA: California...
GGTGTCGATGAACCGTACCAGCAAAATTGCCCTGATGGTCGTGGCGGACCTGCTGGCCCTGCCGGTCTGTTTTTTAATCGCCATGATATTGCGCGGGGGCGATTTACAACTCGCAATGAATTATGGGCCGGCATCCTATGTATTGGTGGCCGTGGTCACCATCGCCGCTTTTTCGGTGTCCGACCTGTACCGCGCCGTGATCCGCTTTATCGACCAGAAATTATTGAGTTTTACCGGCGCCGCATTGGCATTCGCCATATTGTGCGTGTACGTCGTGTTAATCATCATGAATGAACCGCGCTTTCCGCGCAGCGCGCTGGCGATTTACTGGTTCGTCGTGTTTTCCTACGTCGTAATTTCCCGAATCGGCCTGCGCAACCTGCTGCGCGGCCACGCCGGCCAGCGCACGGGCAGTTCCGACGCGGTCGCGGTCTACGGCGCCGGCGAGGCCGGGGCGCGCCTGGTGCAGGCGATGCGCCACAGCGACGAGTACCGTCCGGTCTGCATCTTCGACGACAAGCGCGCCCTGAACGACCGCACCATCGCCGGCCTGCGCGTGTTCAACACCGCGCGCCTGGCCGAGCTGGTGGCCGGCCAGGGGATCCGCACGATCGTGATCGCCCTGCCCTCGGCGCCGCCGGAACGCCTGCGCGACATCATGCAGCGCCTCGGCCAGGCCGGCGTCCCGGTCAAGATCCTGAGCCGCCTGGTCGACCTGGCCGATGACCGTCCGCCGGCGCGCGGCTCGATACGCGAACTGAAGTTCGAAGACCTGCTGGGGCGAGCGCCGGTGCCGCCGCGCCTCGACCTGTTCGCCCGCTGCGTGCGCGGAAAAAGCGTGCTGGTGACCGGCGCCGGCGGCTCCATCGGCGGCGAATTGTGTCGCCAGATCGTCACCCTCACCCCGCGCGAGCTGCACCTGCTCGACCACTCCGAGTATGCGCTGTACACGGTGCGGCAGGAACTGAGCGTGCGCTTCCCGTCGTTATCCATCCATGCCCACCTGGGCTCGGTGTGCAACAACGACCTGGTCGAGCGCATCCTGCGCGAAGGCAAGATCGACACCATCTACCACGCGGCCGCCTACAAGCACGTGCCGCTGGTCGAATCCAACATCGTCGAAGGCCTGCGCAATAACGTGGTCGGGGCCCAGGTGGTGGCCAGCGCCGCCGCCCGCCACAAGGTCGCGACCTGCGTGCTGATCTCCAGCGACAAGGCGGTGCGCCCCACCAACATCATGGGCGCCAGCAAACGCATCGCGGAGCTGATCTTCCAGGCGGCGGCGGTGCGCCACGGCGCCCACACCACCTTCTGCATGGTCCGCTTCGGCAACGTGCTGGGCTCCTCGGGCTCGGTGATCCCGCTGTTCCAGCGCCAGATCGCGCGCGGCGGCCCGCTCACCATCACTCACCCGGACGTGTCGCGCTACTTCATGCTGATCCCCGAGGCGGCGCAGCTGGTGATCCAGGCCGGCGCCATGGCCAAGGGTGGCGACGTGTTCGTGCTCGACATGGGCGAGCCGGTCAAGATCGTCGAACTGGCGCGCACCATGATCGCGATGTCCGGCCTCACCGAACGCAGCCCGCAGAACCCGCGCGGCGACATCGAGATCCAGTTCGTCGGCCTGTTCCCGGGCGAGAAGCTGCACGAGGAGCTGCTCACCGACGGCACCGTTTTCCCCAGCGAGCACCCGCGCATCATGCGCATGAAGGAAAGCGCGCTACGCCCGAGCGTGCTGGAAACCTGCATCACCTGCCTGATGATGGCCTGCGAAACCCACGAGCGCGGCACGATCGAATCGATGGTCAAGGCCATCGTCGCCGAATACGTGCCGACCGCGCCGGCAAGCGCGCCGCCACTGGTGGCCGACGCCCCGCGCCCGAGCCTGATCAAGCGCTTCGCACCGTTCCGTATCTAGCCCTGCCCGGGTCAACCGTATTACAGCACACCACCGACGAGGAAACACATGCGCGACGAGAACACTTCCCCTCACCTGGAGCAGCTGCTCGACAAGCTACAGGACCGCAGCGCCGTCATCGGCATTGTCGGCCTAGGCTACGTCGGGCTGCCGCTGACGCTCTGCTACGCGGCCCAAGGCTACAAGGTGCTCGGCATCGACATCGACCTGGACAAGGTCGAGCGCCTGAACCGCGGGGAAAGCTATATCCGCCACATCGACGCCGACGCGGTCGGACAGGCGCGCGAGCGCGGCTTCGAGGCCACCGCCGATTTCACCCGCGCCGGCGAGGCCGACGCCCTGGTGATCTGCGTGCCGACGCCACTGAACGCCTACCGCGAACCGGATCTCTCGTATGTGCTCGGCACCGTCGGCGCCCTGCTGCCCTATGTGCGCGAAGGCCAGGTGGTCTCGCTGGAGAGCACGACCTATCCCGGCACCACCGAGGAAGAACTGCGTCCGCGTCTCGAGTCACGCGGCTTCACGGTCGGGCGCGACCTGTTCCTGGTGTTCTCCCCGGAACGCGAAGACCCGGGCAACCCGCACTTCCAGACCCGCACCATCCCGAAAGTCGTGGGCGGCTCGACCCCGGCCTGCCTCGAAGCCGGCCTGGCCCTCTACCGCGCCGGCGTCGAGCGCGTGGTGCCGGTCAGTTCGACCCGCGCCGCAGAACTCACCAAGCTGCTGGAAAACATCCACCGCGCCGTCAACATCGGCCTGGTCAACGAGATGAAGATCATCGCCGACCGCATGGACATCGACATCCACGAAGTCATCCGGGCGGCCGCCACCAAACCCTTCGGCTTCACGCCCTACTACCCCGGCCCCGGCCTGGGCGGCCACTGCATCCCGATCGACCCCTTCTACCTCACCTGGAAGGCGCGCGAATACGGCCTGCATACCCGCTTCATCGAACTGGCCGGCGAGATCAACAGCGACATGCCGCACTGGGTGATCGGCAAGGTGGCCGACGCCCTCAACGAGCGCGGCCGCTCGATCATGGGCAGCCGGGTGCTGGTGCTGGGCATCGCCTACAAGAAGGACGTCGAGGACATGCGCGAGTCGCCCTCGGTGGCGCTGATGGAGATCCTGCGCCGCAAGGGCGCCACGGTCGACTATTCCGACCCGCACGTGCCGACCTTCCCGCGCATGCGCGAGCACCGCTTCGAGCTGGCCAGCGTGGCGCTCACGCCGAACGCGATCGCCTCCTACGACGTGGTGCTGGTGGCCACCGCCCACAGCGCCTTCGACTACGAGCTGGTGCGCCAGTACGCCAACCTGATCGTCGACACCCGCGGCGTGTATGCGGAGCGCCTGCCGAACGTCGTCAAAGCCTGAACCACCGAAAACAATTTTAGCGAACCGCCTGCCCGGAGAACACGATGCGTTCCTACCCCCCTGCCATCCTCGACCGCAAGATCCGCTTCGCCCTGGTCGGCTGCGGCCGCATAGCGAAGAACCACATGAATGCCATCCGCGAACACCATGAGCGCTGCGAACTGGTCGGCGTGTGCGACATCAACCCGCGCGCCCTCGACGAAGCGGCCGGCAGCACCGGCGCCCAGGCCTGGCGCAGCCTGGACCGCATGCTGCAGGAGTGCGATGCCGACGCTTTTGTCCTCGCCACGCCCTCGGGCCTGCATCCGCAGCAGGCGGTGCAGGTGGCGCGCGCCGGGCGCCATGTGATCACCGAGAAGCCGATGGCGACGCGCTGGGAAGACGGCAAGGCGATGGTGACGGCGGCCGACGAGGCCGGGGTGCGCCTGTTCGTGGTCAAGCAGAACCGCCGCAACGCGACCCTGCAACTGCTCAAGAGCGCGGTCGAGAAAAAGCGCTTCGGCCGCATCTACATGGTCAACCTGAACGTGTTCTGGACCCGCCCGGACGAGTACTACAACAGCGCCAAATGGCGCGGCACCTGGGAATTCGACGGCGGCGCCTTCATGAACCAGGCCAGCCACTACGTCGACCTGATCGACTGGATCGTCGGCCCGGTGGAAAGCCTGCAAGCCTACACGGCCACGCTGGCGCGCGACATCGAGGTCGAGGACACCGGCGTGATCAGCCTGCGCTGGCGCAACGGCGCGCTCGGCTCGATGAACGTCACCATGCTGACCTACCCGCGCAACCTGGAAGGCTCGATCACCATCCTGGGTGAGCACGGAACGGTGCGCATCGGTGGCGTCGCCGTCAACGAAGTCCAGCAATGGGAATTCGCCACCCCTGACCCGGACGACGAACGGGTGAAGGAAGCCAGCTACCAGACGACATCCGTCTACGGCTTCGGCCATCCGCTCTACTACGACAATGTGATCAAGACGCTGCGCGGCGAAGCCGAACCCGAGACCGACGGGCGCGAAGGCCTGAAGTCGCTGGAAGTGCTGGTGGCGGCCTACCGCTCCGCGCGCGACGGCAAGCGCGTCGCCCTGCCGCTGGAGTACTGATCCATGAATGACAACATTCACCCCAGCGCCATCGTCGACGCCGGCGCCGTCCTCGGCGAGGGCACCCGGGTCTGGCACTTTGCCCATGTCTGCGCCGGCGCCCGCATCGGCAAGGGTTGTTCGCTCGGCCAGAACGTGTTCGTGGCCAACGACGTGCACATCGGCGACGGGGTCAAGGTCCAGAACAATGTGTCGATCTACGACGCCGTGACGCTGGAAGACGAGGTCTTCTGCGGCCCCAGCATGGTATTCACGAATGTCTACAACCCGCGCGCGGCGGTGGTCAGGAAGCACGAATACCGGCGCACCCTGGTGCGGTGCGGCGCCAGCATCGGCGCCAACGCCACCATCGTCTGCGGCGTGACTGTCGGCGAATACGCCTTCGTGGCCGCGGGCGCGGTGGTCAACCGCGACGTCCCGGCCTTCGCCCTGGTGGCCGGGGTGCCGGCGCGCCACATCGGCTGGGTCAGCCGCCACGGCGAGCGCCTCGACCTGCCGCTGGCAGGCCACGGCGCGGCGCCCTGCCCGCAAACCGGCGAACGCTACGTCCTGCGCGACGGCGCCTGCACGCCGCTCGCGCCACACAATCACCAGCATAACGACGGCACGTCCGCCCGCGACGACGCGCACGCGCATGCCGCTTACCCCGCACAAGGATAATCCATGCAATTCATCGACCTGAAATCCCAGTACCACGCGTCGCGCGAACTGATCAACAGCCGCATCCAGGCCGTACTCGACCACGGCCAGTACATCATGGGGCCCGAAGTGGCCGAACTCGAGGAGCGCCTGGCCGACTACACCGGCGCACGCCACTGCATCACGGTGTCGTCCGGCACCGAGGCGCTGGTGATCGCCCTGATGGCGCTCGGCGTCGGGCCGGGCCACGAAGTCATCACCACGCCCTTCTCCTTCATCGCCACCGCCGAAGCAGTGGCGCTGGTCGGCGCGCGGCCGGTCTTCGTCGACGTCGAACCCGGCACCGGCAACATCGATGCGCGCCTGATCGAGGCGCGCGTCACCCGTGCGACCCGGGCCATCATCCCGGTCTCGCTGTACGGCCAGCCGGCCGACATGCAGGCCATCAACCGCGTCGCCGCACGCCATGGCCTGGCCGTCATCGAGGACGGCGCCCAGAGCTTCGGCGCCACCTACCGCGGCCTGCAGAGCGGGAACCTGTCGACCATCGGCTGCACCAGCTTCTTCCCCAGCAAGCCGCTCGGCTGCTACGGCGACGGCGGCGCCCTGTTCACGGGCGATGATGCCCTCGCCACCGCGATGCGCGAGATCCGCGTCCACGGCCAGTCGCGCCGCTACGTGCACACCCGCCTGGGCGTCGGCGGACGCATGGATACCCTGCAATGCGCGATCGTGCTGGCCAAGCTGGAACGCTTCGCCTGGGAAATCGAGCAGCGCCGCCGCGTGGCTGCCGCCTACGATGTGATGCTGCAGCCGCACATGCCGGTCCTTGCCTGCCAGCCCGACCGCACCAGCGTCTACGCCCAGTACACCGTGCTGGTGGACGAGCGCGAACGCGTACGCGACGCCCTCGAACGCGCCGGCATCCCGACCGCCGTCCATTATCCGGTGCCGATCCACCAGCAGCCGGCCTACCGGCAGCTGGCCGACGGCGAGCGCTATCCGGTGTCCGAAGACTTGTCCGCGCGCGTGCTGAGCCTGCCTCTGAGTCCCTACCTGCCGGCCGCCGACGTGCACCGCGTCGCCAACGCCGTGCTGCGCGCGGCCGGGGTAGCCCAGTCCGGCAGCGTGGAGACCGCGGAACTGCTGGACTGAGGGCGCACGGGCCGTGCCTGGCTGGCGGCCGGCTCCCCTGCCGCCGACGGAGCGCGGCGCAGCCCGGCGCGGGTTCATTCGAACAGCTGCCATGTCGCACAAACTGGAGACCGCTTCCAACACGGGCGGCCGCGGCATCATTCAAGGGTTATTCATGCACAAGATCGTTCATCTCACCTCGGCCCATCCGCGCAACGACACCCGCATCTTCATCAAGCAGTGCCGGACCCTCGCCGCGCACGGCTATGATGTCACGCTGGTGGTTGCCGACGACAAGGGCGAGGAGTGCCGCGACGGCGTGACCATCACCGACGTGGGGCGCCTGCCGGGACGCCTGCGGCGCATCTTCACGACCACGCGCCGCGTGCGCGACCGCGCGCTCAGCCTGGACGCCGACCTCTACCAGCTGCACGACCCCGAACTGCTGCCGGTCGGCCTGGCCCTCAAGCGCCGCGGCAAGACCGTGATCTTCGATTCCCACGAGGATGTGCCGCGCCAGCTGCTGAACAAACCCTACCTCGGCCGCCTGTCCGGCAGGGCGCTCTCGCTCGCCGTCGCGCTGATGGAGCGCTATGCCTGTTCGCGCTTCGACGGCGTCATTGCCGCCACACCGTTCATACGGGATAAATTCCTGAAGTTCAAGCCGGACACCGTGGACGTGAACAACTTCCCCCTGGTCGGCGAACTCGAAAGCGCCACGCCCTGGGCGAACAAGCGCCAGGAAGTGTGCTACGTCGGTGGTATCGGTGAGATCCGCGGCATCCGCGAACTGGTCTCGGCCGCGCGCCACGTGCAATCGGCGGCGCGCATCAACCTGGTCGGGGCATTCTCCGAGCCGGCACTCGAAGCGCAGGTCAGGGCCGACCCCGGCTGGGAGCGCGTGAACGAGCTCGGTTTCCTCGACCGCAAGGGCGTGCGCGAGGTGATGGAGCGCTCGCTGGCCGGCATCGTGACCTTCCACCGCCTGCCCAACCACGTGGATTCGCACCCCACCAAGATGTTCGAATATATGTCCGCGGGGATTCCCGTGATCGGTTCCGACTTCCCGCTGTGGCGCGACATCATCGAAGGCAATGGCTGCGGCCTGTGCGTGAATCCGGCCGACCCCAGGGCCATCGCCAGGGCCATCGATCACCTGCTGGCCCATCCGCAGCTGGCCCGGTCGATGGGGGAAAACGGCCGTCGCGCGGTGCTGAACAAGTACAACTGGGCCGTCCAGGCACGCAAGTTAACCGATTTCTACGGAGCGATAACCCATGTCAGGCACTCTGTCGCACATGTTTGATCTCGCGGTCGATATCGCGAAGCTCCCGGTTGCCAGCCTCGAATTTCGCCTGGCCCTGAATCCCGACGATGTGCGCCGCATGCACGGCCATTACACCAAGCCGCACCCCAAGTACCGGATCTTCCAGAACAAATCGCTGGGCGCCGCGCTCGTCGACTTGCGGCGCTACGCGAGCCCCGACGAGTATGTGCGCAGCATCAAGGGGCGCAACTCGGCCGAACATCATGCTAGGAAGGCCCGCTCGCGCGGCTACGTCGTGACCGAAATCGACCGCAACGACTACATCGACGCGCTGCACGAAATCAACACCTCGCTCGAATCCCGCCAGGGCCGGCCGATGGACGAACTCTACCAGCAGAAGGAGACACGCTATGTGCAGGAAAAAAACTACAAGTACTTCGGCGTGCTGAACGCCGCCGGAAAACTCACGGCCTACAGCAACCTGGGCTTCTACGGCAATTTTGCATCATTCGAGCGCCTGCTCGGCCTGCGCAACAACGACGGCGCCATGCACCTGATGCTGACCGAGATCGTTTGCCGATTTGTCCAGGCACGCCAGCATGACTACCTGATGTACGACACCTGTTTCGGCGCCAGCCCCGGGCTGCGGTCTTTCAAGAAAATGCACGGTTTCGAACCTTATCGCGTGAAGTACTCACTCCAATGAAAGCCTTGCTCAGGCGACTCTACAGCGACTACGGCATGCCCTCGCGGCTGGCGATGCACGAACAATTGATTCGTGCAGCGCACGGCGCCGGTTTCGTCCAGACCTCGGTACGCGACTTCTTCGACATGGCGCGCGACCAGCAGCTGGCCGGGCGCAAGTTCATCGTCCACCGTCACGACATCGATACCGACCTGCGCACCACGCGCAAGATGTTCGAGGTCGAAAAGAAGCATGGCATCCGGTCCAGCTACTATTTCCGCATGTCGACGCTCGACTTCGACCTGATGCGCGAGATCGAAGCCTATGGCAGCGAAGCCAGCTATCACTACGAAGAACTGGCCGCCTTCGCCAAGAAGCACAAGCTCAAGGACCCGGCCCTGGTCCGGCGCCGCCTGCCCGAGATCCGCGAGCAGTTCCGCCACAATTTCCGGTGGCTCGAAGGCCAGCTCGGCAGGAAGATCCGGACCGTTGCCAGCCATGGCGACTTCGCCAACCGGCGCCTGAAACTGAACAATGCGGAAATCCTCGCCGACCAGGCGCTCCGTCGTGAATGCGGCATCGAATGCGAAGCCTACGACGCCGCCCTGCTCGACCATATCGACCTGTACATCGCCGATCGCCCGCCGCCCCAATACTACTGTCCCGCCTCGCCGCTCGACATGATCGACAAGAACAACCGCATCTGCCTGGTGACCCACCCGCGCCAGGTCGAGACCAACTGGGCGGAAAACACCAAGGCCAACCTGTTCCGCTTCTACGAAGCCGTGACCTGGTGAGGCGCGGCCAGCCTTTCCGCCCACGGCAACCGGAGCCCTCCATGCATCAGAAAAAGATCGTGACCGTCATCGGCGCCCGTCCCCAGTTCATCAAGGCCAGCGCGGTATCGGCACGCCTGCGCGGCGCACGCCGGCTGCACGAAATCGTCGTGCACACCGGCCAGCACTTCGACGGCAATATGTCGGATGTGTTTTTCTCCGAGCTCGGCATGGATCCGCCGGCCTACCATTGCCACATTCATGGAGGACACCACGGCGACATGACCGGGCGCATGCTGGCCGGGGTCGAGAAGATCCTGCTCGAAGAAAAACCGGACGCCGTCCTGGTCTACGGCGACACCAACTCCACGCTGGCCGGCGCCCTGGCCGCGGTCAAGCTGCACATTCCGGTCGCGCACGTGGAAGCCGGCCTGCGCTCCTTCAATTCGCGCATGCCCGAGGAAATCAACCGGACCCTGACCGACCGGATCGCCCGCTGGCTGTTCACGCCCAATGCCGGCGCCGGCGCGCACTTGCTGCGCGAGGGCGCCGCGCCCGGGCAGATCGACCAGGTCGGGGACGTCATGTACGACGTCGCCTTGCACCACGGCGCCCGCGCTACTCCGGACGACGGCCTGCTCGGCGCATTACGCCGGGACCACGGCGTGCGCCCCGGCGCCTACTGCCTGGCGACGATCCATCGCGCCGAAAACACCGACGACCCGGCCAGGCTTGCCGTCCTCGTCGAGGCGCTCAAGCACCTGTCGCGTGACCTGCCGGTCGTGCTGCCCCTGCACCCGCGCACACGCCAGATCCTGGCACGCACGGGCCGGCTGGACGACTGCTCGCGCGCCCTCGTGCTGGTCGAGCCGCAAGCCTACCTGGCCATGGTGCAACTGGAGAAGTACGCGGCGCTCATCGCAACCGATTCGGGTGGCGTCCAGAAAGAAGCCTTTTTCCATCGCGTGCCATGCGTAACGTTCCGCGACGAAACGGAGTGGGTCGAACTGCTGGACGCAGGCTGGAACCGCCTGTCCCCTCCGGTGTCCGTGGACGCCGTGCACGCTGGCTTGCGCGCCGCGCTCGGCAGCATCGGGCAGGACGTCGCGCCCTACGGCGATGGCCATGCCGCGCGCCGGATCGTTGACCGGCTGACCCAGGACCTCGATTGAGCCGCGCGACCCGGCATCGAAGGGTGTGTCGCAAACCAGCGCCATCGCGGTCGGCCCTGACGGGGTCGTCGCGCCTCAGCTGGCCACGTTGCCACACAGGCGTTGCCAGCCGACGGAGCCGAGGCGCTGCCTCTTGCTTTGCCCTGTGCTTTCGACAAATTGAAAACAGCCTTGCGCGAGCGCGCTCTTCACCTGTCCCTTGGCCAGGCAATGCGTGCGCGCAAACGAAGCGTTGCCAATACGAGGCAAAGTTTTGCTGGCTACGCCCTTCGGCCCGCGTGTTCGAATGCAGCCGCTGGGCAATACCGCTCCGATCCTGCGCTGTCCTTGCGCTTGCCGGCATCTCATGAAAAGGTAAAAGTACTGATGAGCAAAACGATCGACCTGATGCTGGACGCTACCGCGCTGACCCGGCGCGCCCTCCGTTCAGCTTTCATGCGCACGACACGCGCGCTGCTTCGCGGCGGGCATCGCAGCACTTGCGCACACGGGTTCCCGAACGCGCGCGGCGGCCGCCATGGGCCGGGCGCGGGCGCACATCCGTGCCTGGCGCTGGCCTGCGCCATCGGCCTCGCCGCCATCCTCAGCGCCTGCGCTCCCGGCAAACGCCTGTATGTCGCACCGGACGGCAATGACGCCAACGACGGCAGCAAGTCGGCGCCCTTCTCGACGATCACCCGCGCCGACGCGGCCGCCGCCCCGGGCTTCACCATCCACGTCGCGCCCGGCACCTATGCGGTATCGGCCCCCGGCGCGCACGACGCCGGCATCGCGACCCGGCGCAGCGGCACTGACCGGGAACGTGTGCGTTTCGTCTCCGACGTGAAATGGGGCGCCAAAATCATCGTGTCCGGCACCGGCATTGCCTGGCATTCGAAAGGTGACCATGTCGACATCGAAGGCTTCGACATCAGCGGCAGCGGTCGCCACGGCATCGTGGCCGACGGTGCGCACCTGACGATCACCAACAATTTCGTGCACGACCTGACGATCAGCGGCGGCTGCACCGGCGCCGGCGGCGCCGCAATCGATACGAACGGCGGACCGGGCCATGTACTCATCAAGGGCAATATCGTTCGCAACATCGGGGTCGCCATGCGCGGCGCCTGCCGCACCGTGCAGGGAATCTATATCGCCAACCCGCACAATGTCGTCGTCAACAATATCGTGTCAGGTGTCGCGGCGGCCGGCATCCAGCAGTGGCATGGGGCCACGGAATCGACGATCGTCAACAATACCGTTTTCGGCTGCAAGATCGGCATCCTGATCGGAGGCGGCGACGCGGGAACGCTCCCGAATGGGTCGGAAAACAACTATGTTGCGAACAATATTGTCTACGACAACCTCACCTTCGGCATCGTCGAGGGCGGCAAGGTGGGCGCCAACAACCGTTATGTCGACAACCTGGTCCACGCGAGCGGCACCCCGATCCGCGCACGGGGACACATCGATGGCACCGTCGAGGCCGATCCCGAGTTCGTGCTCTACCGCGCCGATGGCAGCGGCGACTATCGCCTGAAACGCAGCTCCCCTGCCCTGCGCGTCCGTACCGCAGCGGCAGTGGCCACGGCGGCCCCGGCACTGGTTTCGCAGGCGCTCGAAGAAGCCCCGCCCCAGCTCGGCGCTTGGCAGGCCGCCCCTGGTGCGGATTGATGCGCGGCGTAGACCAGGGAGTTGCCCGCCGGCCCGCGCCGGACGTGTGGCCGCATCGCGCGGTACCGGCCGCTCTGCGGAGCGCGCCGCTCGTGACGACGCCGGCTGGCAGCCGATTCCAACGGCTGTGTTCGTGATGCTCAGGTGAGCCGCATCGTGGTATCGAGGTCTCACGCTTCGCCGAGTTGCCCCATCCAGGGTGACGATGCAAGCCCGGGCTTCGGCGAGCCGTTCGCCTGCTTGTCCGCCGCGCCGTTGTCCAGCGCCGATCCGGGGCGACTGATCGACAGCATCCGCGACGCGGTCGAGTTCCCGGCACTCATCGAAGCGGCAGCGGCACACCGCCATGCCTATATTGTGAATGTGCGCGCTTGCACCGGTCCGGCTTCGCCAGCGGTCTGCAGCGGTTCTGCTCCCCGAACCGCCGCCGGTCTCAGGCCGGTTGCGTGACTGGATCGACAGCATCTCATGCCGGTCAGGATGCGGTTCAAGCGGCGAGTGCGCTGCGGTGTGAGCACTGCGAACAGGAGCCAGCTCATCGACGCCGGTCATGGCAGCCAGAACACATCTATTTCAGGGCGGGGACTTGGATCTGCCCTCTACAAGAAGAAGAAAGTTGATGGCGACATGCGCGTCTGCGATGCCTGGCAAGCAGGGGCCAGCCGCCACGAGGCCGCATAGCGGACCATGCAGCGACGAACAACGCAGCATCCGTTTGTCAGGCGCGCCGGCAACGATTCATTTCCGACTGGGATAGGCTCTCAGCACTCCTTGCGCTGCTTGCGGGGCAATGGCAGTTCGCTACCGTGCGCCCAGCTATAAGGCTCCTCGCGGCCGGAGAAATACAGCGCGACGTCGACCAGCCGGTGGTTGATCGAAGATGGCTTCAGGCCGCAGATCAGGATGAAACTTGCCAGGCTGAGCGGCGCCACCCATGGACCGGCGGCCGGCGGCGGTGCACGGTCGGCCGCACGCAGGAATGCCAGGGCCGCAGCAAGACCCAGGATGAAGCTGCCGATGACCTCGGACGCGGTATGGAAGCCGAAGATCACCAGTAGCCAGGCCAGCGCGGCGCCGAGCAACACCCCGAGTCGTACGCCGCCCATGCGCCAGCGCGGCGGGGCGCCCTGCAGGACGACGTGGAACAGGACCGGCAGGACGGCCGTGGCGCGCCAGGCGTGGCCGCTGAGGGCCTGGAAGCCGAGCCCGGGTATCTCGAATCCCCAGCCGAGATAGGCGATCTTCGACGATGCGACGATGCCGAGGCCGGTCCCGAAAATCAGGCACCACCAGGCGGCCAGCTTCCAGGCCCGGCCCAGCACGAGCCAGGCGGCGATCGCACCGGCCACCGGCACCATGACGGCCGTATGGCCGATGTCGATGATCTGCATCCACGAGAGCATGGCGCCGCTGTCCCGTCGGGTCCGGACACGCCGGCTCAGCCGGGACAGGTCGACGTCGCCTCGATGCGCCGCTGCGCGCGGGCGAAGACTTCGCCGATGACGCGGCCGGCCAGCGCGAGCTCGGCCTCGCCCAGGGTCGGATGCACGAGGAACATGAGGCTGGTTTCACCCAGTTCCCTGGCGACCGGCAGGCGCTGCCCTGGACGGTACCCCGTCCCGTCGAAGGCCTTTTCGAGGTAGATTTCCGGGCATGTACCCTGAGTGCAGACGACCCCGCCCGCCGATATCTCTTCCATGATGCGGTCGCGGCTCCAGCCCGGCGCCAGCAGGGCTGGATCGACGAAGGCATAGAACCTGTAGTACGCATGCTCGATCTGACTGGGCACGACGGGGACGCGCAGCGCCTCGATGCTGCTGCAGGCGGCGGCGAGCCGCGCCGCGTTGGCCCTGCGCTGCGCGCTCCAGCCAGGCATGCGCCGCAGCTGGATGCGTCCGATGGCCGCCTGGACCTCGAGCATGCGCCAGTTCGTGCCAAGCGATTCGTGCACCCAGCGATAGCCGGGCGGATGCTGGCGCTCGTACACCGCTTCCCAGGATTTTCCATGGTCCTTGTAGGACCACATGGCCTGCCACCATTCGCGCCGGTTGGTGGTCACCATGCCCCCTTCCCCGCCCGTGGTCATGATCTTGTCCTGGCAGAAGGACCAGGCACCGATGTGCCCGATGCTCCCGACCGCGCGTCCTTTGTAGCGCGCTCCATGGGCCTGAGCACAGTCTTCGATGACGTAGAACCCGTGTGCCTGCGCCAGTTCCATGATCGGGTCCATGTCGCAAGGCCAGCCGGCAAGGTGTACGCAGATCACGGCCCTGGTGCGCGGCGTCAGCACGGCGGCGATGCCAGCGGCCGTGATGTTCTGGCTGTCGCGGTCGACGTCGGCGAAGACGGGTACGGCGCCGGCGTTGACGATGCAGCTGGCCGAGGCCAGGAAGGTGCGCGGCGCGACGATGACTTCGTCCCCCGCCCCGATGCCGAGCGCCCGCAGCGCGCTATCGAGCGCCAGTGTACCGTTCGATAGCGAGACGGCGTAGCGCGTGCCGACCCAGGCCGCGAATTCCTTTTCGAATTCGCGGCATTCGCTGCCGGTCCAATAATTCACCTTGTTGGACAGAATCACATCTTTGACCGCGCTTGCTTCCTCGTCCGAAAAATGCGGCCAGCCGGCGCCAGGGGTGCTCATGTGGACCTCGCTAAAAAGAGTTTGCAAGATGTAGTGCATGTCGCGCATCAGGGAATAGTTCCTGATGTAATCCTTGTTCAGCCTCACCTTGTCGGGCCAGATGACCTGGTCGTTGTAGGCAACCGGGTCCTCGACCGCCGCCAAAATGTCTTCCTCGTCCTTGTACTTGATGGACGCCGGGCCGGTGATCCCCGGCCGCAGCTGCAGGATGACGCGGTCGCTGCCCTGGAGCTGGTCCGCATAGCCGGGCACGTCGGGCCGCGGACCGACGAAGCTCATGCTGCCTGCGAGTACGTTGAACAACTGCGGCAGTTCATCCAGTTTGTATTTCCGGAAGAACTTTCCGGACCCCGTGATACAGGCGGCATTGCGCGACGCGATCGGGCTCCTCCCGGCGTCGCCGGGGTACATGGTCTTGATCTTGCAGACGTGGATCACGCGGCCATGGCGCCCGATGCGTTTCTGGATGAAGAAGCCGTTGCTGCGGGTCTCGATCGCCGCGACCACCCAGCACAGGCCGATCAGCGGCAGCGCGGGAAGCAGGCCGATGGCCGCCATGACGATGTCGAACATCCGTTTCAGGATCTGGTCCGAGGTCGACATGGGGCCCTTAGCTGCTCAGGTAATGTGGCGCGGAGCCGATCCGCTCGTGCGGCGCTTGCGGGCCACGGCATGCGGCCAGGAAGCGTTCGCTCAGGACCGGATAGGTGAAGTGCTGCAGCACGAACTGGCGCCCACGCTCGCCCATCGCCCGACGCTCATCGGCGCCGGCCGCAAGCAGCGCGAGGATGCCGTGCGCGATGGCGCCAGGGTCTTCCGGGGCAACTGTCAGGCCGCAGCGCGCCTCGCCCACCGCGTCGTTTCCCGCCTCGACCGCATGCAGCACGGGCCGGCCCGCCATCATGTAATCCATCAATTTGTTGGGCGCGATGCCGAAGCGGTACAGCGGCTGGCGCCGCCAGCCGATGAAGGCAATGTCGAACCATTGCAGCAAGGCCGGTATGTCGTCCTTGGCGACGGGGTCGAGGAAGTGCAGCTTGCGCAGGCCCGCTTCCTGCGCCTGGCGGCGCAAGGCTTCTTTTTCCGGACCGCCCCCCACCAGCACGAAGGACACATTCTCGTTGCGCAGGATCTGCGCGGTCTGGATCAGCGTGTGCAGCGAGTTCGACAGGCCATGGTTGCCGGCATAGCCCACGATGGCATCGCCGGCGCCGGCAATGCCGGCAAGGACCTCGCCCACCTTGTCCGGAAGGCCCGTGGCCCGTGCCGGCCAATCCTGCGGCTGGATGCCGTTCGGGACGATGTGCAGACGATCCAGCGCCAGGCCGCGGCCGCTCACGTGCTCGTCCACCTTGGGTAGGATCGACACCACGGCATCGGCATGCCGATAGACGTGGTTTTCCGCCGCCTGGGCAACCATGATGAAGGGGTGCCATTTCGACATGCCTCCCAGTTCCATGGGGGTCAACGGCCACAGGTCGTGCAGTTCGAACACCAGCCTGGCGCCTGCCATGCGCGCGATGCGCTGCGCCGGCCAGATGTCCATCGGGTAGGTGCTGGACGCGATCACGACCTCGGGCGCATCTTCGTCAGCCAGGCGCCGCCCTTCGCGGTAGAGGCGGTGGACGAAGGCGCCGATATTGCGCACCCGCCCGAGGCCGTTGTCGCGATAGGCGCAGGTCTGCAGCCAGGTGTAGCGGATCCCGTCGATCATTTCCTCGAGCCGCGCGTGCGCCCCCAGGTCCGGCTCCCTGGCGCGCAGGTGGGAATGGCTCGAGGCCACGATCCGCACCGTGTGGCCGGCCTTGACCCATTCGCGCGCCAGGTAGTAGGGACGGTATTCCATCCCGTGGCGCGGCGAGCCGGCATAGTGGTTGATGTAGAGGATGCGCATGTCCTTGCTCCTGTCATTGTCGCGCGGCGGCCAGGAGCGCGCCGGACGGCAGGCGTTTCTTGTAGCGGTACCTGGCGAAGGCGCCGAGGGCGGCGCCGACGCACATGTCGGGCATCGACTTCGCCGTCAGCGCCCACAGGATGGTCACGCTCACGAAGGACCAGGCCAGCACGAAGTCGACGTCCTTCGCAGCCCGGAAAAAGCCGTTCACGATCAGCCAGCCGCCGTGCCACAGCAGCAAGGCGGAAAAAAACACGAAGCCGAACAGGCCGAAGTCGACCCAGGTGGTGATGACGTTGTGCGCGTAGTGGCCGTCCGGATAACTCGCGAAATCGCCGAAGATGGGATTCTCGGAGATGGTGCGCAGCGCATCGTGCGCAAAGCGCTCGCGCATGTTCGCCGAACTGGAATGGGAAAGGTCGAGCAACTGCAGGATCCGGTTTTCCGGGAGTCGTGCGACGATGTAGTCGACCCCGCCGATCAGGATCACCGATGCCAGCACGAGCGTGAACAAGGCGTACAGTCGCTGCCTCGCCAGATACAGCTCGTTCACCGGTATCAGGAACAGCACGGCGGAGAACTCGCTACGCGCACCGTTCAGGAACAGCGCGGCGGTCACCACGAGGTACAGGACGTAGCGCAGCACGACGGGCCTGAGCGTGGCGATGACGATCAGGTAGGTATAGATGTACGAGCGCGCGAAACCCTGGTAGGTCGCCAGGCTGTTGGGGTCCTTGGCTTCGCCGAGGGCATGCAGGAAGAAGAATCCGCCGACCGAGAAGTAATAGGTGATGGCCGACATCGCCAGCAGGCAGACCAGGACGATTTTCCGGAACATCCCGTCGCCCAGGTCGATCAGCCGGAAGATGATGTAGGTCTCGAAACAAAAGATCAGGGCCTGGATATAGCGCTCCACGATGATGGCGTCTTTTCCGGCGAAAAAATTTACCACGAGTACCAAGGCGTAATACGCGCCCAGGAAGACCAGGCATATGTCGATCTGCGACACATAATTCCGGTGCGCCCTGGCGGTAAGGACGAAGGCATAGACCAAGGGCAGGAACAGGACCAGGGCCACGAGGGTGAAATAGCCGCCCAGGAATGCGCCGAATGCGCCAATGCCCAGCAAAGTTTGATAAAAGAAAAAACCGGGGAACAGCAGCAGGAAAGACGCGTGCGCGATGAATGTCGGGCTCATCGTCCCGATCCGCCGGCTGGTCGCGATATTTCCTGCTTGCATGGTTTCTCCGCTATTCCCAAGCGTTCTCATCCACCTTCGGCCGGTTCGGATTTGCCCAGCCGTGTCGCGCCAGGCGCTGCATTCCTGGCATAGCGATACGACAGGTGCAGGTAGATCAGGTAAAGAAACGAATAGCCGACCGTGTAATGCACCAGCACCTGCTTCAAAGGAAGCGGCGAAATGAAGATGCTGATCGTGGTCACAAAAAGCGCGATTTGCCAGATGAGTTCGACCTTCTGCTTACCGGCGACGAAAAACACATAGCTCAGCGGACTGGCGACGAAATTCAGGAAATACAGCGGCGCGAGGATGCGCGCGAACTCCCCCGTTTCCCGCCACGGTTCTCCGAACACCCAGGCGCACAGATCGGGAGCAAAGGCAAAGATGATCAATGCCGGACCACAGCCGAGCATGACAAGCGCCTTGAAGGTGCTGCGATACGCCGCGGTGCAATGCCCGTGGGTCTGGAATTCGTGCACCGACTGGCGCTTGAATACCTCCAGCACCGAGGCGGCCAGCAGGGAAACCGGCGCCGTCAGGATTCGCTCGGTCAGCGCGAACAAGCCTGCTTCAAAGAGGCCATATTTTGCCCCGACCAGGAATAACGGAAATTTGCCCGCTGCCATATTCAACAAACCGGCAGGCAGGGAGAAGCGCCAGAACGGGCGGTGTTTCCTCAGGTAGTCGCGCTGCGCGCGGGTCGGCAACAATGCAAGGCGCGGGCGTGGCGGCGCCAACAGCATCGTTGCCGCCGTCACGCTCACCGCAATCCCGAGAATCTGCCCTGCCAGCAGAGCGGCGCCGCCGCTGCCTGCCAGCAGGAGGATCAATTGGCCGAGCGCGATGGTCGCTGCCCCGCACACCTTGGCCATGGCCGCTTTCCCGAAGGCGCGGTAGGAGGTTGCATAGGCAAGCAGCGCCGCGTTATAAGCGCTCAGCCAGGCGGCGATGCCGATGGTCGTCAAGCCGAACCAGGAGATCGCCGCCACATAGGGCAGGCCGATGAGCTTCGCCAGGGCAACGGCGACGGTCATCAGGATGGCGAGTACGGTCGAGCTGTAGGCGATGACGCTGAAACAGGTCCGTTGCTGATCATTGTCGTGATCGAGGATCATCGCCGCTTCGAGCCGCAAGGTGGCGATGGTCGCCACGATCGCCACCACGCCAAGCCAGACGCTGAACTCTCCAAGGTCTTCCGGCGTGCACAGGCGGGTGATGAGTGGCGCGATGAGCAAGGGCAAGGCCTGCGCAAGCACGGTGCCCGTCAGGACTGTCGTGGCGTGTTTCCAGAAAACGGGAAGGGATAATTGCATATGGGATGCCGTGTTTCGGAAGCGCAGGCCGTGATATTGAAAGCGACGCGAATTCGCATAGGAAGCGGGCCGACTGGATACCAACAATATTAATGCAACCGGAAATCGATCGAGCCGAATACGGTCCGCGCTGCGATCGATGCACTCCGCCATCGATAACACACCCGATTCCTTTTAGCGGATTATCAACTTCTACAAATTTGAGTGATTGACAAGTATCAACCATCAATATCAGGCCCTTACATTGAATATTCTTACTCATGTAAGTGAAATCCCAAATAGGCTCTTGTTAACTGCTAAGAGATTTCCGCATAATACTTTCCAGTCTAATTTATTGCCCGATTCAGAAGATATTTTCTAACTATTTGCGTCTTTTCAAAAACCAGACTCGAATACGCGATTATTGTCGCAATCGCAAGCATTGGAGCAATGCACGATGATTGCGGGATTTTTCAATTCTCTCATTCAACATTTGCCGTCCGGGCGCCATGCCATTCACCCAGACAAGGGAAGTCCGATGTCCATGCCAGCCCTGCCACGCGTGACGTTCCAGCGTCATGGCCAGTTCGACGAATCGTGCTGGCACTCGATCCTGATCTCGGTGTTGCGCGGCCTGGCCGCGTTCATCGTTGCTATTGCCCACTTGCGCGCTGCCATGTACCCGGCCTTGCGCGATGTCGCCGATCCGCCCCTGTGGTTCCAGGGACTGGCCTTCGTCAGCGGCTTCGCCCACCAGGCGGTGCTGGTCTTCTTCGTGATCAGCGGCTGGCTCGTCGGAGGCAGCCTTCTGAACCGGATCGGCACGCCGCACGCCGTCGCCAATTACGCAATCGACCGCACAACGAGACTCTGGACCGTCCTGATTCCGACCTTCCTGCTGAGCTTCGTGTTCGCGCTCGGCATCGGCCTTGCCGAACCGAACGACTTCAATCTGTCGGCTTCCAATCCCTATTCGGCGCTGACGTTCGCGGGCAACCTGTTTGGCTTGCAGGGGATCCTGCTGCCCGACTATGGCAACAACTTCCCGCTCTGGAGCCTGGCCAACGAGACCTGGTACTACGTGCTGTTTCCCTTGCTGGCGCTCGCCTGCAGCGCGCGCCGGTTTCCTGCGCGGCTGGCATGCATCGCCGCGCTGCTGGTGCTTGGCATGTGGCTGCCTGCCGGAATCGTGGCGTATTTCCTGGTCTGGCTGTTGGGGGTAGCCTTCTCCCGTATCCGGATCGAGTGCGGTTCGGGCATGCGCTGGGGATGGCTGGTATTGCTCCTGGCCGGAGCGGGCTACTTCCGCATGACGGGAGAACTGGACGAATTCGAACTGTCGACGCTCGGACAAGACCTGGCCTGCAGCCTCCTGTACCTGGTCTTGTTGTCCAGTCTCCAGTTCAAGGCGCCGGCATCGGCGCCGGTGCGCCGGCTCGGCGCCATAGGCAAGTTCTTTGCGGAGTTTTCGTTCAGCCTCTATGTGCTGCACGTGCCCGTGATCGGCGTCCTGCACTACTGGTGCACGACCCGTCTCGGCGCGGACCGGCTCTCGCCCGCCGATGCGCTGCACACCGTGCTCTATGTCGGCATGCTCGGGACGCTGATGGTGACAGCCTACCTGTCCTACCTGCTCTTCGAGTCACGAACCTACCGCATCCGCAACGCCATCAAGCAGAACCTGACCGGCCGCCGGCTGCCGCGGTCCGATTCCCGGCCGCTATCCAGCGAGCGGTGAGTCGACGCGCTTGCTGATGCCGGCGGCATGCGCGCAAAAAAAACCGCATCGGAAATCGATGCGGTTGGGTGCCGGACATGGGAATGCCTGGTTTTCAGATGCGCGGCGTCTGCCGGAGTGCTGGCTGGTGCGCTGCCAACGGGCCGGTACGGTTCAGGAGCGCCAGGCTTCCGATGGGAGCAAGCTTAGCTGCTCTCCATCGGAAGACAAGGCCTGATCAGTACTCGTAGGCGCCGATATCGACGGCTGCGCCACGCGGCCGCGCCACACCGGCGAAGTCGACTTTCGGGGCATTCGTCGCATTGCCGCGGTCGATTGCCGGCGAGCTCTTCGACAGTTGGTAGTTGCCGGTGCCGGTTGCCGAGTAGCTCACGAACAGCGGATCCGACGAGATGGTGCCGGTGATGCTGCCCTTGACCTTCACCGCGGTGCCGCTCTTGGCCACCAGGTTGTTGACGTACTTGTTATTGCCACCCATCTTGCCGCCTTCGACAATGCCGTAGGTGGTGTTGTCATACACGATGTTGTTGGCAACATAGTTATTCGCCGAACCGGTGGTGGTACCCGAGTCGCCCTGGCCCAGCAGGATGCCCATCTTGTTCTTGAAGGTCGTGTTGTTCACGATGGTCGACGAGGTAGCGCCGTGCCATTGCTGGATGCCCACCGCCGCAACACCCGAAACGATGTTGTTGGTCACGAGGTTATTGGCGTTGGCGATGTAGATACCCTGCACGGTGTTGCATGTGCCGATGAAGCGATAACCGATGTTACGCACCACGTTGCGGTCGATGACCACGTTGCCCACCGGACCGTAGGTGTCGATTGCCGCGCCGCCGCTGCCGTTGCAGCCGCCGCTGATGGTCAGGTCGTGGATGAAGTTGTTACGGATGCCCAGGTCGCGGCCAGCTGCCAGAATGCCATGACGGCCGGTACCCGAGATGTCGAAACCTTCGATGTCGACATAGCTGCCTTTCGAATCCCAGGTGATGCCGGTACCCGAGACGACGATCTTGGCACCCCATTTCACGTCGGAGACAAACTTGATGCGAGCAGATGCAGTGCCGCTCTTGCTGGTGCGGATGCCGACACTACCCAGCGCCGGCGCGGAGACTTTATAGGTGCCGGCGGCCACGTGAATGGTCGAGCCAGGGCCGGCAAGTGCATCGGCGCGGGTAATGGTCTTGACCGGACGGGCTGCGGTACCCGGATTGGAATCGGAGCCACTTGGCGAAACGTAGATGTGAGCGGTCGCGGCCATTGCACTGCCGGACGCTGCGAACAGGACTGCGACGCTGGCGCACGAGATCAGGGTGGTACGGACGTTCGAAACAAACTTAGCTGCTTTTTGCATGTGTAGTGCCTTAAAAGTGGAATGGAGTAGCTTTGAGCACAGGAAACTTCCTAAGTTCAATGTTCTTGCAGAAAAATTTTCCGCTAGAAATGAACAGTAAGAATCTGCTTTCCTGATGACTTACTTCGCCCTTCAGCCGATCCCTTTTTCAATAAAAGGAATAGCTTTGAGCGGAGGAAACTGCTTAAGTTCAATAGATTTACGGAAAAAATCCCTAAAGGTATTGAACTTCCAAGATAAGTTTCCAGAACTCGATCTTTTATTGCCGTTCATCATCGTTATTCAGGGGACGTCGATGTCAAACGGTGCCAAATCGATTAGCAAAAATAAATAATTCGAAATCGAGTCCACAATCACAATCTTTATTGGATGGTGGGGTACGCATGCTGCAAGCGAGGAACTACTTTGAGCGCAATGTTGATTCCAAAGTTCAATGGATTTGCAGAAAAATTTTTAGGTAATAATACGGAAACGGTTATTTCCCATATGCAAGTAACGATTAAAAGTGAAAAAGAGTGAGAACGTAAGAGCCTCGGTTAAGCGAGCCTGGAGACCGTTAGGAAGCGCAAAAACAGGCAAGCCCAGCGGTAAATGCCTTGGCGCGTCGACGACGCATAAACAGCTGTTGGGATAGAGGTACGTGGGAGGGAGGATCGCGCGAGCTGGTGCATCCTGCCGTGCAGTCACTGAAAGGCACCGCAGCCATCGGGAAGGCACAGCGGAAAGGCACACCGGTCGGCGTGCGCGTCAGCTCAGGTGCGAGAACGTCGCATCAGCTTGCAATGTTCAGTTACCAATTGAACATCGTACGCGCTACTGGCAGTGACGGCCTCCGGCGACGGCAGGAACAATCCCACCGGCATTGTTCCTGCCCAGTTTGCATGCGCTGTCGAGACGCTGGACTTGCGCCCCCGGCCTGCGCCGAGGCGACGGTCTTACTGCTGACTGCGCAGTATTACGCATCAGCTTGGGGATTGCGCACGAAGCTTCCATGCGCCCGTACGACGCCGTCGCAGCGCGTATGAGGCAGCAATTATCGTCGAGGTAAAGTGGCATGACGAAACTGAAGGCAGCGCGTGCCCGCATTGCTCCGCGTTTAAAGTGACGCCTCACCTGCGCCGTTCGAGATACACAAACAGGACTTTCGCGGCCCGGCCGGCTGGCTGGGAGCACGCACGCTGCCCGCCTCTGCCGACGCATCGTGAATGCGCTGCGGGGATGCCCGTCGCCGGTGCAAGCACGATGGCGGCAGGCGGCGCGCTCCCGGTGGCTTAACCGGCGTACTTCAATTGCCCAATGGAGTCGGACTGGACGTGCGAACCCGCATTCCCGATCGCGTACGAGATATTGTTGAACAGCACCCCTTGCGGCGACAGGCCTGCATGGTTGAGCCGTTTGACCGATTCCGTGATCTCGGCGTCGGTTGTCACCTGGGCGCGGGCAAGAAGGAACACGGCGCCGGCGCACGCGCCGATCACGAGGGCGTCCGCAGTCGAGAGGAGCGGCGGCGTGTCGATCAGCACCAGGTCGTAGTCCGGACTCAGCGTCTCGAGCAAGGTGCTGAAGTTCAGGTGCAGCAGGAAGTCGGAACGGTTCGCCGGCAGGACGCCGGTGGGGATGAAATCGAGGTTGTCGATAACGTTGCGGTGAATGAATCCTTCCACCGGCGCCGTTCCGTTGACCGCGGTCGTCAGACCGAGGTCACGGCTGATGCCGAAGTAGCGATGCAGGCGGCCGCCGCGCAGGTCGGCGTCGATCAGCAGCACGCGCTTCCCGCTGGCCGCCATCACCGCAGCGAAGTTCACGGTCACGAAGGACCGGCCGACGGCTCGCGTCGGTCCGGCAAACACGACGATGTTGTTCCTGAAGTGGGGCATCGAAAAATGCAGCGCAGCGCGGAAGCTGCGCAGGCTTTCCACCGCCGGGTCTTCCGGCAGGATCTGGGCAAGCAGCGGAAGCACGCCCTCCCCTTTGACCTTACGCATCAACTTGTCCTCGTTGACGCTGTGCGGTATCGATGCATACACGACCTTGGCGCGCAGCAGGCGCTCGATCTTGGCCGGGTCGTCGATACCGCCGCGCATTGCCTTGCGCGCGAAGGCGATCAGGGTGCCAAGGAAGAGCCCGGTGACCAGGGCCAGCGCCACGATCAGGGGCCGATTCGGCTTGATCGGACGCTCGGGGGCGATCGGCGCATCCACCAGGCGCACGTTGCTGACGCGGCCGACAGAGATCAGGCGCAATTGCTGCGCGGTATTCGACAGCGCTGTATACAGATCGGTCTTGACCTTGATGTCGCGTGTCAGGCGGGCCTCGTCCTGTTCGAGCACCGGCAGCGAACGGATGCGGGTGTCGATCGCGTCGAGCTCGGCCTCGACCTCCCTGCGCTGGCGATTGACGGCGGCCACGACCGGGTGTTCCTCGGTGAAGCGGGCCAACAGCTCGGTTTTCCTCTGGACCAGCTCCATGCGCCGTGAGCGCGCCGAGGCGGCCTGGGCGAGGCTCATTCGCGCCTCTTCGCGCAGGTCGACGGTGCCGTGGGCATTGCGGAACTGGTTATACCGGTCTTCGGATTGTTCCAGCTGACGCTTCAAAATCGGCAGCTGCTGGTTGAGGAAGGCAAGCGATTTCTCGGCCTCCTCGGTCTTGCGCGCCAGGTTCTGGCGCATGTATTCGCGCCCGATCTCGCTCAGCATCGCGTAGATGGCCTGGGCGTTCTCGCCCTGGAGCTTGACCTGGATCACGCCTGACTGCTTGCCCTGTTCCGTGATCACCATCGCATTCTGGATCGCCTGGATGGTGCCGATCCGCGAGTTGCGGGTGATGACGAAGCGCGCGCCGGGATTGGCTTGCAGGCGGTCGACTTTGATGTCGACCAGCCCGCTCGGCGTGGGCACCCGGTAGCGCTGGCCGACGGCGGCATCGAACACGATGCGCTGGCCGCCGCCGGAAAACCGGTAGCGGTTGCCCGGCAGCGCGGTGATGAGGAATTCGCGCTTGAGCCAGTTGTCGGGTACGTCGAACACCGATACCTCGGCCCGCTCGCCTCCCCACACATAGCCACCCTGGCCGAACAGGCCGGGTTCTGACAGCGCGCCGGCGTTCTGGTTCGCGATCCACGCTCCAACCACCGGGAAATACTTGGGGCTGACCTCGATGTACAGCTGCAGGTTGTCGACGGCGCGCGAGATCACCATGCGCGAGCGCAGCAGCTCCATCTCGGCGATCGCGGCCTTCTTGGTCTCGAACAGCGACGATGCCTCGCTCAGGATGTTCTTGGAGGCGGTGGGGCTCTCCTCCTCGACGTGGATCATCAGGTTGGCTTCGTACACCGGTTTCGCCAGCAGGGCGTACAGCACCGCCACCACCGTGATGATCCCGGTGATGGAGCCGATCAGCCAGCGGTTGGCGTACAGGGTGGTGAGATAGCCTTTCAGGTCGACACTCGGTTCCTCGTGGAGCGGTTCGGACGGGTGGGGATCGAAGGGAATCGCCAGGATGGGGGGGGCGTGGTACACGTGCTTGACCGGGTGCGGGTACGGGTCGTGGGATGCTGTCATGATGCGATTCCTCTAGTCAGGGCCGGGTCGTGACGCCGACGGCCGAGGTCAGCGCGCCCGGGAACAGCAAGCTGAGATGACGGTTCCAGTTGGCCAGGGGAGAGGCGGCCACGTACACCACGTCCTTGGGGCGCAGCTCGAAGGATTCCGCCATGGCGAGCGCGCCGCTTGCCCGCGCGTCGAGCCGGAAGACGCGGATGCGTTCCGGCGTCCTGCGCACCACGTAGACCTGGCGCGGGTCGCCGCTCAGCGGGCTGATGCCGCCGGATTCGCCCAGCGCTTCGTTCAGGGTCAGGCGGCCGTTGTGCATGGTGAGCGCCTTCGGCGAAATCACCTCGCCGGACACGAATACCTTGCTCTCGTCGCGCGAGTGGACCCGCACCACGTCGCCATGGGCCAGCAGGATGGTGCCGGGGTTGACGTCTTTCTGCACCAGCTCGCGCAGGTTGACCGTGTAGCGCCGCTTGCCGCGTTCCAGCACGATCCGGCTCTGGTCGGCGTTCGGCCCCATGCCGCCCGCGCGGTTGATGGCTTCCACGAGGGTCATGGAAATGTCGTCGATCGTTTGCAGGCCGGGCGTTCGCACCTCGCCGTCGACATACACGCGCTTGCTGCGGTAGGACTGGACCCGCAGGGTGACGTTGGGGCGGGCGATGTAGCGCGCCAGTTTCCTGCTGAGGAGTTCGCGCGCCTGCTCCGCAGTCAGCCCTTGCACGTCGACCAGGCCGACCAGGGGAAACTGGATCCGCCCCATATGGTCGACCGCGAAGCCCGGCGGGGCCGAGTTCGGCGCAGCCGAGGCGCCGTCGGCGGCCGCGGCGGCCGACGTCATGCCGCCGGCGACGAGCTCGGGGTGGTCCCACACCGTGATCGACAGGATGTCGCCGCCGCCGATCGTGTAGGGAGGCGGCGTGTCGACGACCAGCGAGGAGAGATCCTGGCGCGTCGCGTCGACGTGGGACCGCCGTTCGGTATCGATCAGCGTGTCGGTGATGAGTTCGGTCGGCGGCGCCGCGCTATCTGCGCCGGGCGCGGCGACGGATTCGAAGCGGGGGCCGGTGGCGCACCCGGCGAGCAGCAACGCACACGCGGCGATGCGCCAGCCGGCCACCGAAGCTGAACAAAACAGAGCCATGATTGTTGCCTATTAAGAAGGTCTCACCAGTTGCGCGGTTTAACTCAGCGTACGGCGTCCAACAGGCACGGCTTTGCAGCGGATCAAACGTCGGGCCCGCGCGGCGTGGCGGGTCCGAAGCGGCGTCAGCGCATCTCTTCCATCAGCTTCAGCCCCTCGGCGAAGCGCCAGATGCGGCGGATCTCGATGACGTCGAAACGGGCGGCGACGTTCGGGGGGAAGGCGGAGTAGCGCGCATTCAGGCGCGCGAAGCGGCGCACGGCCTCATCCATATCCAGGCGCCCGCTGCTGCGCAGGATGGTCACGTCGTCGATGCTGCCGTCGCTGCGCAGCACGACGCTGACCAATGGATCGGCGCGCATCTCGCCGCGGGACAGGCTGGCGCCGCCGAGCACGGCGTTGCGTTCCAGTTTCTGGCGTACGCTGTCGACGTACAGGCGCAGCGGTACGTCGCGTTCCGATCCGTCGGCGAGGGCGCGCCGGCCCTCGAACATCGCGCGCGCCGCCGGTGGCGGCGATGCTCCGGGGATGGCGACCCCGCGCAGCAGTTCGCGCGCGCGGTTGCCGACCCCGCCGAGTGGATCGGCAGGGGCACGCCCGGCGCCCTGCGTCGTTCCGGCCCCGGCGCCGGCCCCACCCTGCCCCGGCGGCACGGACTGGGCATGCAGACGGTCGGCCGCCGCCTGGCGCTGCGCGCCGGCCCGCGCTTCCTCGCTGGCCCGTTCCGCAGCCAGCTTCTGCCGCGCCTGCTCTTCGGCGCGCAGGCGTTCGGCCTGCTCCTGCGCCAGGCGCCGGGTTTGTTCCCGCTGAGCGGCCAACTGTTCGGCCAGACGGCGCGCCTGCTCCTCGGCCTCGCGCCGGGCCTGTTCCTGCGCCGCCAGCAAACTGGCCTGTTCCGCCAGGCCTTGTTCGGCCTGACGGCGCGCCAGCTCGTCCTGCTCGCGCTGGCGCAG